>Ga0304728_1000185_pt1 | contig 50335 bp, 69 predicted proteins | sample C_130625_MF_Meta_FD_190476 | JGI IMG/M metagenome (GOLD analysis project Ga0304728, IMG submission 190476) | Freshwater microbial communities from Lake Croche, Canada to study carbon cycling - C_130625_MF_MetaG (v2) (version 2) | ecosystem: Environmental > Aquatic > Freshwater > Lake | place... | reverse complement strand
CTTTATGGTTTTCGCCAATAGGTTGTTGGTAGCACGCTCACATAAAGCAGTGTTTCCGTCTTTAGTATTTGCACAACACGCAAGAGTGCGGCGCTAACCCGCATTACGCACTACCAACACGGCTGGGGACTGCGAAAATCACGGCAGGCCGAACCTACACAATAACTCTCTATCGCTGTACCAAAATAGCCTGTACAGGGCTACCAATCCCCATGCGTGATGGCTCCGAGTCACCTTCCCTCGGATGCTTTGTCCCGAATCACACGGGCTTGGCCTACTTCACCTATATAAAGATTACAGACCTCCGAAAACCATTGTGAAACCATTAAGGTTTCGTTGATTCTTTGCAAAGGTTTTTGACGTAGGCGCTCGACTCCTGCTGTGCGCATTCCTGCTCAGTCAACACAAAGTCTGGAACCCACGCCAAAAGAAACACAACCAACAAAACCATTATAGCAATTCCAACCTTTTCAAACAAGGTTTCTTCTGGTATTTGCTGGCTCGGGAGATGACTCATCATCTCGTCTATTTCCTGCTTGTTCATGCCTCTTCCTCCTCTGGTACTGGGACGTTGTCAACGACGCACTGCAATGCGTGAATCATCTGACGTGCCTGCTCAAAAGTCAAGGTGACGTGAGCACCACCACCCTTTACATGAATAGACAACCAGACCTCGTCGTCGTGCTTATCAGTAAATACCACTTCACCTCTTTCGGTGGTTTCAATTCTGGTTTGGAAATTCATCGTGTGCTCCTAATTTAAAAATGTGTTATCTCTAACAGACTCATAAATATCCAACAATGAGATGTATTCGCCATAAGCCATAACGCGATCAAAATCTGTTTTGTCTTTAATTTGGTTTGTACCGTTAGTGGTGACAAACCCCCATATATCTTCCATCTTTGCAATTTTTGTTTCCAAAGCGTTGATTAAATTTTGTTTGCTAAAACGAATCATTTCACTATTCCTTCACTGTTAGTGGGGGGAGAACCCCCCGTTGGTTTATTGCTTAACCCAGTACCCGTACACCATACGCTCGGTGCAGTTCCAGATGTCGTTAGCCACACCGTCGATCACGGCCACGAAGTGGTGGGCCTGCTTGGCAATGACCACACCCTTGGGCATATCACTGCAACGCGCTTTACGGCCTGTGAACTGGGGAGCCTTGTGCCACACCCAACCGTAACGCTTCAGCACCTCTGCGTAGATGTCTTTGTTGATGCCGTTACGGGCTGACTTAGCACGACCGTTGTCGGCATTGGCTTGAGCCAGTTCCTTGTACACGGCCTTGTAGTCGAGGCACAGTGCGATTGCCATTGCACGGGCACCACAGTCGCCTGCTGTTCCCTTGAAGCCTGCGGCTTTGCGGCCTCCGTCATTGTGTTGATAGTTCATTTCACTTTCCTTCACTGTTACTGACTATGCGGTATTGCTGTGTCAGTGATACTAGTATAACACCAACTTAAACGATGTCAACAACTTTATCAATTTATTTTCTAGGTACTTTCCCTAGTATTGGGAGAGGGGCTTTCGCCCCCCCTGCTTTAGACCTTCTCCATCTTTCTCCAAGCGGTGGAGCCAATCCAACTCTTCCAAACTTTCTCTTCTCTCTGGGCTTTGAAGTAAACCCGTGCGCCGTCTAATTGGGTGGCTACATAGATTGCATCGTGTGCGGTTCTTTTCTCGCCAATTTCGATTTGTACTGGGGCTGTCTTGGTAACTGTGACCAAAGGCTTACCGTGGTACTCATCAGCGATTTCACCAAGTGTTTTGATAAATGATTCGCCGGCACGCGCCTTCATTTTTAATTCCCACTCTAATTGTTGACGGGCTTGGCGCTGGTCATAGGAGTTTGCTTCGACGTAAGGAATAGTGACTCTTTTGCTGTGGCGACCAGTAATCACAAACTGCGGCAACAACTTGCCCATGATTACCTGCTCTGCCTGTTTCAACAACTCTGGAATCTCTGCCTTGATGTCAGCAATGATTTTGTCAGTCTCTGTACGGCTTACTTGGATAGGGGCGTGGCGCTCACCAGAACACACACCATTGAACCAACCGTGCTCTACGGTGTAACCATGTTTTGCCATCTTGCCGTTTTTGATAGCCTGCTGGCGACCGCAACACTGGCAATTACCTCTGATTTGATTTGTTTCCATATTCACTGTTCCTTCACTGTTTACAACTGCACTATTGCTGTTGTTGGTTTAAGTATATCTTAAACGAACAGCCTGTCAACAATTATTTTCTAAGTAGTTTCCCTAAGTGCCAAAAGTTTCTCAATCAACTGGTCTTCGCGCCACTTAATAGCCCACTTACGATGTTTTTCAGCCTCTTCCTTTTGCTTACGTTGCTCTATTGGGCATCGGTCAATGAAGGGATACAGTCGATCACTACGAGATGGGTGTCTTAATTTACGGAGCGCTTTAGCCTCAATCTGGCGTACCCTCTCCTTGGTCACTCGAAAGAACTGCCCGACATCATCAAGCGTGCGGTCGTCCCAAAACCGAAACCAAAGGCAAGCCCTTTCTCTATCGGTCAGTTGTTCCAAAGTTTTTGGAATCAAGCGCTCCAAATCAATTTTGTTGTCAATGTCTTCGGACTCTGGAGCCATCCACGGTGGCTGGCGCTTGAATACCTCCTGCTCTGGCTCTTCATGGCGACTACGCCAGAGTTTGCCTACCTCTGGGTGAAAGTCCGCTAAACGGCCTTCAGGCGTTATTCTGCGCATTTGTTTTACCTATTGATGGAGCGGGATCAAGGAATCGAACCTTGCCTCTGTATTGGATACAGCGTTCACCTCTGAACTCTCCCGCCTTGGATATGGTTTGGCCTCATAGTTGTAGACCTTAAAAAATTTTCTGTTCTCGTTTTTGTTGCCGATTAACTTGATATATCTATGCTTTGGCTTTTGATTTCGTACAGGTATTTCTTGGAAAGCCTTTGCCCACATAGGGTGCTTGTCTTTAGCCCATGCAGTTTTGTCAGCCATAGTTCTAGCAGACACCCAATGGTTGTCTAAAAAATATGCTTTAGATTTGGTTGTGTCTCCAACATAAAGGAAATTGCAAGCCTGATAGATTGTGCCGATCTCACCAGCCTCTGGTGTGCAATACGCAATTATGGCTTTTATGTTTTCGTTTTTAAGGTAATCACAACTTTTAGAGATAAGCCAACTTGCTGTATTTTTTGGTGTCCACCAGACGCAAGCACCTCTGTTTAATTGCAACACAACTCTAGGATACAAAGCATTAAATTGACGAGTTGATGGTTCAACAAACACAGCAACCCCACCCAATATATTTTCAAAATAAACGCCAAACATATAGCGGCATGACTTAGGCAAAGGCATTGTGCCAATCCATTCATGTTCCTCAATGATTGGTTTTGCTGTCAGGTAGTCAATGCGTTTGAATTGAGCATCATCCAAACAAATGTTTTCAGGTACAACTGGAAAAAGAGAAGAAGATTCTTTGAACTCAGCCTGTTCACGAATAATTCTTTGATGGGCTTTCACAAAACTTTCTCCTGCCCTTTAAGTGATGGAATAGCCGCAATATTCTTGGTGTTTTCCTCCATCTTGAGGCGCTTAACCAAATCGACCAGCACCATCGCGTCGTGGCTGTTAGCCTCCTTGGTGTATCGCTCGATCTCCGCCACGATGTAGTCGCACCCGTGGTCAAAGCCTTTGATGTATTCGCTCATAGTTGATTCGTTCATGTTGTGGCTCCTTTTTAATAGTCTTCGCCTGCACGGGCTGGTTGTGCGCCCAAAAACTGGGGGTTGTATGGCGCGTCGTAATTGAACGGGGCAACTTTGGCATCGCGCTCCCCTTCCAGTTTGAGTTTTGCCCAATCAGCAGTGCTCAAAATGCGTACAGTGCCTTTATCCAAGGCGTGACTCCAACGCTTGGCATAGACAAACTTAACAGCCTGCTTTAAGGTGCAAGGGATAGTTTTGTCAATCCATGTGTTGTCGTAATCGCTGTGCATTACAACCACAAAGTCTTTTTTCCATGCTGGGTTTTTCATGTTGGACTCCTGATTAACGTGATGTAACTTTGACGGTGAAACGAGCGCTGGTCTTGGTGTAGTTTGCGTACTCAGTCGCGCCGAACTTAGCGATGAATTTGTCCTTGTCAAAAGTTGTGACGTTGGAGTCGCTGTAGGTGGCTTTGAAGATAGCGCCTTCGACTACCTTAGCGCCACCCTTGCTGGCTGATTCCTTGATTGCGTCCTTGATAGCCTCGGCTTGTTTTGTAAGGTCGGCAATCTGCGCCAACAAAGAACCGAGAGTGTCTACGCTGTTGAGGTTTAGGTCGTTGTTCATTTCACTGTTTCCTTCACTGTATCGACTGTGCGTTATTGCTGTGTCGATGTGTGTAGTTTAAGCCAGTCTTAAACGATGTCAACAACTATTTGCAAATATTTTCTAGGTGATTTCCCTAATATTGCCCTCAAGTAATCCTAAAGTGTCAATTAGCAAGTCTTCTTCGGTGTAGCCCCAGTGTTTAGGGAATCCTTTCGTGCCAAGCCCGTGAACGCCCGTAGAGCCTCTGTGGTGCTCTGGGCATAGCGGTATGACACTCATGTGGCTAGAACGCCCCCAACCCCCCGCCAATCGCCTTGGATGGTGCAACTCGGCAGGCGTACCCGCGTACCCCATACGCCTGCATACCGCGCACCCAAGTTCAGCCACGGTGTTCATATGCTTGCGTTCTGCTTTTGTAGTCATGTGTTTTTATGCCTTAGTTTTTCTTCTATTAAATTGTAAAAAACTAAAAATCCACATCCGTCTGCTTTTTTCAAAATATCTTGATACTCATCATCCGTCAGCCCCACCCAAGGGCGAACGTAGTCTTGGATGTCATCATCTTCTTCAGTCATGCTTACCCTCCAACTCAGTAACCTTGTCAGACAAGACGCGCACCATCTCAGTCAGCACGGTGACCTCAGCCATTAGTTGTTCTCTGGTGGGTGTCTTCATGTTTCGGATGTACTCTTGCTTGATGCGAGACTCCATCTCTATGCGAGTAAATTCTTCGTCTTCTTCAACCATTCTTCACTCCTTTTTTTTCAAATAAGTACAGGGCTATCTCTTGCCAAAGATGTCTAGACTTTTTATGTTCGGCGCACATGGGGCAGTTATCTGCGGCATCAAGTATTTGTTTTTTAATGATGAACCTCTTTACATCTTCGCGTAATTGCTTGTTCTCAGGCAGTTCATATATCCGTTCAACAATGTCATCATCAATCGTCATTGCGTAGCCTTTCCTTCTGCTCTGTTATTTGCCTGCTCAGTGCGCCATATTTCAACTCGTGCCTGCGCACCAATCAAATCCCAACGTAACTTTTCTTCCGTTTCAATTGCCACTCGCAAACCCTCAAGCAACTTGACATACTCAGGGTCTGCATATGCATCACGCTCCTGCGCTCCTATTGCTGATTCCAACGATCTTTTCATCAACAACGCTTTAAGAGATTTACGAAATTCTTCAATGTAACAACGCTCGGCTTTTGCCTTTGCAAAGTTTTTACCGTTGAGCAATATGTAGTCAACGGCTTTGTGGGGGTCTCTGTCTTCGTTCATCTCTTACTCCTGTGGTGGACGATTGCTCATCCAATAAAACCAAACAGCAAATATTCCAACAATCCAAGTCAGTACGCCAGTCAACGCTAACGTAACAAAAATGGCTGTCCAAAAAGTATCAAGCGTCATTGCTTTTTCTCCTGTAAGTTAGCCCACTTAAATTGGTCTGACATCATCTCATCGAAGTCAAAGTGGGTGCCAAAACAACCTCGAAAAGAAACTTCTTCTGCCTCAAATCCCCACACCTTGTTGTCATAGATGTGTACAGCACTTGGTAAGTTAGTTAGTCCCTGTACAAAGTCTTGACCCTTCAAACTCACGCGCCAAATTCCTGAGCGCGTTGACTTCGATTCAATTAAGTCCCAATGCTCAAGCAAAGGATATGTCTTACTCTTGAGCATCCAACGTGGCGCTGTATTTTGCACATCAACCCATCCATCCACCGCATCTCCGTGGATATACATCCATCGCAGGCATAACGCAAGGTGCTGACTTAGTTTGGTTTTATAGACCTTGCCCCACTTGCCACAGCATGGACAAAACCCACCGTCAGCCTCAATCGACTTGTTCCAGTTATTGCGCATCTTTGCGAGAAAAGAACCCTCGCCCTCAAACATATCAAATTGGTCAATCATTACTAACTCCTTGATTTATTAAATCTGTTTTTTCTAACATCATTGCTTTAGCCAACTCATAAGAGTGAATAGCAATGTGTTCTACTTTTGTATTTTTAGGGGCTGTTTGCAACAACGAATGCATAGCAACCAAAGCCAATACATCAATCCATTCTGGTTCTTGTTTCATGTGGCTTTTTCCAAGTTGGCTTTATCCAAGGTTTATCGTTCAGCAAAAAGTTTGTGTCTACCTCTGCATCTACAAATTCATCGTCTTCACTTTTTAAAAGACAACAACTACCACGATTCAATACTTTTATTTCACAACCGTATGGGTCTCCATGTTGGTCAATTTGCCAAAACAATTCTCTTTTGTCTGGCGCAAATGCAATCCCGTACCAACCCGTAGGCTTGTCTTCGTCATTAAGAAAACGAAACGCATATGCAATCATAAAATCTCCTTAATTTTGATTTTCAACATTCCACCAATATCTTCTGACCAATAAATGCGTAGGTCAACAATCTGCGAATCGTCTTCATACACACCTGCGTGCGCCAGCGCATCGAGCGTTGCTTTCAACAGGTTGTCTAAATCCCTGCGTCGTTTGTCTGGTCGCCATGCCTCAATCTCCACGCATAGCCGGCCTGTAAAGTGTTTGATTGCTTTCTGCAAAATCATCTGGTCACCAACAGTTTCTCGGTACTCTCTCCCTTTAGCAGAAATAATCATTCGACCATCGAAGTTTCGCCAGTAAGTGTTGACCGACGGAGGCCAAGGTAGTGTTAACTCAATCATGTTTGGTTCTCAATTTGTTCATTCGTTTTCTTAAGTCCGTTACGAATATCAAACCACGCTTGGCTTCCATAAAATCTACCTGTGTTAGCCACCAAGTCTTTGCCTTTACTTTGCCAACCTGTTGAACTTGTATGTTGTAACGATTTATCCATTCCTGCGCCAAACTCCAACGCATTTCTTCTAAGGTCTCCTGTGAGGAATAGTGCTTGATCAATCGCGCTAGGTAGGACTGCAAGTCCTCGTTTTCTTGCATCAAGTAGTTCATGGGCTTGTTGTTTATCCATTAAAAATCCTCATCTCTTTCGTAATAACTTTTGGGGATTGGCTTGTCGGTCAACTTGTCAATAAGTTTTTCCATTGGCTTGGCAGGAGGGTAAGAGGGCTTGTCTTCGCTCCATGCGTGATAACTGCATAGCCGTCTTTCCATCATCACTGACCACCGCTTGGTGCAACCGGGGTGCGTGCAGTACAGCATCGCATCCACATCCACAAAATCATTCTTTCTTTCTGGTTTGGCAAATGTCATTTTGTATATTTCCCATCAATAATTTTTGCAAAATTTGTTGCGTTAACTATCCACACCAAATCAGGTTGCCACGTCCTGCCATTAGTCTCAAAACCTTTTGCAAGACTTGTGTCGTTAGCAATGTATCCAAAAAAAGAATCCCACCACGTCAACCCATCTTCCAATGTGTCATACCCCTTGGGCGAATACTCCGATGGCTTACTTGCCTGAATCCATCTGGACTTCATGCTGGACTGCCTAGAGCCTTCCCATACCCTTGGCTGAGTGAGATGAGGCAAATGCTTTTGATAAAGTTTTAATAACGCTTTGTGGGGACAAGGAGGGAACGGAGTTCCCGACAAAGATGCGTTAGCATCTGTATTTATATTCTGTTCTGTATCTGTTCTGTATCTGTTCTGTTTGGGGGGGCTTAATGGTTCTTCTTTAGGAACCTCAATGGTTTTAGGTCTACCGCCCAATTTTGCAGACTTTCTATTTAATTCCACACGCACGTTGTAAGCAAATATTTCCTTATCTGCTCGTGGGTTGATATAACCGTCTTTAGTCTTTACAAAAAATTCTGCTAACACTGGAGCCACCACATCCTCATCAAGTCGTATGCGTCTAGAAACTAACGCAATGTCTAATGGCAATGGTTTTTCGCTCATGTAGTACCAATCCAACAATCGACGGTATGCCAAGTCTTCGGCATCGTCTAAGTGCATGGTGTGTGAGATGTAGTCGCCTATGTGGAATTTGTACCATATCATTTCGCTGTCTTTCCAAATATGTCGGGTCGGAGTTCCGCCCTCTTCACTTTTCTGCCTGTGCTCAACTCGATGTCACGAGCCAGTTCGGGGCTAGGCAGTTGTCGCCCCGTAACAATCAATGAAAACCAAGTCTTGCTAATACCCAACTTACGAGCCATAGCAATCATTGAGCCTCTTGGTTTGTCTTTAAAAAATTCTTGTAACGTCATCTTATTTCCTTTTTGGTTAACTGCATCTTACACCAGAAAAAATAATTGTGCAACTACAGATTAAACATGATACACTTAGGCGTGTTTAACTCAAAAGTGAACTATGAACAGTGAAGAAGAAATGCACCAACTAATGTTGGAAAGAATGCAAATGCTTGAGGAGGCTCTGGAAAGGGCTGAGGCGGGCGTTGCTAGTGGGGACGACTGGAGCATCATTCGCAGTGAATGCGGTGTGCCAAAACGTCCAATTGTGACTTTAGAAACTTTATCAATCAGGAGCGAATCATGGGATTAACAGTGAAAGCATCAGGTGGGGTATCCACTTTTAAACAAGTACCGCCGGGGATGCACCTCGCGCGTTGCTACCGCGTCATCGACATGGGTACTCAAATCACCACTTGGAAGGGCGCTACCAAGCAACAACCCAAGGTTATGTTGCAGTTTGAAGTTCATAGCGAGGATGCTAGTGGTCACGCGCTGACCACCGACAAAGGCGAACCCTTGTCCATCAGCAAGACCTTTACAGCCAGCCTTGGCGAAAACGCCATCTTGCGTCAAGAACTTGAGAACTGGCGCTCACGGGCATTTACCCAAGAAGAACTCAATGGGTTTGAACTCAAGAATGTATTGGGCGCTTGGGCTTTGTTGTCTGTAGTCAAAGAAGTTGGCAACGATGGCAACGAGTACACCAACATCTCTAGCATTAACCCAGTGTCATCACAAATGAAAAAGGCTGGTTTGCCTGACCCTCATAACGAACTAACAATTTTTGACATGGAAGACCCAAACATGGAATTGTTTGAGACTTTCAGCAACAAGATGAAAGAGAAGTTACAAGCAACGCCCGAATGGAAAGAGCGTTTTAGTAACTCACAATCCTTCAACCCTGTCACTGCCCCCAAAAAAGGGTTTGAAGAGATGGATGATGACATCCCGTTTTAATTAAAAAGGAGAGTGGCAATGACTTTAACTGTTTCAACAACTCGCGCCAGCGAAAGCAATCACTGGTACACCCGTGACGGTGCGCCTATGTATACCGTAGAGGCTAAAAAGGGCGGACAAAGGGCTACAACCTTGCGTGATGCCCGTACAATGAACCTTGTACCCTCGGTAACTACGGTTCTCAATGTCGCCGCTAAACCAGCCCTGCTTGCTTGGATGCAACAACAGGTGCTGTATGCGGCGCTAACCCTTCCACGCCGCCCCGACGAACCTGAAAAGGAATACATCGACCGAATCATCAACGATTCCAAAGAACAGGGTCGTTCGGCGGCGGATGCTGGAACTGATATCCATGCATCTATTCAAGGACATTATGAAGATAGACCAACAGGAAAACACCAAGAGAGTGTTAGCGCCTGCGTCAAAGCCATCACAGATCACTTCGGAGAAGCCGTCTGGATTTCCGAACGTGCATTTGCACATGAGGCAGGTTTTGGAGGTAAGTGCGATTTATTTTGCGCTGGAACCTTTAACGCGGTCATTGACATCAAGACCAAAGAGTTTAGCGACCCCGCAAAGGTCGATGCCTATGACGAGCACCTTATGCAACTCTCGGCATATCGAGTTGGTCTAGGCATACCGCACGCACGTTGTGCAAACGTGTTTGTGTCTCGTAGCGTCCCCAATCTAGTCGTTGTAAAAGAATGGCAGGCTGAGGATTTAAATCGTGGCTGGGAGATGTTTATGCACCTCCTGTCGTTCTGGCAATTAAAAAATCAACACCAATGAGGAAACCATGTTAAGCGAAGAAGAAGTCAAACAAATCTTTTTTTACTGTGATCTGCACGAGCCAAATGCGCTCATTGCCGACGAGGTAGACATCGTCCAGTTTGCACATAAACTGGAGGCATACCTTCAACCCATCATTGCTGGAAGGGAACACCAGAGATGCATACAAATTGTGAACGACATGAATTCAGAGGTGGCTCGCTCGTTGGCAAATCAGAAGCCGAAATAGAAAAGGCTCTGTTGGAAGCGTATATGAAAGGCTTTGACGACGGTGTCGAAGATGCCGAGCATAACTTCCTACAGACTCAAATGCTGTTAATGATGACAGCAGGAAACGCATAAAAAAGCCCCCTGAAAAGGGGGCAAAAAGGAGAGTGGCAACTGCTCCTTATTCTTCTTGGCGTTCGCGTTTAGCCGCCAAAATACCACCAAGTTGTGACAAGCCACCGCGCACAGGTTCTGCTACCGCACGCATTTGCGCTGGTCTTTCTGTAGCCAATGCAGTCAAGCCACGCATTGCAGGTTTGTTGTACATAGCGCCCGCGGCAACTAACGGAGCACCGCTTGTAAGAAAATGTCCGCCAGCCTCCGCCGCGCCAAATCCAAGCATCTTTCCCAATGCCGCTGGAGTTAGCAAACGAGCCGCTGTACCGCTATCTGGCAGTCCTTTACCCATAACGGAGACCGCCGCCTGAGACTCAGGCACTGACATACCTATACCTCTTGCAGTTGCACGACGACCAGCCATAGACTCAGCCGCGGAACGCATTTGGTTGGCAGAAAATACAGCCTCATCTGCGCCACGCAAAGCCGCCGCTTTTTCTACGCGAAGATAATTTTTAAACGCCTCGTGCGCCTCTCTAAGTTCTTTGCCCACTTGTGGGTTTTGTTTGGTCAATTCATTGCGTAAGGCTTCTTGGAACTCACGCAGGGCAAAACCTTGACTGCGCTGTATTGGGTCTGCGCTTGAAATATATGTCTTAGCCATCTCGCCCAAACTCATTTCGGCAATGCGAAATTGTTTTCCATCAAGCGAATATCTTTCCAAGAGTGGCTCAAAGAATGTTTTCTTCAGAGCGTCATCTACTTTTTGAGCGGCTTCTGGGACAAGATTTTTTGTTATGTTGACACTCGAATCCATCATTCGATTGATAGTTGTCGAATTGGTCTTAGGGTCAATAAAGTTACCAAAAGAGATTTTTGGCTCTAAACTTTTATACGCACCATTTATTTTTGAATACAAATGGTTGATCATGTCCTGACCAGCAGAGACACTTTTTGGCAAAGTCTCGTGCAAAGGTTTTAGTACCTGATTACCCATAGCGCGGTTGAAGTCTTCGGTTGCTATGCGTTGTCCGTGTCCAATGATTGAACCAAGTAATGGGGCGCTAGTCAGTGCTTCTTCCGCTTTTTGAATCATGCCTCCAACCACTGGGATTTGCCCCGCGAGTTGACCGGGCGTGAAGTGCTTCATTCCCAAATCTTTCAACATCTTCATTTCAGCAGAAACTTTGGGATCAAAAACTAACTGACCCGCCTTGCCTAATACGCCCCCAAGCACTGCGCCCTCGCCCATCTGCTCGGCTTTCTTTGTCAAGAAATCTGCATAGTCTCCTGTGTCTGATGTTGGCGTAAAAGCCGCAGAACCTGCTCCTTGTGCGGCAGACTTAGCCAATACAGATTTATCTAAGACAGAACCTATTTTTGATGTGGCTCCACGAATCTGCGGAACAAATTTTGGAATCTTGCCTGCCAATTCAAACATCTTCATAGGCGCAGGACTGGCAACTTGACCCACAATATCAGCAACTTCGGCTGGCGTTCCACCAACTTGTGCGCCCATGTTAGTAACTTTTTCTAGAGTTTCAGCAGGTTTGTTGATGCCTAGAAACTGAGCCGCACCAGCAAATGGCTTAAGCATTCCAGCCGATCCGCTCATCAACGTAGCACCCATGCGTTGACCCATACCGTAATCCATAGGAACCCCGCTAACAGGGTCATAAACTGTGTCTGGGTTTGCGTAGGGGTTTGGTGACGCAACCTTTTGCGGAGGCTCTTGAACAAGTGGTTTTACAGGCTCTGCTGGGGCTTGTTTCTTTATGGAAGAGTAGTGCTCCTCCGCCGCTTGTTGGAGGTCAGCCTCAGTCGCCCCCGAAGGGCCTTGAATCTTCAGTATCGTTCCGTCTGGCGCTTGGATTTTGTAAATTACATCAGACATTACGGAGCCTTTGCTGGTTCAGTTCCAAGTACTGTAAATTTTGGTTTGCCACTAGACGATGGCGACGCTGGCTCCTCATCAAATACGGGCGGACGACCTTCAGCAATATCTTTTGCACGTTGTTGAGCACGCACCATAAACTTGTTAATTTCAACAAGTGAGTTATCAAAGGATTTTTTGGACATCCCGGGATTGAGTTTTGCAATTGCATCCGTGATTTTGTCGCCTTCTTTGTTAGATAGCGCACCCAACCCCCTCATTGATTGAACGTTAGCCAAGAATGTTTGGGACTTGAGTTTTTCCATTTCATTCATAAAGTCAAAAGAATTTGTGCCGCGGACTAATTGCGCTGGATTGTATGTAGTCAATCCGTTCATGCGACCGGGGTGGTTCTTAATTAAATTAACTTGATTGATCACATCCTGAGCAGTATCGAAAGCCTGTTTTTGGGTTTGTTGTGCAAGATTTCTCTTTGTCTCTTGGGCTTGTTGCTGATCAAACAAACGCTGTTGCGCTAAAGATTGGTTGACAGATGACACCGCCGCCGCCTGCGCCAATGCTGACTGACGATCCATATGCGAGGTCATCATGGTTAACATTTGATTTGCTAACTTGTCGGCATCTTCTTCTTTTATTAGTCCTGACTTGTATCTCTGTGCGGCGAGTACCGCTTGTTGTCGAATGGCTGGGTCTTGAGCCATCATTGCTAATGCATCAAATGGCGTTCCTTCGGTTGAACGGTCACCAAGCAGACCTGCCTTGCGCATCTCTGGAATAGCCTTGATAAACTCCAGCGCGTCTTTAGGCCCCGCCAAGCGGAAAATATCCCGCACTGCGGTTGGGTTTACTTGGTAAGAAGTAATAGGCTCTTCACCTTCTTTAGTGGGAGTTTTAACCTGCGTAAACATATTTCGATACGCAGTCTCTATGTTTGACTTTTTTTGTTGCTCTACTATTTGTGCAACATATTTTGGGTCACCAGACAATTGCGTTAAGCGTTGCGCCGCATTAGGATCAAACACAAAAGTTTCTTCGCCATAAGGGTCTTTAACTTTTTTATAAAGAGAAGATGACGCGCTTTCTAACAAACGACGTTTGCGCTCTTCTTGAACCGCTTTTTGCAATTCAACTTGTTTACCCATCAATTCGCTTTGACCAGTCAACTCATCTTGCGATGCCCTGTTGTAGGCTGATGCTCCCTGACCAAGCGACTCAAAAAAGTTTCCTGTTTTAGTCGGTTGCGCCATGCCTATGCCTAATGCCAACAATTTAGGGTCATAGTTCAGACCTTGATTGGGTTGCATACGCTTTGTCAAAGCCTCTTGCATCTTTTGAATTTGCATATCCAAAATATTTTGACCCTGACGGTATTTGCTCATCTCTGCGTCAACATCAAATCCTGCCTTGTTGGATAGATTTTCAGACGCAATTTGATCCGCCTGCGATGCCTGATCTAGTTTTGGCGCAGGCTGTACAGGCTGATTAGCCTGATTAGGCGGTGGCGCTTGAGAGACTTGGTTTAAACCACCCTGTTGTTCATTCATTTATTACCCCACTAAATAGCCATGTTGATCATAGAAATTACCCTGACCATCGTGGTAAGAAGCGCCCATAGGTACTCCTCCATCTGCCATCATTACAGCACCGCCGTCTGCCTTTGCTACTACTGGTTTCGTTACATCCATTCCTTCTTTGATAGCCTTGGATATATCAGAATTACCAGACAACGACGCGAGTATTGTTCCCAAAGAACCGATTTGAGTCAGTGGGCTGAGTCCGAACTGCCCTTGAGTGCCGGGAGCCACCGTCTGCTGTAATGAACCCATAGGCACCGTACCCGCTGGCAAAAGTTTTGCATAGTTTTGTGCTTGCAACATTGGGTAATCAAGCGCCGCTTGCCCTAACTTCTGTTGGTTTGCACCAAAGTTAAATAGGGTGTTTAGGCCACCAGTACCAAGTTGATTTTGTGCTTGACCTAGTTGACCCAAACCCTGACCTGCCGTCAATTGCCGAGTCAAATCGGCTTGCGCCGCCTTTGTAGCCGTATCGTATCCAGTGCTAAGGGCTTGGTATTGTTTACCCAACAAATCGCTTTGGATGTCGCGTAGCGTGTTTCCTGTAATCTGTTGCTGGCGCTGTGAGCCAAACTGTCCAGAACCAATCGCCGCGCCACCGAGTGCAGGCAAAACATTTTCTTTTACATTGCGGTTGACCAAACGACCCATCTCGTCCACAACATTGGCTTGGTACGGGTTCATGTAACCACCAACAATCTCAGGGGTTGCTGTACCGCCTGCGCCTGTCAGCATTTGACTGGCTTGACCCAGCGACCCAGAGCCAGCAAACGCCATGTCTGGAGCCATTTGGAAGGCTTGCTGTTGGAGCGGGCTAAACCCTGCGACACCGCCCTGTTGGACAGCGCTCTGCCCTAAGTTTGCAATATCTTGGAGGTAATTGTTGTAGTAATCGGGGGCGGTATCCTGCTTCTGAACCGTTGTGGTTACATCTGGCAGTGCCGCGCCTTGGAATAGATCAGCCATTCATAGACTCCTTGATATAGTTCAAAGGTGATTTAGCCTTTGGGGGTATTTTACCGAGAGGTGCGCTTCTTTTGTGTGCGCGAACTTCCTCACGGAACTTATCTAGCACCTTTGCGCCAGCCTTATTAGAACCGTTACCTAACATGGAAACCAATTCGGCATCCATAACGTATTCTCCATCAGCCAGCCATGCAGGAATGTCGTCCGATTGACCATCGCCGGCACCGTTAACAGCGGAGCCTTGACGGAAATCCACGCGCTTGTCTACCACTGGATTGGTGTGGTGGCTGTGCATTGTGTGCGCCTGCGAAAGACCGCCCGCTCTCATTCCCTTAGCCAAGCCAAGGCTCTCAGCAGGATCAATAGCGCGACCAAAGGTGTAATGAGTAGCACCACCAGTAGCCATTGCTGGCTCCTCAGTGCTGGTTTCACCACTTGTATCGCTCTGGTCAATTCCAGACTGATCCACTGGATTACCTTGGTCGTCGGTGTACTGAGTCATCTCAGGCTCGTTCAAATAACCAGAAATGCCAAGGTCTGAATACAAGCGCTGGTCTGGGGTGTATTGGTAATCAGAACCTTGGTCGTAGTCTTGGTAGGGAACAACAGTGCTACCAGTGCCTGTGCGACCGCTTGTCATACCTGCACCGAAATCTGTAGTTCTTGGAGTTATTGCTGTTAATTCCGAAATATCTACTGGCTGTCTCGTACCGCTTGAATCACCGCTTGAACCCATCAACGAAGTTAGCAATGCGCCAATTGCACCGCCAGCAAGCGCTGGATTATTTGATATATAAGTTTTAAGTGCATCTACTACGCCAGTATCAGGAGTAGTTGTAGTTAATGCTTCTGCTTTTGCTTTGTCAGCCGCTTGTTTAGCAAGAAAACTTTGTTGAGTTCCACTACCAGCAGATTTAATTGCTTCTACTGGTTTAGGACTGCTTGGCGAGCCACTAAAGTTTATGGGTTGATTAGTTTGCATATCATAGGTTTGATCTCCTATTGAATATGTTCCATCATTGTTGTCAGTAACTACATCCACACCGCCTTTTGGATTATCTCTGTACAAAGGCATATCCGTTTGCATATCAAAAGTTGTGCCATTAAGAGTGTAAGTTCCATCGTTGTTGTCTACAGCGCCTTCTGGCATATAGGAAGTGTCGGCACTAGTATTAGATACTGGCGCAACATCGCTCAAAGATGTTGGAGTCATGGATTTTGTTTGTCCTTGGCTACCAAGAACAGGCACATAAGAGTCACCAGACTCGTTTGTTCCTAAAGGCTTATACAAGTCTCCAGTTTCAGGATTAATCGCATAGTCTGTGATAGCCCCAGTCTCATCAACAAGGTTTCCGTCAGCGAATCTAGGCAATCCGCCTTTTCTTTTTTGATGCATAGAGCCACCATTTTTTGCAAAAGAGTCATAACTAAAATCGTATCCCGAGTCATTACCACCAAAATCTATTGGCGTATCGTTACCCGCTAGTGTGTAGTCGCCAACACCAAGTGAATAATCGTCACCACCACCTAATGTGTAATCACCGCCTACAGTATTGTCATCAGCAAGAATTATGTCTCCCCCAGTAACCGTAGTGTCTCCATCAGTTGTATCACCAGCAACGACAGTGTCCCCACCTGTTACGGTTGTATCTCCACCAGCAACTGTAGTGTTTGGAAAATCTTCTACCTCAGCGGCGCGATAAAGCACAGAAGTTCCATCAGGCATTGTTTTATAAACATTACCCAAAGAGTCAGTCGTGTATTCATCTGGCTCATTACCAAATCCTGTGCCTGATGGCAAACCAGTTGATGGATTTAATACAACTCCTGAACTTCCGCTAGTTCCGCCAGCAGGTGATCTTGTGCTACCAGAAGTTCCACCACCAGTGGGTTGCTTAGTGCCACCACCTAAAACTTTTCCAATAAGAGCACCAGCGCCAGCACCTGCAATCGTTTTGACAACTGGATTATTAAGAACACTGGTTATGCCAGAGGTATTAGTTTTTGGAATAGTTATTGGCGTTTTTGTGGTTGGCGTAGTTATGGGTTTTACTGGAGTCTTTGTTGTGGTTACTATAGGAGTAACAGGCTTTTTGGGCGTTGTAATAATTGGCTTAACGGGTTGCTTGACAGTAACTGGCGTTTTGCTAACTGGTTGTACAACTTTGCTAGGCAAATTGGATATTGGGGTTTTAGGCTGGACTACAGAAGTAAGTGGAGTTTTTCCAACAGGTGAACCAACAGAAGAAATTGGCGCAACAGGTTTATTTGAATTTGTTGCTAAGTTTTGATTACTAATTGAAGTAACAGGTCTATTTGGGTTTGCCGCAATGCTTTGGTTGATTGGAGCAACGCCTGTTCTTGTTTGAGACCTGCCAAAGTTGCGAGGCGCATTACGCATCACCGAACTTATAGTCCGTACTGGTGTTCTAGTTTCAAAAGGGTTAATAATTTTTTTAGCCATTTTTATACCACTTTATTTTGATTGCCTGAAGTTGTTGCCAATTTTGAGGTAGGCGGATAAAAAGATGCAGTTTTTACCAAATTTAAACTTGGCGTTTTGGTTATTGGTGTTAATTTACTTACATTTACTTGTGCAGGTGGATTACCTACTTTTGAATCAGAAATTTGTGTAGCAGTATTTTGTCTTGCTGAATTTACAGCATTCAATATGCTCTTGTTATCAGTCACAAAATTTTTGACATCAGCAAATTGATTTAATCCGCCAGTTGGTTTTGTTGTATCTTCAGTTTGAATGTCTTCACCTGATAGCGAAGCAGTTTTTGTTGTTGGGCTAATCGAAGATACTGCATTATTCACAATACTTTTTAGTGTTGCGGTAGCACTTGGTACATTCGTATCAATTGCAGTGGCAAGTTCCATACCCGCCGAAGTAACCGCTGATTGATTGCCAGAGTTGTATGCTTGGATTAGTTTGGTCGCGGCTCCCGCAACTTTCAAATCAGGACTGTTGACCAAGTTTCCAGAAACTTGTAACAAACCGCTTAGATCATTTTTTGCAATTGCATTAGCCGCGGATAGCGTACTCATAGCCAATGACACAGTTGGCAGATTTTCAGTGGTTGCTACATTTGCGCCCATTGCTATCAATGGTGTGAAGTTACCCTTATCAGCCGCTTGGACTGCGCTGATTGCAGAGGCCGCCAACTTTGCTGTTGAAATATTTGATGCCGCCTGCACCGCTGGATTAAATCCTTTAGTTGCTATATCACTGGATAAGTCCAAACCGCTTACAGAATTTAAACCATTCACTGATTGCATACCAGCAATATCTGCGTTCTGCAACCCTGTATAGCCTGATATCCCGCTCATAACCGTGCCAAGGTCAAACTTACCTTGTGCTACATCGGTTGCAACATCAACTAAAGACAACTGTGGTTCAATTATTTTGGCAACCGTCCAAAGCGGGCCGAGGTCTTTTAGCGCACCCGCTACATCTTGAGCCAAGTTTTTAAAAAAACCACCTCCCCTTGTTGCTACTTGGGCAGGCTTTGCATTGCCTTGTGCATCCCAATTTCCATAGACATAATGACCGCCATCTAACCAAGTAACGACACGAGGATCGCCTGAGTAACCTGTAATTTTTCCCTTGTCGTCATAAGAAGCAAACACAGGAATGCCATTAACATAGGTAGGTGTAGTTGAAACAAAGTTTCCATCATCGTCCCGTGTGACGTTTGGATTTTTTACTTGAGGTTGTGGCGTATATGTATATGGATTTCCAGTATCTGGGTCAATTGCTGTTATTGGAGAAGGTTTTGTAAATTCCAACTGTGTTGGTATGCTCGTCTTGTTCGTATCCAAAGGCGTAAACAGTTGAACTTGATAGTCTTGAATTTTTCCGCCAAAGTTTTCATTGGCTGTGTATTTCGCCATGTTTGCTATTTGGTTATACGCAGTAGGGCTTATAAGTTCAATTTGCCCTTGAAAAGTACCTGATTTATCAATAGCAGATTGTGCTTGCGCCTGCGTAAAAGCGCCACCAGAAGCATCTGCTAATTGTTGTGCAGTTAAACCATTGTTTTTTGCAAAAGTTGCTAAAGCATACGGGTTATTTAAATTTGCCGACACCGTGTTTTTGATGATGGCATCCTGAGAACCCAATATTGTTTTTATAGAATCAACTTTCATCCCTGTAACAGAGGCAATCTGTTCTGGCGAAAAGTTGTACTTGTCTTGATAAGCCTTGATGTTTTTGGCTTCATCTAAAGAAATATTGCTGTCTGCTAATACAGCAGAAAGACCTTGCTTGATTGTGTCTGTTTGTTGTTTTAATTGATAGTTTTGAACATACTGCGTGTAGGCATCATTTGGATTTGCTTTTATATATGCAGAAGTAGCATTACCAAAAACATCGTTAAATTTATCTTTTGTAACAGCACCAGAAACTAATTGATTTTTCCAATAATCTAAACCGCCTTGGTCAATGTTACTTTTATCAGTACCAATTCCACTGCGACCTTGCACTGTGCTATATGCATCTTGTACTAACTTGTCGTATTGAGCACTTGGGTCTGCTTCTCGTCCTGCCTTCTTTCCAAAAATGTTGTAATTCTGTGCGGCAAATTGCTCAGGGGTTAAGCCATAAGTTTCAATAGCGTAGGCATCTGAAATGTCTTTGTTTCCCGCAAAATAAGCCTTGGCGTTAAAACCTTCATTTTCTGGTTTGTAACCAGTAGCCTTTAATTCAGGACTCGCGGCACGCAAAAAGCCTTGCAATTTTGATACGTCAACATTTCCGCCAAAGTAATCATCCCACGCTTTTTCAACTTCTTTATTTTCTGGAGCACGACCTAATACGCTCTGATAGACCTCAGCCGCTGTTTTAAATATAGGAGCAGTTCCATTAGAAGTCTCACGATTAGTTTCAACTATGTCTCTTTGTGGCGCACTTTCATACTGAGGGGGTGGTGGCGATGGTTGTGCAAGTGGTTGTAATCCATTTTGAGTGGCGGCAATAAGTTGATCCATACTTGCATTTGGATTTGCGGCTTGCCATTCGGCTACTTGGTCTTCTGTTACTGCCATACGTTATCCTAAAGTCTGTGTTGGTTGATTGATTGCGCCAACAATCGCTTGCGCCCAATCATGCCAATTGTCATAAATGTAGGGGCCGGGAATGCCTTCGTTGGTAAATATATCAATCGCCTTCAATCCCGCCGCCCACTCTTTCCAATGCTCCTCCCCAGAGGGAACAGCCAATTGTTGACCAGCATACGCCTCGCACATAAGACTCGCCCATGAGTCCCATGTGTGATATCTAGGGTCGTAAACAAGCGCCAGTGCCATATTAACTTCCGTATGGGCGAACGTCGCCAAAGTCTGCACTGAGCAAAACCTTACCCATTTGGTAAGTTCCGCCTTGTATATTGCTGTTAAATCGCAATCTCAATTCTCTGCGTTGCTCACGCATATCTACCTTGCCAGTGTCTGGGTCAAAATAGTATGGGTCAGAAATTACATCGTCTTTTTGGGCAAATGGTCGACCAACAACTTGCAGTGACATAACGCCAGACTGCACAAAGTCAGGCTCGACACGCTCAAGATGCAACCAACGGTTTTCGCCTACGCCACCTTGGGGAATCTGCGGGGACTGGGAGGGGCCGCCACTGACCCAACCCAAGTCGGATGTTTCAAAATAACTCTCAATAGCATCAGAAACCTGATCAATTACAGCATCTGTGCCAATTTCATGTTGCCAAAGAATAACTTTATTTGGCACACTTTGGAAGTTTGCAGACACAATTGCTGTGGCAGTCGCCGCAGAAGAAAGCGTCAAAGTGTTTCCAGAGAACGCAACCGCGCCTGAAACCGCTCCAGAATTTACAACTGACAAAGTAATAGTTGTACCCACAACACTTACAACGGTTGCGCCAGTACCGATTCCTGTACCAGTCACCAATTGACTTCTTAAAATTCCCGTTGCGCTTGCTACCGTAATAGTGCTTGCACCAGAAGTACCTGTTGCAGTTGTTGCGGCTGAATTTGCAACGATTGCAGAAATGTATGCACCCGTAGGAACCCCAGTTGCCACCACCAATTGACCGTTTGTAATTTGATTATTGATTGACATGGTCACGGTAGCGCTTGAATTTGTTGTGGCAATATTTGCCGTAAACAGCGTTGCCTGAATACTCAAGTCTGCCCCAGCATTGATGGGGTAATGAAAAACTTGTGAAAAATATCCAGCCGTGCGTTTAGCGCCATCAGAGAAACCAGCGTCATACCAACAGTTTTCTCGAATGTTATAGATGATGCAGTTGTTGCACTCTACTGAATCACCAGAAGGATAGAACCACCAAATTTCACCAAAACGCGGAACTTTTGTTGCCCATACCTTTTGACTCTGCGCATAGTTCAGATTGTCAAAAAAGTAGTTTTGGTTCATGGTGTTAGCAATTTCCTTAACTACGCCGTTGTATAGCAAAAATCGATCAACACCAATCCAATAGTAGATGCCGTCATATTCAATCACGCACTGCGATGACAGGATCGACGACTGGCTAGAAATAATGTCATAACGCCAATAAAAAGTGCTAGATGTTGCGCCCACAGTAATTGTTGTTGGGGTGTAAGAGACACGAATTAACGAGTCTAAAGCCCAAAATAAACCAGATGGAGCGTTAGAACCACCCCTTACGGGTAACCCCTTGACAATCTTTGTAGAGGCAACATTGGCTTCGTTAGAGTCTGCGCTATTCCAATTGTATGGATCACCAGCGGCACAGTTCTTAATTAGACCGTTGTCGCCATATACAAAAACGTATGGGTGCAAAACAACCACTCCACCAGCAACAGAAATGGTTGCATTCGTAGGGGTTGTGCCATTAATGTCGCGCAAAGGTTGCATAGCCAAACCATTTATATTTCCAGCCAAAACTGGAGTTGATACGGTTTGGTCAATCTGCGCCAAGTTTTGACCGGGGTGCGCCAACAACAACTGATTCCCAGAACCTTGAGAGTCAAAAGAAGAATCAAATTGCCAAAGGTTCAAATCATTTGCCGTAAACCCATTATTAATTGTCGCCACTTTAATGGAAAACCCACTGCCAGTTCCACCAATAGTTGCCGCCGTTGCGCTTAGGGTATCGCCTACAGCGTAGCCATCACCAGCCGCTGTAAGGGTCACAGTGGTGACCGTAGCGCCAGCAACCACAATGGTCGCCTTTGCACCCGTGCCAGTACCGCCAGTTAGACTTACACCTGTATAAGTTCCATTGGTATATAGCGTACCGCCCACAAGCGTGTTAAGCGTCAAAATGAAACCGTTAAAGACAAACTGGTTTACACCGCCGCCAATACCAAGGTTGTTTACGTTAAGAACCTCAAGTCCAGAACTGTATCCGTTAAAAACTTGATTTACGCCATCAGCGGAGTTAACAAAAATTCCCCGAGATACGCCAGTTGCTAGTTGAGTTATTGACCGATATCCCCCCACTTTGCGCGGACGACCGCGTTGAAATCTTACCCATCGACCATCGCTGTAAAAGTTTTTATCGAAAAAAGTACCGTCCCGCTGGATGCCGGGTAGGGTATCAATTGTTAAAACTTTTTTAGTCATCAATAAGTCCCGCCAGCAATCCCACCAGAAAATGTTCCAGTACCTACAACGGCAATTCCAGAGGCAGACACCGTCAATCGCAGTGCTCCCAATATTGCAACATTGAACTCACCCGAAGCGGCGCGGTAAATGCCAGTAGTTGTTTCTGAAGAAAAGTTCAAAGATGGCGCACCAACAGAACCATTGTTCAAACTCACTGTAGATGAGCCAGCCAAAATAGTGTTGGCATTGAACAAGTTGACAGAATCGCAAACAAGCGTGGCTTGTGATCCAGCGGTCAAAATAGCGTTTGACCCAGAACCAGTTGAAATGGTTACGGTATATGCGCCAGTTGTTGCATTGACAATGTAATAAACCTGAACCGTTGAAGGAACAATGATGGTCACGTTGCCTGACAACGCGCCAGTATATTTTTGAATGACGTTGGAAGCCTCAGCCGCTGTCAGCGTGTAACTGCCAGTCGTAACAGCCTTGGATAGTTGAGTGAATGCAAATTGCGTAGACTTACCCAATCCAACGGTGTAGAACTGCGTTCCGCTACATACAACAATACAAGAATCAAGGGGCTGAAGAACAATTGATGTGGAGCCGTTAATTAAGTCTCCGCTTGTGCCTGTAACAGTCAAAACGCCAGTGCCGCTGTTGCGCACAAACATAAACCAATTATTCCCAAGCGTAGACGCAAGCGATAGAGTCAAAGTTCCTGCGCCACCAGTCCACACATAGGTGCTGGAACGATCTGTTGTCAGTGCGGTGTAACTAGAGGAGAAAGTCGTTACAGGCTGGCTTTGGTTCAACGTCTGACCAATAGCCAAAAGTCCATATCCAGCCAATGTAGCCGCGTCTGCGCCAGAAGAACCAATTCCAAAAGCAATAATGCCCCATGTTCCAGCCGTGGTAGCGTTGGTTGTAATGTAGATGTACTGCGCCTGACCAGCGGCAACCGTAACAATGGTGTTTGCGCCAGTAAAGTCTTTGACCGTTACCGAAACAGAGCCGACGTTACGAATCAAGGCATCCTGACCTACCGAGGCTTGATTAGCAGGAGGCATCCACAATTCGTTTGCCGTGGTAGTGGTTGACACCTCCATGACTCTAGCGGCGGCATCATTGGTTATCGAACCGTTGATAGGCCACGTCAACTGCAAATCATCTGTCAGCGTGATGCGGCTATACGATACGTCAGTTGGCTGGATGACGTTACCAGTAAAAGGGCTGTTGTAACTCATTATGTGTCCACTGCTACGGCTTGACGATCAGCCAATCTCAATTTATCTTCCGCCATCAAGGTTTGCATGATGAGGTCATAGTTCTGTTGCCACATACCCATGCGCTCATCATTTTTGAGAAACGGCATAGCCTGCAACAAAGACCCATACAGCAACGCTTGTGGCGCGTAAATTGTGAACCAATTCGTCTGGTTAGAAGAATCCAAAGGTTGGATGCGCTCGTAATACAGCACTTCAAATGAGTAGGTTGTAGTAGGAGTTGGTGCAACCAACCAATGGGTGTAGTCGTAATCCGCAAAGTACGCGGGAATACCAGTCTTGGTCGCGTCAGGCCAATACTCACGAAGGTACTCATACTTGCGCAACAAAACAGGCTGGCGCTCACCAGCCACTGAAATATTGAACGAAACTGTCTTATGCCAACGTGCTGGCTTATCAATAACCGCTTGGTTGGAAACCATTGTGGATTCCACAACGGTTAAGTTACCTAAAAACTTAATTTGGCTGGCAATAATTTGCTCTGCCAGCATGATGAACAGAGGGATTTTCTCAAGCGTAGCGGTGTCAGTACGCTCCAGATATGACTGAATGTTTTCGACCAAGGAGTCATATGTCATTACCGAAGCAGTCGTCACGCTATTTCTCCAAGAATTTGGTATAGGTTATTGTATTGCCTAGACCTTGTTTAGGCAACTTTGGCATGGTATTGGGCTTCGGTTAAAACTCCAGCCTTGTATTTTCCTTCTGGCTTATAGATGGTTAGTTCTTGCTGACGCATCTCAGGCGCAAAGGATATGTGCATCCACCGCCCGTATTCATGGATCATCTGGTCAAACTTAATGCCTGCTTTTAAAACAATTTGACATAAGTCGTAAGGAGTGTGAGCAGAAGAAGAGCAATCAATAGCCCAACCATCCATGTGGCTGGATACTTTAGAACCGCCAACAGCAAGATTAACATCGGGCAAGCGTAGCCAAGAATTAACACGAAGAGCGCCTGTGACATTTCGCACCTCCTCCAAATGCCCCGCCGCCACCTTCATGTTTGCCAGTTGGCGCTCATCGGGTTGGTTATTAATACCCATCCGTATAGCAGTCTCGCTGTACGTTGCCTCTTCAAGGGTAAAGTGTTCGCTGAGGTTCACTTCTTGGCTTTCATATCCATGATCTTTTCCAACGTTCTACCACCAAAGTAAAACGACATAATCAACATACCCCATTGTCCCAGTAATTCAACGTAATTGTTGTTAACTTCAATGTCCCATGCAGACATCATGGCAAACGTTGTATAAGTGATTAAGATAAACACCAAGGTCATAGGACGGATGTTTTTGGATAGCCAAGAGTCAGAACCCATGTCCGCTTTAAGTCTCTCTGTGAGTTCATGCTGTTCAGATACATCTGCGTTGAGTTTTGCCAACTCTCCGTTTTGTTGCATCTCAAGCAGTTTGAGTTTGGCCTGCTCCGCCTGTGCTGGGTCAGGAAAGACCTTATCTAGTATCTTCCCGCCAATGTCTAAAAGTGCGCCAATAGGTATCATTTTTTAACTCCCATTTTTTCACGTTCTTCAAGCAACCTGACTTTGACTTGCAACTCGTTGATGTGGTTCATCAACTGCTCTTTCATAATGGTTCTTCTATCCGCAGAAATTGGGCTGTCCGTTGGGATGCCCTCTTTGGTAATCAATGCAGGCATAGCGCCTTCAATTCGCGTCAAGCGCGTGGAGAAATCGTTGACCTGACCCAAGAGCCAAGCAAGGGATGCCACAATGATAGGAATGACTGCTTTTAATACATCTGCCCAATTCATTTAGACTCCTTTAGTTCCCGTTTTAATTTACGCAACTCTTTGATCTCTTGCCTGAGTTGGGCTTTCATATATAGAGTTTCCACATACGCCATTGATGTAACTCCAACAATAAGACATATTGCTACTCCTATCAATATCCAACAGACAAGTTTCGTAGTTCCCACATGATCCACCCAAAGAATGAAGATATAAATACCACGGCAACTACACCACTTGTTAACTCAATGAATCTAATCTCATCTTGCTCCTTGCGCCATCTAGCCAGCCTAGCCCTACGAATCATTTCTGACTTAGCCCACTCCTGTTCACGTTCTATCTTGGCGTGCATCTTGAGGAATCGACTATACAAATCCTTTAATTCAGAAGGCGCATACACCATTGCCTCCCTTACCTGCTCCATCATCTTTTCCATCTGCAACTCAATAAGCACCCTCTCCGTTGCTTTCTTTGAGGTGTTTTGCTCTGGGTTGTACTTGGTTTTTGATTCTTCTTCTAGTTCAAGGTAATGGTTGTTAATCTGTTGTTGCGCGTCAAACAGAACTCCGAGGCTTGTACCAATATCGTTGATAAGTTTGGTTTCAAACTCTTCGTAAGATTGTTGGGCTTTGGCAATTTTCTTTTGCGCCACAGGCTTGGGCGCGGTTGTCTTGTCGGATGACTTGAAAAACCCAATAAACCAGTCCCAGACACCTTTGATAGTTTTAACATCGTCAATCGCTTGATCAACAGTTTTTTTAGCAGACTCGACCGCCATGCGACCATCGTGAAGGAGGGCGACCCCCTGTTTGATGACTCCAAAAGCGGTTTGCGCGGCGAGTAAGATGCTGAAGGGGTCAATGTCGCACCCCTATCGAATGATAAGTTTCATCAAAAGCGTAGAGACCGAATCAGTTCCTAAAAGAGTTATTACAACAATTAAATACAAGATGTACTCAATACGTTGCATTCTCTTGGAGCCGTCGTCAAAACGCTTTTGTATGCCCTCGTAACGGGACGCACAAATCGCTTCGTGAACCGCGAGGCGCTTGTCAGTCTCCGTGGCTAGTTCGTGAGTGTCAGACATTACCCTGATCTTCAGTTGGCGCAACAGGAGGCTTTGCCGCATCCTGAATGGCTTGAATTAGGCTAAACACCTCTTGGTAAGGGCGTGTGCCAAGGTAACCAAGGACTTGGTTTACTGTTTCAATTGGGAGTTGTAGGTTCATGCTAGTGCCTGAATTTGTGCTTGAAGGGCTTGCAATTGAGCAAGCAATTCTTCTTTTGTTGGAATTGATTGTTGTTGAAGTTGAGCCAAATTTGCTCTATCTTTTTCAAGTTGGGCATAGTCTTCGTCCGTGTAAGGGAGAACAACTCCGTCAACCATTTTAGTTAATGTTGTCATTATGAAATTCCATATAAAGAAATCGTACCGTACACGCCTACTCCGTTTGAATAAATTTGAACACCCGTGATTGCTCCGCCTCTACCACCAGAACTGTCATAACCGCCAGAACTTGAAAGCATTACACTGCCTCCTTGTATGTTACCAATTGAAGAAGTTCCTACCGAATAAGGATACGATTGGCTATATTGGGCGTAAATTATTGTTTCAAAACCGTACGCAGTACTTTGGGAACTTCCCGTTTGTCCGTTATAAACAAAAATTGCGCCTTGCCCAGCGGCGCCAGAATAAGTATTACCAGTTTTAAAAGAATATGAATACGCATTGTTAGTATCTACTCCACCAGCCGCATAAAACCTAATTAATGGATACCAATTCTGGCTTCCATAAAGTTGCGTAACAAGTAGATATGTTTTATATGTAGATGAAATACCAGATGTAAATGTTGGGTCAACGGAACCTGAAAGGGTTTGCGTACTAATTAACGTCAATGCACCAGCACTTGGAGTTATCCAACTTGGAGCGCCAGCGCCGTTAGTTTGCAGAACTTGACCACTTGTACCCACCGCTAACATTGCTGTTGTTCCAGAAGCAGTCTGGTAAGGTATGGTTCCGTTAGAACCACTGGCTAAGTTTGTAGCCGTGGTTGCAGTCGTTGCCGTGGTTGCAGTCGTTGCCGTGGTTGCAGTACCTACAGTAATGCCAGACAACGAAGTTGCACCTGTACCGCCAGAAGCAACAGGCAGTGGCGTAGTCAGCGTTGTAGTTCCAGCAACACTCAAGTTACCCGTGTTTGTTTCGCCGGGGGTCGTTATTCCTGTTGTGCCATCAATTATTACTGCCATGTTTTACCCTTTAAGATGAAATACCGTAAAGTGATATTTTTCCACTAGTTAAATTACTAGAATTTGAAACACCAAATATTTTTATTGCTGTTTTAATTGTTGTATTACTTAGCAATTGACCCATACCAATTGTTTGGCAATAAGAACTATCGTATTTTTGAAAATTTAATTGGTAATTTGCTGTTGTTATACCTGTTGTAGAAGTAAATCCATTTAAATACATTAATCCGCTTATACCAACTGACCCAGAAAACATGGCTGTACCTGCTGGATAAGTAAGAGAGTTTAATCCTGTGCCAGAAGCATAAATGGGTGAAGTCCCAGATGTGCCTGTATCAATTACGCTAACATTATAATTACTTGTTAAATAAGTAGGCCCAGCGCCAGTTCCTAATTGAACGCCTATAGAATCATAAGTTGCAGAATAAGTTAAATTTTCAAACAATATAAAATATTTATCATATCCAGTCAAAGCAGTAAATTGAATTGAAGATACAGCAGAACTTATAGTTTGAGTACTTATAAGCGCCATAGCACCAGCGCTTGGCGTAGTCCAAGTAGGGACAGCACTGCTACCACCCGAAGTAAGCACCTGACCAGAACTTCCATACGATGGTGAAGAACCAACACCTACAGCACCTGATGTGTTTAAAGTAACTGCTGGAGTAGTTCCGTTAATCTGAAGTTGTAGCGTACCACTTGTGTCTGCACTTGAGACTAGAGCCGTTCCGCTTGTGGTTCCTGCCGCTATTGAACTCATGTTTATGCTCCCAAAGATGCTATTTCATCAGCAGACAACCCAAGAGAAACAAGTTTAGCGTGGGCTGATGCTTTGATATTAATTTTTTCTTGTTCTGCCAATGCTAAATTTGTTTGATATGTTTCGTAAGTAGAGTCCAATTGCTCTTGTGTTGGTTGAGCACCTAACTTTTCTGTATTCCAAATCAACACTTGGTCTTCTTGACCTTCTGGTTGACCAGTTTGGTAGTCACCCGCTGTAAACGCAATGTTAGATTGTGCAAGATATGCTTTAATTTTTTCATTAAGTGCCATGATTTTTCCTTTTAAGATGAAATGCCGTACAGAGAAAATGTGCCAGAAGTAAAACTTCCATTTGTGGGATAAAATTTCAAAGCAGTAACTGTTGAAGAATTAGCGCTGTAACCTACACCGTAATCAATTTCATAAGCGGGAACATTTCCTGATGGTGCATTGTTAGTGTCATAGGCATAAGTATTCCAACTGTAATTTTTACCGCCACTTGATGTGATTCCAGAAAACATACAAGAACCAGAACAAACAGTTGTATTAGCCGCAACTCCTGTGCTACTACCAAAATACCAGATAGATTGATTTGGATAACTGATTGCATTGGCTGGATTATTTGCAAGACCAGCGCTATTCGATGTTCTTTGGAAATAATACATATAGTAACCACTTGTTACATAAGTTGGCCCACCGCCTGTTCCAAATTGCATATAAAAGGATGCGCCAGATGTGCTACTAGGAACTACATTTTCATAAATCAACATATATTTATCGTAACCAGATAATCCTGTAAACGATATTGATGCAGAACTTGAAGCAGTTTGAGTACTAATAAGTGTCATAGCACCCGCACTAGGAGTCACCCAACTTGGCGCACCAGCACCGTTTGTTTGCAAAACTTGACCGCTTGTACCAACAGCCAACATTTGTGTTGTGCCAGATGCTGACTGGTAAGGAATCGTACCGTTGGAACCACCAGCAAGATTTGTTGCAGTCGTTGCGGTAGTAGCAGATGATGCAGTACCGCTAGTTGTCGTAATAACTGTGCCACTGGTCGCAGGCAAGGTCAATACGGTAGTACCAGCAACGGCTGGCGCTTGCAGGGTTACCGAACCCGATGTGTCGCCTGAAATAACTACTGAACTCATGTTTTTTCCTTAAAGTACGACCCAGCGCTGACCGCTGGTGACGGTTACGCTTTGACCAGAAGCCACAGTGACAGGGCCAACCGACATTGCGTTGTAACCACTTGCTACCGTATAACTTGCTGACACTGTTGCATTATTAACGAAAATGCCGTTTGATGCCACCATTTCAGAGGCTTGCAACTCGCCTGTAGAGGGCTTGTACAACAACTTTGCGTTACTGGTATACACCGTCGTTGGCGTGCCACTTGTGGCGTTTGAGAACATGGGGTACAGGTTTGACGCTGTACTTGTGTCGTTGCTGATAGTCGCACCAGAAACAACCGTTGCCCAAGATGTAGTCGTACCGTCTGTGGTTAGGTATTTACCAACATTGCTCGTCTGGCTTGGAGCCAAGGCATTAAAAGCCGCTGTTGCAGTTATTTGACCTGTACCACCATTAGTAATTGCCAAAGTTCCTGCAACCGTAACAGCACCTGAAGTTGCCGTATTTGGGGTAAGACCAGTCGTTCCAAACGAAATGGTGTTGACCGCCGTAGTTGCAGAAGCAGAAGCCAACAAAGTTACCACGCCAGAACTGTTCTTGGCGTACAACTTCATGTCGTTGATGTTGAGTCCTAACTCGCCATTCGCTAAGTTCCCAGACGATGGGACAGCCGATGCTGTCGTGCTGTAGTACAGCGAAATTGGGGTAAAGCCTGTAGCCGCCATTAGAATGTTCCTCCTGAAATTTCACTCCAAGTGGGAGCAGTTGCACCAGCCGTCAGAACAAAGCCCTGAGTTCCTAGTGCGAGTGTTGATGTAGTACCAGAACCAGTTTGGTAAACAATAGAACCTGCCGCGCCACCTGCCACGTTTGTTGCCGTAGTTGCCAGCGTTGCCGTTGCCGCGTTGCCACCAATCGACAAACCAGAAGCCGTGCCAGTTAAGCCAGTTCCTGCGCCAGTAAATTGAGTTGTCGCAGTAATCGTTGTACCGCGCACTGTCGAGGCTGTTGTTGCACCAACCGATGTTCCTTCAATTGTGCCACCAGTAATTGCTACTGAAGTGGCATTTTGAGTAGACATCGTTCCCAAACCAGTAATTGCTGTGTTAGGAATTGTTGTGGATGCTGTAAATGCGCTAGTTCCGTTGCCATACAAGTAACCAGTCAGGGTTGTAGCCCCAGAACCACCGTTTACCACTGGAAGGGCTGTACCAGACAAAGTTACAGCCAAAGTGCCACTTGTAGTGATTGGGGAACCAGATACAGACAAGAACGTAGGCACAGTCATGGCAACTGACGAAACCGTACCGCCAGCGGAAGGTGTCGCAGAGATCGTGATGCCACCAGCCGTATTGCTGATGCTGACGTTAGTTCCTGCTGTTAGGGTAGCCAAAGAGTAGCCAGTACCATTACCAATAGGCAATTGACCGTTGGTCGGAGTTGCAGTTAGTCCCGTGCCACCGTAAGCCACGCCAATTGCTGTACCGTTCCAAGTTCCCGCCGCCAGCGTACCGACACCAGTAATACCAGTGTAAGAACCGCTCAAACGACCCGTAGGGAGCGTTCCAGAGGTGATGTTGGATGCATTGGTCGTGTCAGTTGTTGCAGAAGGTGCAAGACCTGATACAGCGCCTGCGGCAATGGCAATTGAGGTATTTGTTACGCCAGTCAGTTGACCCTGCGCATTTACCGTCAAAACAGGAACTTGAGAGGCAGAACCATAGGTTGCCGCAGTCACCGCTGTGTTGGTTATGCTAAAAACATTGCCTGCAAGAGTTAACCCTGTACCAGCGGTGTAGACAGTTGCCGCACCAAACTGCGTCCAAACCAAGGCAGTTGTACCAATCACAATTGGCAATGCAGTTTGCTGAACCCATGATGTATTGGCGTTTACAGTACCAGACAACACCAAAACGTAGTCGCCTTGGTCAATTTCATTGGTTCCAGTGCCAGTGCTGTCGTAATCAGTGGCGCGAGTTAACACCCAAGCCGTAGCGCCAGAACCAACAACAGTTACCGTATAAATGCCGTTATAAGCGCCATTGGTCTCATTTTTGACCAAAATACGGTTACCAACCGCTGGCGTTGAGCCATCAATTGATAAGGCGGAGAGAGGCGCTGTTTTGGTTAATGTTGCGCCAACACCAGAAGCGCCGTTGTTATATGTGACGGCTCCAAGGTCTGCGGTAGTTGCATAGTTACAAGCGGCGTGAAAATTAATACCAGACACAAGCGCGTCGGCATACAACTTATTGACAATGTCATTGTCACTAGAAGGCGCTGTGGTAATTGTTCCTGTGGTCATCGCTACGCTAGTGAAAGCACCAGCCGCAGGCGTTGACCCACCAATTGCAGAACTATTGATAGTTACGCCAGCAATTGATCCACCAGTAATTGCAACACCATTGGCATTTTGGGTCGCCATAGTGCCTAACCCAGTAATTGCCGTGCTTGGTATGGTGGTGCTGGCAGTCATTACACCAGTGCCGTTGCCATACACATAACCCGTCAACGAGGTTGCACCAGTTCCGCCGTTTGCGGCGTTTAAAGTTCCACCAAGAGTTATTGCTCCAGATTGCGCCGAGGATGGCGTAAAACCTGTTGTGCCTGCACTAAAGGTTGAAACACCGCCAGCCAGAGTAAAAGCATTCCATGCGCCAGAGGCGTATCCGTAAAACGCATTGGTTTCACTGTTATAACGAATCTGCCCAGCCGTACCTACTGGCTGTTGGGCAGTTGTTCCAATAGGTACAACCATACCCCCAGTGCCGGGCATCACCGTGTTGTCAGCCAAAGCAATTGTTGGGTTACCAGCCTGACCATCGCCATTTGTCAGCGTGATTTGATTTGACGTACCAGTAATGGTACGAGGGTTAATACTAGTGCCACTAATAATGGCAAGCATTCCAGAGCCACTTAGGTTAGCCAAAGTAGCAGGCAGACCGCTCAAGGCTAGTGTTGGGTTGCCGCCAGTGCCATTAGCGTTGGAAACGCTTAAACCGTTGCCAGAGACAGCAATTGACCGCGAGGCTACCGTAGATGCCGAGTCCTTCACAATAATGCCACCAGCGGCGTTATCAAGGCTTAGGGCGGTATCCGTAAGATTTACCCTAAAGAACGAGCCTGCTCCACCATCAGTAATAGACAAACCAGTGCCAGCGGTTACATAACGGCTATTAGGTAACGACGTTTGCTGTGTTGCCGTTAAAAACGTCTGAGTCTGAGTAGGCTGGACGGCAATTGCGCCAGTCGTAGTCTGAACTGTCACTCCATTTTGGACAATAGGAACCGCCTCTGTGCCTGTTAGAGCGCCAGCGGCTGGGAGTTGGGTAATGACGACTTGTGCTGACATTTATGTACTCGTATTGTCTGGAGGGTTCGGAGCAATAGTATCTTTGTTTCCAGTATTTGTAGGAGTCTGAGTGTTCTGCTCCGTAGAAATCTGGAATTGGCTCGAACCATCAAGGTTTTTGCTACCTGTCATCAAGAAGTTGTCGTTTGCGGCAACGCTAACATCAGGACGTGGGAATCTAAGATTAATGCGCTCAGTCTTTCTAGCGGGAAGTCGATAAGGATCAAGTTGGTCTTTACACCCACGTTCTGCGCAAACCCGTAAGCCGGGCGCGTTAGAGTCCGCCACCAGCGTGACAAAAGGAACTTTCATCTTGCACCTATCGCAAACCGCGATGGCAAGAGATGTCAATCCGATTGTGTCAAGAAAGATTGGCATTATCTTGTATACACCGAAATGTTAGGGGCAAGGTAGATTGGCGACTTATCGCGCTCTTCTGCCTCGGCTTCTGAATAGAAACGATCAGCCATCTTCTCAAGGTAAGTAATTCGATCATTCGCCACTTGTGGCAACTCTAGGCTCATACGGTGAGCCAACATGAACACAACAGCCTCATACCAGCGTTGTGGGACTTCTAATTCGTCAGTAAGCGCACCAACATCCATGATCTGGCGCTGATACCACACAGTCATCTGAATGAACGGATCGCTAGGGGTAGGCCACAAATAGACCGTAGCCTGCGGGATTGTTCTATCAAACCAAAACTGATAGGGTTGATTAGCCGTAAAGTTCTTGTTTGGCAGATTGGTGTAGTCGTCACGGTTCAAGCGAGCCATTTGAATCTCGCGGCTGTTGTTACCAAAGTACAACTCACGCAGAGCCAAGGTTGTGCTGTTGTAGGCACGAATTCGGTAGTAAGCGACCGACTCGCCGGGGTCTATATCCGTCCACACCCACTCGTTGTTAGAAACCACAATGGTTCCCAAATCTTGCAACATAGTCCATGTTGAATTGTCAGTGGAGTATTCCAACGCAATTGACCAAGTGGCTGATCCATTACTTGCTACATAGGGTAAAAATCCAATCGAACCAATATAAATGGGGTTGCTAGAGCCAAAATTGACCGCAATATTGCCGTTTGTTGACGTTTGCTGGCAATAAGTATTGACATCGCCGTCATACACATTTGCCACCACACCGCCCGCTGAGGTGGTATATGCACCATTTGGACGGTTTATTGTGCGGTAAAGCACATTCAAAACGTCAATACAGCCCAATGGCATAGAGTAAATGTACTGATCTGCGTTAAGACCAAAGACTTTTTTGCTTATTGCCCAATAATTGATGCCAATGTTGGCAAGATGGGACAACAAAAAGAAAAGTGATTGACGAGAAGAAAGAACCTGCTCAGAGGTTAATTCTTCGGCTAACTTTCCACACCGACGTGCGCCGTGATCTATCAGCGTTTGGACGTTGATAACGGTTGTGCCGACGGTTCCTGAGTAAGCCATTACCTATCCTTTTACCAACCGGGGCAGTCCCACCGCTTTAGCGATGCTTTAGCGCGTGGTGCGTCCCCCTTTGAATGTTCTACAACGCCGCTCATGCGTGCGCAAAATGAGTCTTTTCGAGCGCCACCTTTAGGCTGTGGAGCCTTTAAATTGCTCCCAGTTTCACGGTTGTATTTTGCCCTACCTTTGGCTGTTAATCCAGCACCTTTTTCAACAGACAACTTTTCACCGCGACCAACTGCAAGACTTACATTCTTCTTGCTCATTTTACTTTGGCTGTTTTGGCTGACTCTCGGAAGGCTTCAGCCGTTGGCGCACCTTTGCTACCAACTCGACGCATTTTTTCGCCAGAGCCTTCAGAAATTCTTTCACGTTTTGCATTAATGTTGTCATACAAGCCGCCTCCTTTAAATTTTTTACCTTTGTCAGCCTCATTAAATTCTTTGCCAACCTTTTGAGGTATACCAACTTTTTTAGCAAACGCAGGGTTATGTGCGACCGCCGCCATTAAATTGTGTTGGGCAGGTGATTTGCTTGGCATGGTTAGATAACAGGATTAACGTAATGTTTTTGCATTTCAAGAATGACTGTATATGCATCCCCAGCACCACCGTCTAAAGTGCTGAAAGAAATTGAACCAGTCTTACCTGCACCAGCATTGTTGGTCAAGCCACCAAAGTTGGAAAAGTCTTGCGTGTACTGGGTGTTTTGAGGAATAAGTTCAATAACCACGGGAGCCGTAGCCACCCAGTTCATTTGAACCTCAAGTCCATGCGTCAATGCGGTAACTTTTAAAATGCTTACAGCATCGCAAGCACCACCAGCGTTAGATGGAAGAAGGGTTGAAGGATTGACTTTGACGACGTTGGTTTCGTTTTCTGTTGCGCCCATAGACGCATAGAACTTCATGATGGCAACTCGTTCGCCATCAAACAATGTTTGTGATGTAGCCGTAATAGCCATATAAATCTCCAATTAGAAGTGGGAGCCGAAGCCCCCACTCGTTTTAACAAGCGCGTCCGCCACGCTTCTTTCCTGCTGGTGTAACAGTTACAGACTTTTCAGTCTGAGTCACTGCTCCCTGCCCTTTAGCCGCACGATCTGCTTTTATTCTGTCAGCCAAGTAGTTACGAGATTGACTCTCGAATAACTTCTTGCGCTCATCGCCCTTGAAGTAACCCTCTGGGTCAAAAGAACGCATAACGTGCTGTCCAAGACTCTTGAGCGGGTCAAGAATCATGTTGCGCATTGACTCGTTTTCTGCCCTTTCATTGGCATAGTGAGCGTCATACGCGCCATTGGACATATCTTCCAACTCTTTGGTAGAAGGAGTACCACCACCAGCCATGCGTTTAGGCGAACCATATTTCAGGTTGCTATCCTTTTTGGCATCTCGCATGGACATAAAGTTCTCCGCGGCGTTGTTTTTCAACAAGCGTGCTTCCGCAGGAGTTACCTTGCCACCTTTTTTGTAAGTGCCAGATAAGCGACTAATTGCTACTGGTGCTGGAACTGGCTTATTGCCTTGCGGCATTGCGACGGCGCGACCTGAATCAACAGTTCCCCCCGTCGCGTAGGCTTTTTTTGAGGTTTTGCCCCCCATTTTGAAACCACCAGCATTACCGTTACGCACACCGCCTGTTACGGCTCTTGAGCGATCTGGTTTTGCCTGATGCATCCGCGTAGTGTCATATGAGCCACTTGTAGTCTCTGAAGGAATAGAGCCTCCAGTTGCATAACCGCCAGCATTGGACTTAGCCACGCCACCAGTTGCATACTTAGTTTTTCCACCCTTTTTGAAGCCACCAGCGTTGCCATAACGCACACCACCAGTTTTGGCTGGTGAATTGTCAGGCTTGGCTTGATGCACTAATGTGGTGTCGTAAGAACCGTAAGTTTCCTCAGAAGGAATTGAACCGCCAGTGGCAAATTTTTTCATGCCACCTTTTTTAAGTTTCAATGCCGTTCCTTTGCCACCTTTATGCTCTTGCATATCGTGTTGCTTAAACGCCTTCTTGATCATGGCTTTGTCTTGCGCCATATCAGATTTGCCGCCCTCCATCATCATCTTGCCACCCTTTTTCATCATAGGCATAGCCATTGGGGGGCCTGACGGCGTGACAGCAGGCTTTGCCATCATCGCTTTACGACGCATAGCCATTGAGGGCTTCATAGGGGTGCGCACTGGAGCGTTAACAGCAGGACGACCCAACAAAGCAGGTGTTCCAGTCATCATGTCCATAGCGCCACCACCCATAGCCATTTTCTTGGCTTTAGTGGTGCTTCCGCCCTTTTTCATTTTGACTGCACCACCTTTTTTGAGTTTTAACTCAACGGTTGGTTCTGTGGTCTCCATCTTGACCATTGGTTTAAATTGACCCATGTCAGTCTCCTTTAGGCTTGAGTGACACCGAGAGCGCCAACGCGAGTAGCGTTAGGGCCAACAGCGATTGCAGGCAACAAAATTCCCATTGTTGTACGAACAATACCGTCCGATGCAGTGGCAGGGGCGTATGTACCGCGAACATCACCAGTGGTGGTCGTGGCTGTTGCGGTATCTGCGGCAACAAAAGTACCAGTGTCTTGCGCAAGTGTGTCATTGCTCTTAACGCTTGCAACATAAGACACGTTAAACACGCGAACTGGAATACCTAATTTATCACTTGTGCCAATAACAACAGCCGTTGCGGAACCAGCAATCGTTGCGCCAGAAATTTGGAAAAACGCTTTTTTTCCAGTAACAGCAGTGCCAGCCACAGCAACAGTAATGGTCTCACTCATTGTTTGTCCGTAGTAGTCGTAACCACTGACAGTAAATGCACGAGCAGTTGTAGAGCAGTTCACTTTAACAGCGCGAGGGCAGTCTAACTGCAACACAGTTACGCCACCAGCAGTAGTGACAGACTTTACTGAGGTGCCAGCAGTCAGGGTGACAGCACCAGCGGCGGCGGCAGTTTGCGACGCGGCGATGTTGTTGGTGACAGCGGCTTGAGGAACGATGTCCCAAACGTAGATGCGACCGAGAGGGCCAACACCCAAGTCCATAGGAGCAGGGTTATCAAGAGGGACATTGGTGTGTCCAGTAATTGTGGTGCTAGACGCTGTGGATGAGGCGCTTACTGTGTAAGTACCTGTGCCACCAGTGCCAGTGCCAAAGGCAGTAATGTAAGTACCGTCGGTCACGCTAGTACCGTCAATGTACATACCAACCACGATTGGAGAACCAGACAGCATTGCTGTGACGTTCAATACCGTGGTTGAAATTGAACCAGTAAAGGTTGAGGTGTAGGGGCGCAGACCCGTACCCATGTAGGTAACGGCTGGGCCTAAGAATAGGTCGTCTGAATATTGAGGCATTTTGTCTTCTCCTTGAAAAGTATGACAAATACAAATTAACAAAAAAAGGGGTTGGGTTTTATCCCAACCCCTGTGGCGGTTTTTACACGCCGGGTGTGCCGTAAACGGCGCGTGGATCAGTAAAGCCCACTTGATAACGCTCAGTAGCCTTGTAGCGCATAGAGTCGGTCTCGAAATCACCTTCCATAGTTTTTTCGAGTTTGCGACGCATTAGCAACTTCATGCCTTCTGGTGCATCAGTTTGTACCCACCATGCTGTAGCGCTGGTCAAACGTGACAACACTGCCGCGCCTTCGTCCAAGAGGCCGATAGACTTAACAGGATTGATGTCGTTGTTACCAGTACCAGAGCGGAGAACAGACTTCAACAAAACTTCGGCTTGGAAGACGTTGCCGGGAGCCACGATCAATTGACGTGGAACCAAACGAATCTTCTTACCGTTGTTGTCCACTGCTTGGCGAATCTGAATCAACATCTGCTCAAGCGATGTTTGGCTCAGGTTAGCGGCTGTGGTCAACAAGTTGCTGAAAGTACCATTCACGATTGGGTGAGAAGCGGAGTTCAATTGAACGCCATCACCACCGGGGTACGAAGAGTTAAACGCACGGTTCAACACGTTAGCGCTCAATGTCTCTTTAGTCTCAATCAAAGACTGAGCCAAGTGACGAGCGTAAACCTGACCGATACGGATATGGTCGCCATCTTCAACCAACACTTTGGTTAACGCGAAGGCCAAGCCATACACGTTATACACATAGCGTTGCAAGAAGAGAACACCACCTTGCTGATAGGACACTGGTGTTCCATCAGGCAATTGAGGTGCGGCTCCAAATCCATAAAGGACTGGTTCTTCGTGGTAGTTGCGTGGAATACCTTCTTGCTCACGGAAAACCCGTGACCATTCATCGGTACGTTGGTCATAGACTCCATCGAAGCATTCGTTGAGGATAGGTTCAACAATACTTCTAAAGTCCGTACTGCGCATTGGAGCGGCCATAATTTACTCCTTAGATGGCGTTAATGGTGGCGACATACTGGCTACGGCTCACTTGAACCTGAACCACAGTGTATGCATCACCCCATGCGTTATCAACAGCGGGCGACAAATTGATGATGCGAAGATCACCAACAGCGCTCGTACCCACCAAACTCGTAGAGATGGTGCATTGTGAAAGACCTGTGGTTGTTGAACCAGCCGACACGTTTGTAAAGTTTGCTTGATCACCAACTGACGTTTGTGCCAAAGAACCATCTGCCTGAATGTCGTAAACGATATTAGGATCAGAATAGTAATAAGTCACTTGTGAGCCAGTCTGGTATGCAGTGCTTGCAATCCATTGGTTGCTGACTACACGGCGACCTGTAAGGTCGGTGTACTCTTGACCAGCGAATGCGCCTTGGAAGGCACTGCCCGCAGTAGCAGTAATGATGTTACCGCTAGTGTTGAGGGCTACAGGTTGGCCTTTTAAAATGCCAGTGCTATAGCCAGAGGCGATACCGTTAGCCAGCGCGACAGCGCGATCCAGACCCGAAGGATGGAACGATGGGCGCAGACCGAACGGAGCGTTTGTTGAAGACATAGTCTTACTCCTTGTTTGTTAAAACATCCCTACCCAGCAAAATGCGGAGCAGGTATCGGCTTATCTATGTTGTCCAAACCTTCGCCTTCAATCTGACCCAGAGGTCTCCCTCGGCTATCACGTCCCACTTGTTGCTCTGCTTGTAAGCGAATCTTGTTCGCCTCTTCAAGCGGTGCTTCATGGTGAAAATGAGACATAACTTCTTGATACATATCCATAGGGATTTTGTACAAGAGCATCTCATTACACGCGATATAACCAGTTTGTTCGCCAGACTTGACTCGATAATTATCAAAACCTTGCATCTCATCCGCTTTCACGGGTTGATAGCCAAGCCTGATCCTCTTGTCAATGCTGTCATACGCATTGGTTGTCGATAACCAGCAAAGATGCCATCCCTTCATTTCAGGGACATTGGGCAACGCGCTTTGTGTCCACTCATCTTTCCACATCTTGCGACGTTCCTCAGACGATACGAACTGGTCTTCAGGGGCCTCTCGACTTTTATCAAGACTTGCGCGATTTTCGCGTCCACCAGCAGACAAATTTTTCTTTAAACGAGAATCCATTTTTAACTCCTATATCCGTTGTTTTGACGTGCTTCTTTAGCATAACGAGCGACCATTCGCGCTCTCTTCTCAGGATCGTCCCACATACCCGCATCTTTCATAGCCCTAACCTGATCTGGGTTTAGGGTGAAGGTATTTCTACCACCACTACTCGATACTGCTTCGCGTCCCGAACTCGTCACAACATTACGGTGTCGTCGTTCAGTTGTTTTCTCATTTGCGCTATTAGTATAACGGTGTGGTAGGTACTTGTGCAAGCGATTGTCAAGTTCTTCCCAAAATTCTGCTGTTTGGGGTGAATAACCATCCTCTGCAAGAGCCGCGTCGATTGTTAAAGCAATCTTGGAATCAGAATCTTTGCCTCTGGGGTCATACCAAGAATTGTTTGACATCCATTGGTTAGCAAAATTCTGTACCGTTGGGTCAGGCGCTTGAATAGTGGGTTGTGGGCGCTGTGCAGTGGCTTTTTTCTTGATATTCTCAAGAGCCTCAGCATTTCTACGCGCATCAAACCACATTTCCTGAGCATTCGTCGCCAAAGCACCGTTTCCAGTGGCTGTAGCCTCTTCCATTTTGGATTTAGCAAACTGAATCTTGGAATACTCGTTCTCAATTGCCTTATTTATTCGGGCAACCTCAGAACCATGCGTCTTTTTCTCCAAAACTGCCATGCGCTCAAGCAATTCTTGATTTTGGCGCTCCAAATGATGGATTTTTACGCTTTTTTCTTGCTCGACATTGCGGTGATACTCTTTGCGAGAGCGTCTTTTTTGACGTTTTGCCTCACGCATCGCTTCCGCATCAGCATCTACCTCACCACCAGATGCCATTTCTGCGCGTCTGGCTCGATCATCAGCCTCGTCAGAGTCTTCGTGCTCTGAGTCTGCCTGTACGTCAGGGGATGGAATACTTTCTGGCAACTCAATCGTTGCGGAACCGTCCACCTCCTCTTGAATTGTGATTACTTCTGGCTTTTCAGCCGTAATTTGTTCGGTACTCATATAAATGCCCTCACTTCAAGCGGATTACCTGTTACTTTAGCAATAACTTCGTGGTCATTCATAATCATAAACTCCACTTGTTCGTCATCTCCGTGCTTGACAGTCCAGCGGTCGCCAGTCCATCGTGGTACGCGAAGAAAATCGCCTATTTCACACCAACTGCCCTCAACCCAAGGTTCCATTGAATCGCGCTTCTTGAACGCGAGGGGGCCAATCGCCACGACTCGACCAATTGGGTTTTGCGCCCGCTCGGTGTCTCGTGTTTCTTCAGGCAGGATAATTCCCGATTCGGTCATTCTTTTTTTGGCTATTCTCATTTGTACAAGTACACGAGCGCCTAATGGAATCGCACCGGGGTCTACAAGAGGAAAAGCCTCCTCTATATCAGCGGCATTACCCGCTACCGTGCTGTTACTCATCTTTATCTTCTTCCTTTAAAAGGTTATCTAGGATGTCAAGAGCCTCTACAAGCCCTGCATAAGTACCGACCAACCTCTGATATGCCTCGTGGTTCTCACAGTTACCTGCAACAACCGACTGAGCAATCTCGGTTTGACGCGCTTTTACAGCGCCGATGAAGTCGGAAACGTACCTCATGCGTTGGACTTGTCTACGCCCTTGTTTTGGGAGAAATTCCCATGATCACTGTTTGCTTTAGGTTGTGTCGCTGTATTCTTCTCTTTTAATTCACTGCCGTTAATCCATGCGCCAGCGGCGTTGCGTGCCTTTTGACGTACATCTTCCGATTGATACTCTTTAACTTTGTCGTCCATGTCATTCTCCTAAGTTGCGTTGCGTGGTTTGTTGCAGTTTCACAGCAGTCTGCTCCTGCTCTCTTTGCAGTTTTGCCTCTTCGACCGTTAGGTCTGCCGTCATCATCCGTTCTTTCGTTAGGTTGTTTTCGGCATTCATAGCAATACGAGTTTGCAAATCTTTGTTTTCGCGCTCCATACGCGCTTGCATTTCCTGCATCTTGAGTTGATTAGAGGCTTGGTCTTGCGCCGCTCTTCTTTGGGTTTCCGCCATAGAAGCCTGCAACACAGCCTGAGCCTCGCCATCCATAGGCGGTGCTGGTGGCTTGAACTGTTGCATGACCTGACCCAATTGTTGTAGGGCTGGCATAACACCTTTGAAAACCTCAGCGGTATCCAACTTAACGTGGTCTGAAGCAATAGCCATAGCCTTGTCAATCTCTGGGGCTAGTTTGCTATCTTCATATTTGCCAAGTTTGAAGTTGGTTCCCGCAGTCACATATCCATTCATCTGACCTGTATACCAAAGCATCATGTGTTGCTTGATGTGCTCTAGCGCCTGCGGAATGAACTTAGGCGCAATCAGGTTGTTTGATCCTAGCGTTGGGTCTAAGCCAAAGGTAAGGTGAGTTTGAATGTGCGCAAGATGGTCTTGGTTGGGGTATGCAAAGGCAGACTTACCCAAAGACATTGCCGCGTTTTCATCCGCCGCGTTGAGTTCCGTAGGCTTGGATGCGTTGGGCAACAACTCCTGAATGTCAGGAATCTTTAACTGCTTGAGCATTCGACTCAGTACCGCCTTTTGGTCAAACAACCCCGGGTTCGCAGACGACATCTGCAACACCGCCTGCATCTGAGCCATACGCTGGGTCTCAGAGAAGATGTGCGGGTCAGACACAGGGACAATGTCGCTGTTCTTTTTAAAGTCGTCACGGCTGATTGGCAATTCGGCAACGTCATCGCCCTTGCGCATATCGTCCAAATACCAACGATTGATGCGACCTAACACGCCAAGCACTCGGCGCTGGCTGTCATGCAAGCGTGCGTGAATGGCGGAGAACACGGCGGCTCCCTGCTCAATCAATGCCTGCGTGGTTCCCACTGGGGTGTTAGCAGATACATCGCCAATCTTCTCCTCAGCGGTGGTGACCACGCCTTTGGCGGCGGTTGTCAGCCAACCAAGCAAAGAAAATAGCACTGGGCTGGGCGCGTTGAACGGCATGGGCATGGCAATAGAGCGAATGTCGTTCACGCCGGGGCCTGCCTCAATCTCCGTTACCTGCGTCACCTCAATACTTTGCGATTGACCAGAAACCTTCGCCCCCTTCAACTTCAGCATCGTTGCCGAGTTGTTGATGTGAGCGGTGTCCAACAAGGCACGCAAAGCGCCCGTCAGGGCGGCTGTCAAGCCTCCGATGAGTTGGGGTAGCCCAATAGCGTATGCGCCCCTCCAAGGGATGAATTTAAACTCAATGAGCCAATCTAACTTGGTCATCGTGTCGTCGCCCTCTTCCCAATTGCGGTACAGACCAAGCACTTTGTGCTCAAGGTCATCCAACATTAAGATGTAAGGAGCGAGTGCGCCCTTGGTTACAGGATCGTCTTCAAGTTCCAACCATGTGTAAACGTGGTAGACCTTGCGCAGACCATCCTCGTTGTCACTCCAAGACTTACCTTCGATTTTGTCGTTGGCTTTCTCAGATGCCGTTTGCTCTGGTTCAGAAGTCGCACGGATAAAATCAATGTCACGGTACAAGCCAGCGTCAATACGGCGCTTGAACTCCATACCTGTAATGTCTTGCATCTCAGTTACGCGCTGGGCAGTGTAGAAGTTCACCGCGGCGTAGGGAAGCATTACGTTGTCAATAGGGACGAACTCAGCGCAGGGGCGCTTCTTTTGCTCGTCGTACCAGAGTTTCATGTACTGTGAGCCACCCAAAGGTAGTTGGGTAAGCAACTGCTCTTGCTCGTCGCGGAACTCTTCAATCTGCTCAGTCAACTGCCAGTTTGTCCAATCGCGCTTACGCTCTGCACGCTCGGTCTTTTCCTCAGAGGCTTCGCCCATGATCTTGGTGCGGACGGGGCCGTCTGGTGGGAAGAGTTCTTTGATAGCACGAGCGGCAAAGTCCACGCAGGCTTCAGCCATAACGGGGTGGACGACCTTGGATGCGCCTTGGAACTGAGCACCGCCGGGGCTGTCATTCCCCAAGCCCGTGCGCTTCAATCCCTCTTCATACTGCTTGTCGCGGTTCTTTCGCGCTTCCTTGTCTTTCTCGATCAAGTCGATATAACGCATACCAACCTTGTCTAGGTCGTACAGGTTTACCGCCTCTTCTGCAAGGTTTTCGTAGAATTCTGCGTCCTCCTCGGGGCCTTTGTCCTCGCCCAAGCGAACAATTGCCGAACCATCTTCTAGTTCTTCAACGTCGTTTATCTCTTCGTCCAACTGTACGTCAGCACCGCCATCAGCGTTGTTTTTAATCCCGTTTATGAATCTATCAAACTCTGGATCATTGGGCATTTCAGTTGCCATACATATTCCTTAAAAAATTATTTGAGTCTTCATAACCTAAGACTTGTCCACCCTTGGCATAAAAACTATGCGGAATGATGTTCTCACCATCCGTTACGTCAGGCGTTGTGTCGCTCATATTGACCACACCTCCGCCAGCCATCTTGCGATGGTGATTGTTTAGGGCATCTAGCCATGACATTTGTTCCACAGAGCCTCCGTCTTTATGACCTTCTTTTTGAAGGTTGGTTAAATAGTCTTCGCTTACAAATTGCTTGGGCGTTGTTGCCGTCAAGTCTTTGTGACCCATCGGTTGGGGATTGCCTGCCTTGTTCTTACGATTTGCATACTTAGCCACAAAGTCAGGCGCGGCAAACTCAACAGGGGCTGGCTCAAACAACAAGCCAAGGTCAGTGCCTGTCACTTGATGCGGGAATGCCGCATTGAGGTCAGGGCGATAGATGCCAGTGTCGCTATCAATAGTGAACAGGCGATTGCCCACAGCGTATGTAGGCGAGTTGGCTAACAATGGGTCAGTCTCTTCTCTAATAATCTTGAACGCTTCTTGCGTTGCCTTTTCGCCCCGCTTCTCCCCGCCCATCGTCATAGCCTGCGCTAACACTTTGCGTTGGTCAAATGTCTTAGCCTTATCCAACACGGTCGGGTCACTGACATCAATGCCTTCAGGAAATATTAATTTGCCAGACTTTGGGTGAACAGCACCGTTGACCTGCGCATTCATTTTGTCAATTAAGTCAGCAGAAGGGTTAGCCGCTCTATGCGCCTCATACATACGCTCAACAGTCACTGGGTTACTCATGTGCTGAGTTGGTGAACCAACAAAGGTTGACCAAACAGTTTCTGGCGTATTGGCATTTATTAGGCGAGTGGCGTGGCTAGGTTTACCTACGCCCCAAGTCGTACCCGCTTTCTGGTGTGGTTTGCTAGTCAATTGCAAGCCAGAGAAACCTGTTCCACCTTTGTTGGGGCCGAACACTCGGGATCGATCAGCCTGCGTTAGGTTGAGAGTCATGCCTTCTGCGCCAGCATTACCCAAAGCCTCAGACATCCGCATGATGTCCTTGGGGTTCATTGGATCAGCAAAGTCAACGCTTGGAACGCCCATGCCTCTGGCGCGAAGTGCGGCTTCCTCCGCCTTACTCAGTTTGGTTCCAGCCTTTCCTAGTTTGGCTAAAGCGCTGAGTCCGCCGACTTGCATATGGATAGCGCCGCCTTGTGCCATGCCTTCTGGTGGTGTTTTTTCAGACCTAAATTTTTGTATTGACTCAGGCAATGGAACTTCATGTGGCAATCCATGCTCTGGTTTGTAGTTATAAATAAAATTATTTAAATCTTTTAATTCTTGTTCAGTTACATATTTTGGTATTTTTAATCCAATTTTATTTATTGTGTCTTCATTGATATGAGTCAACGGTTTCAAACCAGTGTTGGCAAGGTCTCCAACGTCTGAGTATTGACCGCTTCTTACAAAGTCTTGGACGTAAGGCAGATACTCTTCATTGGGTGCGGCATTCTGTTTGCCTTTGATTTGAGAAATACGAGGTAGCGCTTCTGCTTGTTTTTTGTCTAACAACTCATTGTGCAAATCTCTTACTCTGTTTGCATAAAAACTATCGCGCTGATGATAATCATTAAAGTTTTTAGCATTGGCTTCATCGTTTGCTTGAGCATAAATTTTGTTCATATCTCCATGTGTGGTGTGGGCTTGCCCTTTGCCAACCTCAATCGTAGCGTGCGACATTCCCTTGGGGTCACGCAAAGAATAAATCTTAGCGGCTCCAGACTTAATGGCTTCATATCCACCATGACCGTAGTCACGATAACCTGAGTTACCAGATAGTTCTGTCCAATCAGGGTGACCTTGTGAGGGTTCGTATCCGCGCACGGAATGACCCATGATGTCAGACTCCAAAGCAAACTGCCCCGGCTGGTCTAACTGCACCCACTTGTATCCTTCGGGATACTCTTTGTGAACCTTAGCGCTTGTTTGCTCTGCAACTCTAGCGTTGAGCATCTTTGCCTTCAACTCTTCGTCGTACTGGTGGGCGCGACGTACAGCGTCTTCCATGCTCACCTTGTTAAGTTGCTCAGGGCGGATGCGACCTGCGGCTACATCTTCACGCAACACATCCATGATGTGGTCAAAACCCATCTTGCTAAAGTCAGCATCTCCACTCAAGGAATATATGTTTGTCTCTGGGTCTATCTTATTTACCCAAGGCATATCCGCAAATCCTCGTGGACGTTGCATATCTGGTAGCGCCTGCACACGTTGATAGTGTTTAGCCTGCGTTGGCAAAATGGCTTGGTCAGCCAAAAACTCATAATGCTTTGCCAAAGGGTTTTGTGCTACACCCCGAACAGGAGAACCAAATTCTTCTCGTCTTCCTTTGACATCAAAGTTGGGAAATGTATGCAACTCCAAGTCACCATATTCATCCACGTTTTTAGGGAAAGCGGTAATACCTTCCTCCGCCAACTTGCGTACTGGGTCAGCCTCTGTACCCATTTGCTTAGTGATGTAGTTCTTCAGGTTGGATTTGATCCATTTGTTGGCGGCTTCGTTACCAATTGCATTTTGCAAATCTCTGGTAAATCCTGCTACTTGGGGCGCGTCTCCTCTTGCAACTGCATCCTCAAGCATTTCCTTGATGTCTTGACTGCTTGGGTTGTGCCTACCCTTTTGAAGTTTCTCTAACTCGCGGTCAAGTTGTGTTCTGTACACGATGCGGTCAGTAGATGGCAACCAATTGCCGTCAGTCGGTTTGACAATGTGCATTACTGGTGGGTTAGCAAGGGATGCAGGCACGCCGGGGATTAGGGACTGACCCGTTGCAATCCTATGTCCAGCAGTCTCTGCCAACTCTTTACCTAAAGTTTTAGCACCTTTATAAGCAGAGCCAAGCGCATGAAAGCCCGAGCCGGGGCCAGTGTAGAACGAGCCACCCAACTGTCCCAACCCAGTAGCCGCACGACTCACTGGCGTATCCGACTTAAATGGCAGGCGCTTCTCAATCTCTTCGCTGGTCGGCAGGATAGTCTTCTCATCTAGATACGGCAACATACGAATGAGGGACTCTAGGTCACCCAACTGTCCTAGCGCTCCAGACACAAACCCTCTTGCCGCATCGACAGGCACATTCTTAGACGCCTCGCGGTCTTGGTGCGCACGCCTTGGCTTCATCTGTGGCATCACGCCAAACGCCGCCCCACCATCTGCAAATCTTGAGAGACCACCGCGGATTGCACCGCCTTTGGATTCGCTAACCATGCCCTTAATTGCTGACTCGGGGATCAAGAACTCAGACCAGTTATCAGGGGCGTGCTCTAGTCTGACTTTGTAACCCTGCTCATGGGGCGTGCGTAAAGCCTTGCCTGTTACTTCATCTTTAATGACTTTACTGAGCGGGTCGTTCTGGTCTTCCCTCATCAATTTGTTACCAGCCAGATCGCGGTACAGAATTTTCATCGGAGGCCAGTTCTTGCGAGCGCTGTCTTCCGTAAACACATAATGCCCAGCGTCATACTTGTAGGGCAGAGACTCAATTAGGTTTTGCCTGTTAGCCACGCGCTCTTGGATTGCGTCACCCAAAGATTGATAGAAGTCTTGATTGGTGGTCAAAGGCTTGTTGGCAACCACTGGAGCCTTTTGCCCTGCCGACTGCGCCGCTTTGCCAATTGCGTTGGCTGTTGCGTCTTCCGTTCTTAACGCGCTTGTCAATCCTCTGGCAATTTTGGAGTAGTTAGGCATAGTTACACCGCATATGGGTTGACCCGCGCAGGCTGGGCATCGAAGTAATCGTCGTCGTCGTCATCATACCGTGGCTCAGGGTCAATGTCGAGCCAGCCCATATCCTTCAACCAACGCATCGCCTGAGTCGCTGAGTCCACATAGTCATCATGCTGTGAGTCAGGGAATGCGCATATCTGGGACAGGAACCCTTCAGCCCAATCCTTCACATAGCCCTTATGCACCTCCGACTCTGGGAGCCAGACACGCTTGGCAACAAAGATAGCCGCGGTGATTTGGAGGCGTTGCATCTTGTCAGCGCGACCGGGGTTATATCCCCGCACCATCAAGTGCGCCTTCTGCAACTCTTGAATCAGGGATAGACCCGCCGCCTTCTCCTCCACCAGTATCAGGTCAGGGCGCTTGGCATCTCTGCCTTCACCGTAAGACACTCGCCACTCGTCCTGCGCCCGCTCCTTGAGTTTAGGGAACGTCAGGTGCTCTGCCCAACAGTCAATCAGGAGCACGGACATCGGGTTGTCCTGTGGCTTGAACACTCCCCACGTTGTCATCGCCGTTGGGTCGTTGTAGGACTTGTCGGTGTAGGCGCAGTCATAGGACTGAATGATGTACTCAAACTTAGGGAAGGGCTTACCAGCAGGCCACATCTTGAACATATCCCTGCTCACCACCTTGCCGTCTTCGAGGTCTACCACCTCGCCGAGCACCTCCTGCTGATACAACTTCGTACCCTTGTACTGCTCAAGTTGCTTGCTGAAGGTAGCCGCTAAGTTGGCTTTGTTCTCGTAGGTGCTGGCGCGATCAATGATTACGTCGTCACCCTCACGGCTTATCAGGTCAAGGATTAAATCCTTTGGGCGCGGTGTCGTGGTCACAATCACACGAGGTTGGTCGCCCAGACGCAAACCCATCATCATCATGTCCCACGCCTCACCAGCGCCGAGGTATTGGAATGCCGCCAACTCGTCCGCCCAGCACCAATGGAACTGCGGGCCGCGTAGTCGCTCATAGGAGTCAGCGCTAATGCCACGAATGCTCGATCCATTGGACAACGTAATCTCGTGGTCTTGTTTGTTGTACTTAGCCACCAATTCAGGAGGGATGTTAGCGAGCAGTCCTGACTTGCCCTCGAAACAGGTGAACTTGATGTCGTTAGATGTTGGAGCCAACACCAGCCCACGGGAGCCGGGGTGCGTCCAACACCACCACCAAAGCGCATGGCTACCAGCATGGGACTTGCCTGCGCCCCTGCCTGCAATCAAAGCCCACACCGTCCAATCCAACTCCAACGGCGGAGGTATCTGGTACTTGTGGGCGCTCGCCACCCACTCAAGGTGAGCGATTAACGCAATGCGGTCGTGCTCTGGCTTGGCGTTGAACTCCGCCTGAACTTCTGGGTCTTCGAGTAGTTCTGTTAACACAAGTATTACCTAAAACCCAAACAAGGGATAAAACCCCGTGTTTTTCGACACCAAGCAGAAGTATTTGTAATACTTTTTAGCCAGCACGTTTAGTCATCTCGATGTTTTTAACGATCTCTGTAAACCTGTCTATGCTTTTGTTTTCAGTGGCGATAGGCGCTCCACCCACTACGCCCTCAACAGCAAAGCGGTCGCCGTACTTGCGTGGCTTGAGTTTCGCCGCCGTCCACTTGCGTGCCTCTATGCGACTCCTCTGCCAGTTGATGTAGGTTGCGTCCAGCGTAGTGCGACCGTCTTTGTCGGTGTACTCGGGAGGGTGCTCATCAGCGATCTGGAGGATTTCGTCAGCGTTAGTGTCAGCCTGATCCTCTCGTGCGCGTGCGTACATATCGCAGAAGATTGGGAAGCGAGCCAACCAACGATAGATTGTTGCGACGTGCGGTAGGTGGTCGTCCTTGCACATTTGCACTAATGGCTCACCGTGAGTGAGTCTCCAGCATATCTCGTCTGCTATAGCGTCTGTGAACTCTACTGGTCTACCAATGGGGACTTGTTTTGCGGGGTCTGGAACCTTTGCGGGCGCGGTAGCACCCTTTGCCTGTACTTTAGGCTTTGATGGCTTTGCGGGGCGTTTTGTCCCCTTTGTGGCGGTTTCTGGCATGACCCGTATTCCCTTCGGTTTGATTGATTGTTGCCAGTGTATCAAACCTTTATGGTTTTCGCCAATAGGTTGTTGGTAGCACGCTCACATAAAGCAGTGTTTCCGTCTTTAGTATTTGCACAACACGCAAGAGTGCGGCGCTAACCCGCATTACGCACTACCAACACGGCTGGAGACTATTACCGATCTTT
>Ga0304728_1000182_pt1 | contig 50719 bp, 32 predicted proteins | sample C_130625_MF_Meta_FD_190476 | JGI IMG/M metagenome (GOLD analysis project Ga0304728, IMG submission 190476) | Freshwater microbial communities from Lake Croche, Canada to study carbon cycling - C_130625_MF_MetaG (v2) (version 2) | ecosystem: Environmental > Aquatic > Freshwater > Lake | place... | reverse complement strand
GTATCATGGGGAGCACTTAACTTCTCGTTCTAGCCAGCAGAGTGGAGTACTTAATTTAAGTACTCCACGGTAGCACCGCGCCGAGGAAGTGAAAAATTAAATACATACTTATAAAAATGAACTTCGCTGTCATTTTACTAGCTGCAGTTTTAGTTACAGTATTATGGTCTATATATAATATGTCCGAAGGCTTTCAAAGCACTCCAGCTCCTAATCCAGATTCCTCAATGAAGTGTACTGTTTTAAAAGGTGCATATGATACATCAAAGGCGCGATATGATATTGCAGTGAAAAATAATAATACACCCGTTATGAATGATGCAAAAGCTACTATGAACTCTCTTAAGACTAATCTAGATAAGATGGGGTGTTGATGCGCGTGACTATCGTCTAACAAGTTTATGAGACATAATAATAGGGAATGGCATGGTCGGCCAAGGCAATAATAATGACACTCTTATTTTTAGGAGTATTATTATTAATAATAGGATACTTTTATTTTGGATACTATAAAGAAGGATTTCAGACCCCTTCTGCTGTAAATACATGTACTTCAGGTACTAACGACCAAAAATGTAGTGCAAATTGTCTGAATGATCCACTTCGACCTAGCACTTCAGATGAAACCCGTTCATACGCAATATATGAAAGTCATAATCTCGCGAATAATGGTCTGAGTACTCCACCGGTTGTTGTTCCCACAACGATTCCTCAATATAATAGCGCAGGGAACCTAACAGCAAATGATCTTGGACCTTCGCAAAAGATTCCGTGGGATTTTGATAATTCGACTTTGAATCCTGCAACATCTCTATGGGGCTCAGTGCATTCAATGGCTTCACAGTTAATATTTGAAAAATCCCGGTGTCAGTCACTTTTTGACGATATAAATAATTTGGATTATGACCCAACATCTGGGCTTTTTTCATATTCGTCTCTGTTATTTGGAGTAACTATTTACGACCAAAAAGAGGCGGCGGCACTACAATTCGGTGAAATGTTTATTAATTTGGAGCTGGGTAAACAAATGGGTAATCTTTTTGAAAAGGTAAATGCAATGCCAGGTGAAATTATAGATGGAAGAATAAATTACTCCAAGGAGGCTCTATTTAAACTACAGCTGCAAATATCGGACTACAAGGCTGCCATAAATCCACCGTCTTCACTAAGTCCAAACGATGCAGCCGATGGGATTGCAAGTAAAACGGCACGAGGAGATTATGATAGGGCATGGCACGTAGAAAGTCAGAAAACGTCTAAATTTCCAATGGCGGATTCTGAAAAAGTTCCTGGGACTGATTATTTGAAACGGTCTGGGAGTAAATGGGGACGTCTAGGAATCAAGAAAAGTCCTCTAGATATTGATTTTTCCAATCCAACTCTGGCCAGAGCGAAATTAGAGAAGTTCGCCCAAGACAACATTGATGAGGATATTGAAGCACAGCGAAAATTCTTATCTGGAGAGGGTGTAACTTCAAATTCTGCATATAAATATTATCAAAATTTCAAGTCAGTTGCTGCGAACCATAATATTGATGTTCAAAAAAAGTCGACTGGGCTTGGCAATGCACAAAGACGTATTACTGATTTTATTTCCTTCGGACAAAATGCCATAAAAAATGCAGCACTGCGTTCAAATACTGAAATTGCGGTACAAATAGCTAAAAAAACTATAACGAGGCAACAAGTTGAGATTGCTTTCAATACTTTTATGGCACTCGTTAATACGGCGGGTATTGTTGCATCATTTCCTACTGCAGGAGCATCTGTTGCAGTTGTTGCGGCAATTGACGCAATCTCACTAACAATTAAATTTCTTATGATAGCCGTACAACTTGCGTGTAATACTTTTGTCGGCCCTCTTTTTGCTTCTTTTATTGATTCTGACGCAGTCTGTCCCAGAAATCCAGATGGAAGTGTTATGTGGAACTTAAATGATTATTTTGAAGGCAAGAGTGATGGTAGTAATTTTCCTGGGGGGAAAGAGGTCGGCAGTGTTATCATTGCTATTTTACAAAATTTACCAGAGTTTGGCCCTCTTTTTATGGCATTTGGACCTTTTCTGTGCTTTCCTAATAGAACCAACTATACCGAACTAGAAATTGCCGCATTAGCAGGAGGAGTGGTTGGTGGTTCATTAGGAGGAGGAGTGGTTGGTGGTGTGGGAGGCGCTGTGGTGAGCGCAGGTATTGATGCAGCAGAACAGGGTATTAAGGGAATTAAGTTGAAAAACAATCTGAGATGCCCTCCCTATTATTATGACCCTACCCTATCAATATATAGTTCGGGAGTTGTTAATAATAATGTTAGTATTTTATCTAATAACACATTATCTAAGCCAAAGTTCGAGGCTGGTACGAGTTCGCTAGATCAACGCCTTTTTAACCCCTTAACATTTCATTATAACAAGGATATAAATATACCAAAGGACGAATTCGGCCAGCCAGGATATCCTGTGTGGGTCGATTTTGCGAACCCAATCATGTTAAATAAGATGGCACAGTTTTACTACGATGCCTCTAGAAAGTGTCCTGTAGCAACTGTCGATGGTATGCTATCATTTGAATATATCTCGAAGTTCATGGGTCTCATATCAACAACACCCCTATCTTGCGACGTACAGTGCGAAATAACACAGATTACATTTGACCCTGAATCAGGTATAAAAATATGTGAAACAGTTGTGCCAATGCCACCTGGAACCATTAACACATTATATCACGACAGACGTTTTTATTTCTATAAGGATATGGCTAAAAGTACATACCCAAACCGAACGGTTAGAATCGACGAGTCTGATACTGCAAAGTTAGAAGCACTTATGATAGATAATATGAATATATATTTTGTAACAGGCTGCACTAATACCGATGGAACTGCGCCAGATTGTATGACATATAATTCAGAGGGAAAATCCACTTCTAACCCAGTCATATCACTAGGTCCTCCTGGAGGAAAATATAAGTCTCCCTTGGCTAATATAGACTCTGTAAATGACCTCCCTGCAAGTTCGACTTGTGGCAATACAAATAAGTTTGTGCGCTATGGTAGTATTTCTCATCCAGCCACGGGCAGCGTTGAAAGTACGAATAACGGGGGGGCGAAAATTTTAACTAGTAAGGATGATTCTGAATGGATATATGCTTACAAGGATGAGCATTCAACATATTGGTATCCTAGCAGCAATATTGCTAGCTCGGCAAGGGTTACTGTAGCACCTGAGTCGTTAAAGACAACAAAATACTTTAGTATTGTCTGGAACCAGACATGTCGCTACGAGGATGCAAACTGTCAAATAAATTCCAGGCAGGGTGCCTTGAGTATAGTACAGGGTACCATGGAGGGATTAGTTGGATGCGGCTTTGGAATAGGGGAGGCACAGCAAGCATATAGGGCTCGCGGTGTACAGACTTCAGCAAGATTTAATGGTGCCTCAGATATGTTACAACTTGCAGGGGGTCTCGCGCAAACTGCAATGAATATTCAGTTTCCAGGCCAGGCACAATCATTAAGTCAACAAATTGCATGTACTTATGAGGAATTGACAACTCAGTCTGGTAGTTATATTATGAATGGGCGTGTTATAACATCTCAACAGGGTTTTATAATGGATCAGGGTCCCTTCATAAATTGGGCTCCTGGATATACACCTACAATTCAATACTGTAAACAACAGACAATTGAACTGTATGATTGTGTAAATCCATATTCTGTACGCAGATTTGTTGAAATGTATCACATTGGAAATCCTAATAAGCAAGTTAAAAAGATTAATAATATTAGCCCAAGATTAAATACGGGGGCCACTTGGAAAGTGGGTGAAAGTGGTGCAATGTGCGTTTATAACATGGATGTTGCAGATTTTGATTCAACCAACTTTGTTGAGAAGCCCAATACCACACAAAACATTACTATTGGTATGTATTTACAGCAAATGGTTGCTGATAAAACATGTGCGTTTGTTCCAATATGTAAATCAAATAATAGTATTCCACCCGCGCTCGTTCCGAATCCTCCAAATACAAATATGCGTTATTTTGCAACCGGTATTGATATATATCCACCCGTTTATTTTTCTAAAAATACTGTTGAGCCTACATGGGACACGGCAAATAGCACAAATTTATCAGCAACAGACAACTTTAATTGTGCTACGAAAGAGAAGGCACTTATTGAAATATTTAACCAGGCGCATGACGGCGTGCCCTATTTCATCTCCGCCACCGACAGAATGAGTATTACTACAGCTGGGGGACAACATATGTGTATGTTTAAAGGCCTTTTTGGCAGCGTTTATAATCCAGAGACGCGTACCACCATAAATCCAACAAATATTCCCTCACAGGCAGTCGCAAGAAATATTACAATTCTCCTCGACGATAATACAGGAAACTATGTATCAGATGACTTTCCCATACATTATACTTACACGCCGATTCCAATTCGGTCGACATGGTTTGATGTTCCGCCACGCGTAGCCCTTCAAGCGCCATCAACAACATTCTTACGTAAAGGCTGTGCCTCGGATCCAGTTTACAACGACTGCTCGAATTCTGCCCTAATCGATATACTAGTTACACAGTATAATCAAGCAAATACAAATGCAAAGATTCTAAAGGTATGGCGCTCATTTACACCGCTTTCTATTCCAGACTATCCTATCTGCGATTATGACGTAGAGAGACTGAAAAATGTTGAAAATACTGCAATTCTTGATAGAGAAACTATCAGATTCTTTTTAAAACCAGGGACCACCAGCTGCGAGTATAATTTGAACGTTCAAGCTACAAATAGCAATTCAGCCAATATTAATAGTGGAAATAGTTTGAATTTATCTGATACCGTTGGTATGCTAGTGAATCCTTACACGACCGCTATTACGTATTCGAAAAACGTTCAACAGCAATTCTTTTCAACGATGAGTGGCTATATTGGATATAATATTGATGGTATTCTCAATACTACAACATCAAGTATGTTGGCTACAATCGATAGTCTAAGAACATCATTATATACAAATGCATCTTTAAAATCATGCCCCTCCAAAACCTGCATGGATGATACTGTAATAAGAGCAATGGTAAATCGCTATAATTTCGATGCCTATCCCAGGTACCCGCCAAAGCAAAATACTGTCATCAAAAATACAATAGTGCGGGTGACAAAAGTGGGAACGGCAACACCTACAAGTTGTCAGATGGAGCTGTATCTCCGCACGGACTTTTTCACAGATTTCTTGTATACTGCTTTGCCCACAGATACACAGTATTTTATGCGCGACTTTGCCTTTAATTTATTAGCCACTTCAACGCCCTGCATATTTAAAGTTAAACCATTTTCCCCATATGATGTGTCAGAAGCCACTATGGATATTTCGGGAGATGCCTTTACTTTAAAGTGTCCTCCCGCACCGACAAGATGTCCTTCAGTCATTGGACCACAGTCTTCTGCCTCATATACTTGGGCTACAAGAGACTACCCTGAAACTATGATACCATGTAGCTTGTCAGATACGGACCCTGTCTTACAGTATATTAAAACTATTTATAATACTACTCCTGTTTTTACGAAATCTGGAGTTCCCTATTATAATACGATTAATAAGGTCACGCGAGTATTTAGTGCCATGCCGAATATAATAGAGCTAAAAGCAACAACCAAGCGTGTTTACTGGGATGATGAATATAGTGCTGAATATTACACTGGAAAGCCTGGTGATGAGCCAGAGGAATCCTATATTATTGCAACCTGGCCTGAGGGTACAGGATATGAAGTTGAAACAGGCTACTATTGGAAAGATTTGACCGGCGCCTTTGTTGAGGCGCCTACAACAGGTATAATAATAGTTTCTGGCGTTTCTACAGCCACTGTAACTATTTCAAACAATGGTGTGACGACCAGTAAAAATGTAAGTATGTGTAGACCGACAATTCAAGACTTATTCTATCCCGACCTTACATTTACTGCGACAGCAACGTATAAAACGAATGCTGATGACACAAAAACACAGGTTTATTTGCCGTATTTGGCAAATGACGGATTGATACCTATTGGTTCGAGACAGGCTCCTAGATATGCGTCAAAGTAGTTTATTAAAAACTCATATAAAATAAGAGATGCCCTGGTGGGTTGTTATAGGGTTCCTAATACTTTTAATATTAGGAGCCTTCCTAACTTTATATTTTTTGAAGCCTACTGAAGGCTTCCAAGTTGTGGGAGATCCGGTTCCCCAAATATTTCTTATAAGCTTTAAAGGTGATGCGCCCATGTCACACGACCAGGCGATTTCAGCCTGTGCTATTATGGGCGGGCGACTAGCCCTTGCCACAGAAGTTTATAATGCAGCAGTTGCTGCAAAAATACCACTAGATTGGAAGTCGTCGCCGCGTGGCACAGGACCATTAGCCCGAACCCTCCCTACGCCTGGATGGATTGCCGACGATACAAAATATGGATACTATCCTATAGGTTCAACTGTTACTGTAGAAGATATTACTGGGCCAGCTATAGTTCGTGCAGGCTATGAACTTGATGTTAATTGCGATGGAAGCTCCTTGTATTTTGGTCTTCCAAATGCCGCCATATGTTATGGAATTTTACCAGCATCAAATAATACATATAATATTTATCCGTCAGGGGGCGATGACTTGGTCGCGAGACGCGCAATGCTAGACTCATCAAACCTTTCTTCTGTATTCGATAAGGCTGACACATATACTATTTTAGATTTGGATGCCCTAAACGTACAAAAGTCAATTATGATTATTGATTTAGAGAATCGTAATAAGGATGTCTATAATTCTGAAAAAACTATACTAACTGGGATAACCGATAATTCACTAGATAATCTTATTAGCATTCCAGATTTAAATAAAAAGCGGATTTATACTGGATATGCGATTGCTAAAAGCCATACAGATTTATTAAAAAATTTATCGGATGCATTTTTACCCCTGAATTTCGCAACAGATCCATATTTTCCTATACTACAAGCTTCTAAGATACTTGGAAGTGCTATGTCTATTGATACATTTAAGAATATTCTATTAAACAATATAAATATGTACTATTCGGATATTATAAAAAAACTCAATATTCACCCTGTTGCATACATGGCATCTGGCATTTTAAATTCACCAGTATATCTTAACGCATTTGGTATAACCACTAGTAAAAAATGGGAATATATCGTGAAGGATAATAAAATACTAAAACAGACTATACCACCGTATCCTGGGTGTGGAACAGTGAATTATAATAAAATCGATCCTAACGTACCCATGACCACTGCATTTAATCACTGTCCTAGTGGTAGATGGTGGCAAGATAAGAAGACTGCTGGTTTAAATAAGCCTGGCGATGTGATATTGACTGCGATTACAGGTGGAATATATAATCTTGCATCCGCATGTCCTCCAAATTACACTAAATACGATTGGGACGCCTACGATTGTATTCAAGAATGGCCCCAGTTACAACAAACCATTACAAATCGTGATTTAAATCTTTTTAAACAAACCATGGTAAGTCAATCACCACAATCATATCCCACGAACTTTTTATCAGCCTCAGATGGATGGATACCTACTGCAGCGGCAGACTCTAATGCAGGTAACATAGTTCTAAATAAGTTTATTGCTGATAAAAGACAGTTGGCTACAAGTAATAATATTACAAGTATGATTGAAAAAACATATAGATGGAAACCTATTAAATATCTAGGAACACTTTCTGAAATAAATAAGGCGGAGGCGAAACAATCCGCCCTTATATCAGCCCTATTTAATTTTACAGATACAACCACTATTGAAAACCAAATTCGCATCGCTTCTACGCCGCCATTTGACCTCTATTATAGTAAACTTGCACGTGCCAAGCCAGAATTCGTACAGGTAATCGCGGAGGGCTCCCGTACTCCTGCGTCAAACGCAGAATTACTCACTGCTCTGACAATTCTTGGTATAGCCACGAGTGTTATTGCTGGTAGTGTTGGCGCAGTTGCAACATTCAGGGGTGCTTCTGCTACGTCAAGAATTTCAAGAGGGGCCACGACGGCCAGTATTGCAGGTGCAGCAATTTCAATAGGAGCTGGGGCGGCAATGGCTGTTTCGCAGGGTAGAGCAACTTCTACAAATTTCACAATTGCTGCTTCAAATGCCGATTACAATTCTAGTATATGTAGTAAACTTACAGTTGATGATTTCAATCTGCTACCATACCATACACGCGAGTTTATTACAGTATGGGCTATGATGCGAAAGCAGCGGATGATTGAATGGTTCGCGAATAGTGTTTATACACAGGGGAGCGGTAATAGAAATCCTCCAGAAGGACCCTATAAGGGTTCACCAAATGCTGCGGCTACCGCTGCAGCATGGGGGGCAGGTGGGTTGGGGCATGGAGCGACAGACACCGGTGGTGTAACAATTCATGATATTTCCGCAAATATTTTGGGTAGCGGTGTGTACCGTCTCAGTGAAACCCCAACTATTAATTCGATTACGGGTCAAACTGCCGACTCCATTCGGATACAACGTAACAAAATATATGATTCAATGGCGCAGTTATATTATAACATAAATAACGGAGCTGCTTATATCACAAAGATTTTAGATGTTTACCAAGTCGGCACTACCTTGTATGATGTTCGATTTACTGAAAGTAGACGCTCAGGATCACCGAAATTTATAAGTAAAATTACAGCCTTGAACGAGCAGTATCGACAATATAGGCTTATGAAACTATCGGAAAGCCAGCTTAATAACTTGGAAAGTACATATAGTTCCACTATTGAAAAACTTTATAAGGATGAGAACTCGAATCTGGCAGATAGTGCAACAAACTGTGGTGTAAATGCCCGCTCTATAAAGATAACACGGACTGGTTCACAGCCCTTTAATATGTCACAGATTATCGTACTTAATAATTTCGGACAAAATGTGGCGCTATCGAGGAAGGTCACTGCTACCTCCATATATTTTGCACCATACGAAGATAAAACGGGTCAAATATACTATGATAGCAACTACCAGCCATATGATATAAGTAGCTGTAAACTTATGGCAGCCGCAGATAATTCTGGAGCAGCACTACAGATTCTATCAGGGCTAACAGACGGTATATATACAACACGCTATGATTCATTTTATAGGAGTAAACCCAGTGATACAACTGCAGAAGTAGCATTTAATTTTGGCGATAACTATGATATTGGTGTAGTAACAGTTCTATATGATTCTACAATAACGGGGGGTACCTTCAAGGTCGAACTGTTTTCATCATCGGCTTCTGACCCGCCAGTTCAAAGGACCTTTACATGTGATTCTACAGGCAAATCAACTGTTTCATTCCTACGAGATAGGCCAGTAGATGAAGCATCGTGTCCTACAAGTATTTACAGCCAATATAAGACCGCGCGATTCTTCGCATCTAGTGCAACAATCACCCCACCCATTGTGAGCGCGCACAATGGAACCACCTACGTCACCCCACTTACTTTTACAGCATATTCCCCCGACGGCGCAACAACTTTTAATCCGCTATACAATGCTGGATTTGCAGTGGATATTACAAATCCGAGCGGCTCTATTAATTACGTACCTGCCACGGTATTTAACATTGTTCCTGCGACTACCCTGCCTGATTGCAGTGATACTGAGAGAATAAAAACAATATTCAAAGACCATTACTTAAGTCTTAATAATTCAAAATTCAAAAACCGCCCTGATATTGCAGCGCTCATTAATACCTATGATTCACAGTTTTTATACAAGCCTGCAGTTGTCACTGCTGTAGGAAATGCAACTACAAATAAATATAATTGTGCGTATATATGGAAAGAGAATCTCTATAGTGCTGCGGATGGAAGCATTATACCTGGGTCTCAAGTTGAACGCTATGGTATTTTTAATTATAAATATGATACTGAAAATTGGGTATCAAGAGGTGTCGTATTTGACCTCTCTGATTCACTACAATTTTCGGTGGCATCGGCTATACCTGTCACGATGACACCATTGCCAACACCTATTTCACTCTATATACCATATTATGATTCTCAGACTCTTGATAATAAGGCAGGACAAATACCTGAAACGGATTGCTCGGATCCTGCAGTTATCAATAGTATTATCACGGCTTATAATAATTATACGGGGACTAACAAAATTCTTCGGGTAACAAAAGCTCTAACCGTTGCTAAAAATAAATGTGAGTACGAGTATACTACCGCAAATTCATTAAAATCGCGAATACAAATACAGGTTCGAGCAGACCAAAATAAGGATGGAACATGGTCGTATGTTCCTAGCAATTTGACAGATTCTACAGGTAATACTATAGTAAATGTTGCCCCCTCCGTATATATCGATGACTCCACGCCACTTTTAGCAAGGGCATATAATTACGCATCGGATTCTGTCAAACCCTTTGTAAATACGATGACATCGGTATTTACTGATTTGAAGTCATATTTAGATCCACAGACGGATGAAACCGGTAGTGGAATTAAGGGGGATTTGATTACCTATAGAAAAACTACGAATACTGCTGCGGGAATAATACGAAATGTGTCTGTTATAGGTGAGCCCGTTGTAAATGAACTTGGAGTGAAATGTACTACGCAGTGTAATTCACCTGAAATTATTCAGAGCTTTTTTTCATACTATAATAATACTGGGGGTGATAAGGTTACACGCATTCAAAATGTTGGTATGGATGCTAGTGGAAATTGTGATTTTACATATCAGGCCGCGCCTGTTATCATGGGAACTACCCCCAGCCTCGGCCAAGGTATGACCCGCGCGGCGAAATTCAGAATTTCACGGTATTTGAATTCATGCGCCTACACAGTTACTGGGGCGCCGGCTGTAATTCTACCAACACCGAATATAACTTCCATTTTAAATTTTCAAAGTCCTAGTGTGTTTGGACCGTCTGGCTCGGCATCTGGAGTAATTAACACAGCACAGCTCGGAATTACAGGACCTTCTGGTCCTATACTTGCCCCAGGTTCCCCGTACGTACAGACGACAAATATAATAGAAAATATCGATTACGTAAATTGTTTTAGTAAATACACCCTAAACAGTATTTCAAACACAGGTGTCACGGGTTCGGTTACAGGTATAAAACAGGTAGACGCAAAGACATGTGCTATCACAATTAATGGGGTCCAAAATCAGTATAGTTTTGTCCCACAACCCTCTGTAATCGCGAGTACCCTGGTACCGACAAAAGGACCAGTCTCATCGATGCCTGTTACAGTGATAACACCAACGCCTATTACGAACTATGCGCTGCCTCCACCAACCAGTCTGAATTGCTCGGACCAAGCGACAACAGTCTTAACAGGATTGGCTTCTATTGTATCCAGCCGAGCGGTTGGAGCAGACAGCTGCGAATATAAAATTACAACAAATAATACACTCCCCTTTGCAAATACTTTCCAGCGCGCGAGTTTTTACAGTGATAACGGACTACATCTTAAATCTATCGGCAGTTCAAATCCTGTAACGTCACCATATGCATACTTTCAGACTGCGAACATACGCTCCACGTTTATCGATGACTATATTAATCTCTTACAGCTCATGCGCTACACTTGGAACGCCCAGTTTTACTCAATAAGGCCTACTTCGACACGCTACTGGAAAATGGGTAATATAACAAATATTGGTATTCTGGCGGAAGACGATGCGGTTGTTTTTGAGGCAGAGTCTGCAATATTTGGTTCCTATGGAGAGTTTGATGTCCGCGGCTATTCTCCCAAACGATATTTTAAGATTACCCCACGTATAAACACTGATAGTGGAGTGGCGGACTCACCTTACACAATAAATAACATTGGTATATATAAATCAGAGGATTCGGCAGACTCGTTCGGCACATACAGGGTGGCGGCGGTCCCTACAGCGGCGCAGTATACACAGATATGTACTTACAATGGTAAAAACTATAGCGGGCCTTGGTACGACTCATATGGTACAGGGTTGCCTCCACAGGACGCTCCTCCAGCTACATATGTAGTTCAAAATGTTAATACACCGCTGATGTACGGAATTTATAATATGGTACGATTCACTGTAAAAGCTGCTGGAGCAGAGGGGCGAGCTGAACTCGCGCGAATCATGTTTTATGATACGAGCGGGTCTACTTATGTCTACCAGAGAGTTCCAAATGCAAGTGTTGAGATACAGGATATATCATCTAATTATTTACTAGTTGAGCGTGGCAAGAATTCGTGTGACAAAAACTACAGGAGTATTGTAGATCCTGAGACAACACTGGTAGAATGTATATATGTAGGAAATGGCTCACGCTCGTATACACAATCTACGCCATGCAATACAGGGGACATTACAGAGTCGAGTGCGAGCGGCTCATATAACTGTCTTAGTGTAACCCAGACAACATATACGAAGCCTGCAGATGTTGCATGTGGGATAGGATATTTTGGTACAACTGCCGGTACAACTTGTACTCTAACTGGCGATTTCCAAACAGTCACTCAGGATCCGAGTTATATGTTTAATCTGAATCAAGCGGTACCCCGTTTAAGATTAGCTATTAATAAGGCGATGACTATAAATTTCAATAAAAGAGTTCATATAGCTGGATTTTCATTTATAACAGGGTCTGCAGGAACTGTACCTTATCAATGGACTCTTGAGGGGTCTGTTAATGGTATAACGTGGGCTACTATACATTGTCAAACTACGAATTACCAGTATGTAGGTGCTCGAGTTCCTGCAGGTTCGACCACACCTGTACTCTCATTTTTCACACCAGGAATTTTCACAACGAGTGTACTTAATGTTTGTGGCGATTCGACAACAACTGGTCCATTCACTTCTGTCGGTGGCTATTCTGCTAATAATTTGCCGGTATATAAAAACATGGCTGGAAATATAGCAGAGGGTTTTAAAGGTGGTATATTACGAACAAAATACGCCCCCCAGAAATTCAAATTAAGAATTCTAGAAACGTACGATCCCAATTCTAAATTCGTCCACATGTCCTCTCTCGAATTTTATACAAAGTCTGGGCGGGTGAAAAGTCCTCAATTATCTAATTTGCAGGGGTCGCGCAATTCTCCAAAAGAGGGTGTCACCGCACTTCTAGAAGGCCGTGAAAGACGTTGGGTGGACTATAATAAATCCGATATTAATATTCGAATTGAGGGGGAGCCTCCAATTACAGGATTCCGATTCTCAATTCCAGATGTTCCAAATGCAATGGCAGCTATGCCAATACACTGGATAATGTATGACGGGTCGAATAAAATAGTTCATGAATTTGAAGGAACCTCCTTGCCACTCATTAATAACTTTGCGACGATTGTGTTTAAATTTGCAGGACCTAGTAATTCGCGGGACCTAGCAAATCTAATACTGTGATAGCATGAAATGGTATTGGTATCTGATACCAATACTGATAATCCTCATATTAGCTGTAATATATTATAATACAATCGAAGGATTTCAATCCGTCTCTAATATTCAGTACCCATTCCATGAAGTATTTTTGGTGGCACAAACACTGATTAGTGAAACAGGAAATCCAATTCCACTATATACACCTCCAAATTCAATACAATATAAGAATCAAGGATATACTTGGACGGAAGCAAGAAATATATGTATAGGCTACGGCGGTGATCTTGCAACAGTTGCCGAAGTACAAAAGGCATATGATAATAGTGGCAACTGGTGTCCTTTAGGGTGGACTAAAGATTCTCAGACCACCGCCTATTATTTACCCAGCGTTAAATACCCCTGTCAGCTAACTACGATGCCAGCTGTAATACCCTCAAGCACCATTGCCGCCGACACCAACGGAGACCGTCGCGCCTTTGCCATCTGTAATGCTAAAAAGCCACCAGAGCCCACGCAATCTATTGTACCCTTTAATAATTCCCGATATTCAATGATTTCGTCTGAAATGTTAAATAAAATAATGACTGGTACAGGAATTGATGTTTTTCCTATTCCATTTACGGCCTCTCAGGCATATTATGCTATTGATAATGTCCCTCTCGATAGCAATAATTATTTTAATCTTGTGGCAGCTCGCAATTTCCTAATTGATAATTCCGAAACTGTAAATGCCAGTATATTAGCGGCAATCGGTGAAACAGATGACCCTGCAGCATGGTCTACACTAAGTGGAGTGGCTTCACAATCATGTGTAAAACTACAGGAACAAGACAATGCAATTTCTCAAAAAGTTAAAATACTACAGGATGCCTTTAAAGATGTGAGTGGTTATACAATAGCTGCTGTTAAATCTAAGAGAGAAAATGCAGATATACAAGCAGTGCTTCTAGAAATTTGCTCTAAGACTAACCCGACTGACTCACCGGCATGTGCTAAACTAGCCACACTCGATTTTGAACTTTTTTATTCAAGTCCCACCCACAACACGCTAGCTGACTTGGAAGTTCTTAACGCGCAACTATATGCACGGCGCGAAGAGGTCTGTGCGATTCTACACAATATTCGTCTAATAAAAACGACCTTGAGCTGTCCTTATGTGCCGCTAATTCCTGAATGTACCGTCGGCTGCTCTACTATACCAAATGTGTATGATTGTTCGAATACAACGATATTTGATATAAATAGTGTAGGTGGGCTGAAATATTCCTTAGAGCAGATATCACCGCTGTTTGATATACCGGCTTATAACGCTATTTTAGCGTCTGTAATGTCGCAACTATCATATATTATTGAAACACCATCGTTGGGAAATTTTGACAAATCATATAATAATATGAAACTTATTCGCACGGCAATAACCGATATTCAAAGCCTGGTTCAAAATAGTTATGAGGGTTGATGCTAGTCTGCGCTACCGTAACTATTTAACTAAAGCAGTTCCAAATAGTAATGAGACGTGATATCCTATTTGGAACTGCTGTAGGTCTGACGATAGGCATTATTGCCTACGTTAGCTCTAGGCCCAAGCCTAGAGCTCCTGTCGCAATACAGATTGACCCTGTAGTTTACAGGCTCGCCAATCCCGCCTATAAACACCCTACACAGTCTGTGATACAATCACAAACGCAGCCAATCTACAGAGCACCATACGACGTCTTCGGTTTCGGTCTAGACTCATCAAGAAATAGTGATTCGGTGGATCCTGACTCATATTTAACCATGCCTCTTGAAAGTGATGGAATAAGCCACAAGAATCGTGATAAATATATGGGGCTGGAAGAAAGAGCCGATGATACCGAAAAGAGATACAAATATATTCGCTTTAGTGTACTGGAAACACGCGGGGCAGATGAGGTGGCGATAGGTGGTATCAGATTTTTAAAGGATGGTGTGCCGATTACGAATGTGATTCTATGGAATCCTCACAATGGTGATAAGATGCCCTATAATGATGGAGAGTGGAGCGATTCAGATCAGTGGTCTACCGTCTTTGTTTTTTCGGAGCCTTCCGCAGTAACCGAATACCAGATTAAAACGTCCTCTAAATCGCCTGAGATGGACCCAATTGAATGGAAATTAGAGGGGTCCACAAATGCCTCTTTCTGGGATGAAATTCATACGATATCACAAGAGTTATCATTTGATAGGGGTGTTGTTCTTAACATTGGTGCGAAAGTCTAGTCACTTCTATTTTATAGATGTAAATTAGATGCCAACCCATAAAGTTGCTGGAAAGAAGAGGGGTAAGACGAAGAAGAAGCAACTTGGCGGAGATCCTGTTGCTACTCTTACCTCTATTGTTGAATCTCTACCTGCTAGAATTAAAGAAGAGCAGTTGAAAAATGCCTCTGATCCACTGTCAACCTACGAAAACATACAAAAACAACTACGAGGTACACTAAAACTAAGTGAACTTGTAAATAAGTCTACCGCGATACCTCCCGACACGCAAGCAAAATTACTCGAAAAAATAAATGATATTAAAGTGTCGCTTGACGCTGCATCTATAATTGCTCTCAGCTCACTAAAAACAACAACTGGCGGCGGCAAAGGGTCTCGTAAGAGAAAGGGTTCCCTCAGCGTGAAGCGTGGGGGTGATGAGGGATTCACTATATCTCCTATGATTGGTGGTAGCTTTCTGCCGCGATGGCTTGAGGAGGTTCTAGGATATACAACTGCAACTGCAGCGCCCACGGTAAGTGTTATTGCGCCAACTGTCGTAGGGAATTCAGGCCTTTCAGGTCCTCCTGGCCCCCCAGGACCTCCAGGTATTGTCTGGAGAGGCGTGTATGACCCTACACGTATCTATAAAGAGAATGACGTAGTTGTCTATAACGGCTCATCGTGGATCTGTAATACTTCAAATGGTATTCAGGTAAAGCTTGTCGGCCTCGGTGAAACACAGTACTCGCCCGACAATAAGACTGTTACAGTTGTAAATAACGGGTCAATCAATCAGTACCTGGTAAATGGCTCCCCTGTATATGCAGATGGCCTTCCTCAAGGAACAACCATAGTCTCTTATGCACTAGGCCAATCTGTACCGAAGGGGTCATACAATGCTGTCATGATTACGCTCAGTAACCCAGTCAATCCTGCGCTAAATAATGGGTCTCTATATCTTAAAAATCCAACGGCCGGCACATCTATTGAAACCTTTTTCCAGCAGCTTGTTGCCGCCGGCCAATCCGGCTCAACTGGTCCACAGGGTATTCCTGGTGCAGCAGCGGCTAGAGGTGCAGATGGCCTATCAGGTCCTCGCGGACAGATTGGTCCAGCTGGCCTTTCTGGTGCTCCTGGCGCTCGTGGCCCAGAAGGTGTTCCTGGTATTCCAGGACCAATTGGCCTACCAGGCCAACTCGGACCACAGGGTCCCGACGGTATCCAAGGTCCCGCCGGTATCGGTATAAATGTCAAGGGATCTGTTGGTTCATTGTCTCAACTCCCTATGACTGGAAATACTAAAAGTGATGCCTATGTCCTAACGACAACTGGCAACCTACAGGTGTGGGACGGCTCTAAATGGTCGGATGTTAGTGCAATACAGGGCCCACAGGGTGTATCAGGGCGTATGGGTCCTGCTGGCGTCCCTGGTCCTATTGGCTACACTGGCCCTGTGGGTCCGCTAGGTCTATCAGGTCCACAGGGCGTACAGGGTATCCAGGGTGTGCCAGGTCTCGGAATAAACATGAAGGGAGCTGTCAATGACTTATCAAAACTTCCAATGGCTAAAAATGCGAATGGCGATGCTTATGTTCTAAATTCAACGGGTAATCTACAGATTTGGGACGGTACTCGCTGGGACGATGTTGGAATGATACAGGGTCCGCAGGGTATCCAGGGTTTCCAGGGTCAGAAGGGTGATATAGGTTACACTGGCCCACAGGGCATCCAGGGTATTCAGGGTATCCAGGGTTTTACAGGAGCTGTAGGAACACAGGGTATCCAGGGCTTTACAGGAGCTGTAGGAGCACAGGGTATTCAGGGCTTTACAGGAGCCGTAGGAGCACAGGGTATTCAGGGTATCCAGGGTCTAATGGGAAACCAGGGTATCCAAGGCTTTACAGGAGCACAGGGTATTCAGGGTATCCAGGGCTTTACCGGCTTTACGGGGTCCACTGGCTTCACGGGACCACAGGGTATCCAAGGATTTGACGGTCTAAAAGGCGACCAAGGAGAGCAGGGTCTAACGGGAGACCAGGGTATTCAAGGTTTCACGGGTCCCACTGGAGCCACGGGCGCGACGGGAGCAACGGGGGCCACAGGAGCCACGGGTCCCACTGGTGCGACGGGGGCGACAGGAGCAACTGGTGAAACAGGGGCCACAGGAGCAACAGGTGAAACAGGGGCCACAGGAGCCACGGGTCCCACTGGTGCAACGGGGGCGACAGGAGCCACGGGTCCGACGGGCGCAACAGGTGCTACAGGTGCCACGGGTCCTACGGGTTTCACAGGTCAGTTTGCCCCTACAAACTTCACACTCGATATGACCTATAACACGGCGCCGGTTTCATTCATCGCTGCAAACACCTTCTACGCTCAATCAGGGACGGCGCGCGTCTTTTCAAGTGATGCCTACATCGCCCCTTTTACCACCACTCTTACATATACGAATGGATTTCCAGAAGGGGCTTCGTTTGGTATAACGTCAGACAAGGTTGCGAGCGTTAGCAGCTGGCCCTCTTCTGGAGTAGCTTCAACGCCGAATGGCTACTATATATCAAATGACAGTACTGGACTCGCAATGACCGCTCCCAGCGGCCAGACCTTCAATGGCTGGGCTGGAAATGGACTCATTAAGCCAGGCACATCTGGTTCAATGACGATTAATTATACAGATAACTTACTTACAGTGATAATCAATAGCAATACTGGGGGCCTCACGGGTTCGGCGGGTCTCACAGGTTCGGCGGGTCTCACGGGTGCTACAGGGATTACCCCACCACAGGCGACAGCGGCGGGGTCTGCAGTTGCGATATCATTAATAGGACTATATCCAGTGACTACACTGAATACTGCGGTATCCTCTATTGCTAGTTCCATCAGCCCTACTAACCCCGTGGTTACTGCCGGTCTCATAGGAAATCCCGCACAGCCGGCCGCCCTTCAAGTATTTAATGGAATGCTGAATTCTGCGGCTGCCACTATAATTGGAAGTATCAGAACTACAAGCCATGGTGGCGGCCAACGTGGTGGCGGTGATCCTTCCACTGATCCTGTTTTTACACTCTACGCCGAACTCATCAGCCCACTTGCTGTGAATACGCTGACGATGGTTGTTAATAACGCGGTTGCAGGTGATATTAACTCTGCAGCGGTAATTGGGTATATTAATGCCATGGGTAGCGTACAGCAGCAGGCTTTGGATGCACTGGCGGCGGCTGGCTATACTTCTGCGTCTGCGTCTGCGTCTGGTCCGGCGATTACTGGACTTGGGGCTATGCTGTCAACAACCACGGCCCCTACTACGACGGCGGATCTGACCGCTGAAGCGGACCTCGCAGCCGACTCTGCGTACAATGAAGCATATAGTTTAGCAAAATCATCAGGCGTTGACCGCGCTCTCGTCGTGGCCGCCGCTACAGCAGCGAGCAATGCTGCGCGGGCGGCAGTGCTTGCGGGTCGTGCCGCCACCGCAGCGAGTGAGGCAGCAGCTGCGGCTGCTGCAGTAATTGCGGCGGTCCCTACGACGACGGCTGATACGACCACGGTCCCTACGACCACGGTACCTACGACCACGGTCCCTACGACGACTGCTCCTACGACCACAACAGCCCCGCCAATTGACTTCAATGCTCTTGAGACTACTGTTATAGCAATGAAAACTGCTGTTTACGATAATGGTGCAGACGGAACTGCAGCGCAAGCAGCATATGATGATCTTGCTGCGAAAGTTACAGCTGCCAACTCTGCCTCTAACGCCAATCCAGGTGACACTGGCTTGGCAGCGATTGCAACAGCTGCGAATACGGCTAAGGCGAATGTTGATGCGTATATTGCGGATAATGGGCCGCCGCCCACGCCACCCATGGTCTCGGCCTCGGACTTAATGATACAGCGCGGCGGTGGGTCAGTCGTCCTAACAATCCAAAACCCAGGTATAACAGGGCCCGTATTCTTCGACCTTGTCCTTCCCCAGGGTTCATCTGGTGTTTCACCGATGACGGTTACATTTAATCAGGCCGTAATCGGTCCCACGGGTGCGACAGGCGCCACAGGCGCCACAGGCGCCACGGGTGCCACGGGCCCCACGGGTGCGACGGGTTACACCGGCTTCACAGGTCCTACAGGCGCAACAGGTGAGACGGGCGCGACGGGTTACACCGGCTTCACAGGTCCTACAGGTGCGACTGGCGACACTGGCGCTACCGGTGCAACCGGTCCCACTGGTGCCACTGGTGAGACCGGCGCAACGGGTGCCACTGGTGACAGCGGATTTACTGGTCCCACTGGTGCTACTGGTGCCACTGGTGCCACGGGTGACACTGGCGCCACTGGCGCCACAGGTCCCACTGGTGCTACTGGTGCCACTGGTGCCACGGGCGCCACGGGTGCCACAGGTGCTACTGGTATACTAGGACCAACTGGTGCAGCGGCCAGTCTTTTACAGTTCTTGTCTAACAATGCTACTGTAATACCGTCCTCGGGCGGATTTATGTTAGGCAGCTCTAGTTCAATAATATGGTCTACAACACCACTTATTAATGGACCATTTACAATTGTTTTTAATATTAATAATATTGTATCGACCGCTGGGGCGTCAGGAACTGCGTATTTTGGTCTAGTCAAAACACTAGTGCCTCTACCAAGTTCTAGTACTGGAAACTATGCTACTTCAATGCCATATGGCTTAGTATACAATGGTTCAAGTGCAACTATTAATCTAGTAACAAATGGTACTTCAGTCGCAAGAACAACAGCAACTCCCGCATGGAGTGTCGGTAGCAACTACACATATCAGATTGTATATGATGGTGTGAATATGAGACACTACTTGAACGGCATCTTACAGGGTCCCCCTGTAATATCTGCGCCGGCGGCTGCCGGTCAATTGTACCCATATGTAGGTGTGCCAGGCGGTTCAACTACGATGAAGGGGCCGATTCTTATTGATTACAATCCTGTGGCGGCTGGAATAACCGGTTTCACTGGCATGACAGGTGATAGTGGCTTTACAGGCGCTACTGGTGCTACTGGCGCTACTGGTGCGACGGGTGTGATTGGTCCCTCTGGCCCCACTGGCGCTTCTGGTGCTACTGGTGCCACTGGTGCCACTGGTGCGACGGGTGTGATTGGTCCCAGTGGCTCCACTGGCGCTTCTGGTGCCACGGGTTACACAGGCGTCATTGGTCCAAGTGGTCCTACAGGTGCTACTGGTATACTAGGACCAACTGGTCCAATGGTGAGTAATTTACAATTTATCTCTAATGGGGTTGTTCCAGACCCAGCTTCAGGTGGATTTATTATACCTTTTGGATGGGATGGCGCAATAGTCTCAACAACACCTATAATTAATGGACCATTTATGCTTACTTTCAATATCAATAATGCAATCGTAAATACTAGTAGTGCATATTTTGGTTTAGTCAATTCTAGTGTGTCGAGGAATCCAGGAGCAGGGCAAGGTACATTCCCATCACTAATGCCATATGGCTTATTATATTATGGTAACACTGGGAGTTTTAGTTTAGCAACGAATGGTATTAAAGTAGTAAGAACCGCATCAACCCCAGTATTTACACTTAATAGCGGTGGAAAATATGTATACCAAATGTTATACGATGGTATGAATATGACACACTATTTAAATGGTGTTTTACAAGGCCCGCCAATACCTGTAACACTTACAGAGGGCCTATATCCTTACTTCGGTATTGGCCTTGGCACGGTGAGAGGTCCTATTACAATTAATTACACACCTATTGCTCCTGGAATGACAGGTACTACAGGTCTTATCGGCCCCTCTGGCTCTACAGGTCCCACTGGCGCGACGGGCGCGACTGGCGCCACAGGTGATTTTGGTTCCTCTGGTCCTACAGGTCGCACTGGCGCGACGGGCGCCACAGGTGACTTTGGTCCCTCTGGTCCTACAGGTCGCACTGGGGCCACGGGCGCGACGGGCGCCACAGGTGACTTTGGTCCCTCTGGTCCTACAGGTCGCACTGGCCCCACTGGCGCCACTGGTGCCACAGGTGACTTTGGCCCCTCTGGTCCTACAGGTCGCACAGGTGCGACGGGTGCTACAGGCGCGACTGGCATCATTGGTCCAAGTGGTCCCACTGGCGCGACTGGCGCAACTGGCTCAACTGGCGCAACTGGCGTAAGTGGAGCGACAGGCGCCACAGGCGTGATTGGTCCAAGTGGCGCGACTGGCGCGACAGGCGCAACTGGCGCCACAGGCGTTATTGGTTCAAGTGGTCCCACTGGCGCGAGTGGCGCAACTGGTCCCAGTCAGCTAGGTCCGTTTAATTTTGCCTTTACTGGACCAGTTACGATTGATCCATCAACGGGTCTTTTCAAAGTGTCAAATGGAGCGGCAATATACGCGACGAACCCAATAAATATAACACCATTTAATTTGACCTTCATAATTTCAGGGATTAACTCTGTTGCCTCGACAAATCGACAGCAGTTTGGTTTATATGGGACCTCTCCCTTATATATTTCATCTACTCCTACATCAAGTATAGGCATACGTTACGGAATAACCAATACGGCCATTTTTAGCGCCGGTACTAGCAGAGCCTCTGCAACATACACCGCAAACATCCCAATTACATATGCAATGATTTATGATGGTAACTATATAAAGCATTATGTAAATAACGTTTTCTTAGGTCAAACGGTATTTGACCCCCCAGATTTAACAAGCTATTTATTTTTACCTGCAGTATTCATAGACTCTGGAATAAATCCGAATTCATCCGTTTCAATCGTCTACACCTCACTCATGATAGGTCCCTCTGGTCCTACAGGCTTCACGGGTTTCACGGGTCGAACGGGTCCCACAGGTTTAACAGGTGATTCTGGTGCTACTGGCCCTACAGGCGCAACAGGTCGAATGGGTCCCACAGGTTTTACAGGTGATTTTGGCCCTACAGGCCCCTCTGGAGCAATAGGCGTGACAGGACCAAATGCAAATAGCTTACAGTATATGTATGGAAATGGTGTGAAAGTAGATCCATCGACAGGGCTTTTTATACTCAGTAGTAACCTGACGTCGGCAACGACCTCGCCAAGCGGTGGAATAGTTTCAGTGAATCCAGTGGACGGATTATTTAATATTACATTTTCATGTGGACCCAGTGTAAATATACTGAATTCTAACGGCACAATTTGGTTTGGTCTTACTACATCGACAAATTTTATAACCCCAACTTCAGCACAAATTACAGGAACTGATAAACTAACACATGGTCTAGTAAACTGGAACGGCGGATGGTACATTTATAATAATAGTACATCCGCAAGCCCGCAAGCCGTCGCATCAAACATCGGATTAAATCAGGGGAACTTGTTCTCAGCCATTAGCGGTTCGGTAATGTTTACATACACAATAAACTATGACGGTAACTATTTTAGACACTTTGCGAATGGCAAACAAATTGGCATTTATCAATATACAATTACAACACCATTATATATATACGCAAATGTAGTTACTGGCATACAGGGACCTCTTTCAATCGTCTATGATAAGATATCAACTGCGCCAACAGGACCGACAGGTAATTTTGGCGCGACTGGCGCGACTGGTGTGACTGGTGCGTCTGGACCAGCTGGAACGACAGGACCGACTGGTGTAACAGGTCCAGTGATAGGCCCTCTGAATTACAAAACCACGAATATCACGATGAATACATCAGATGGCTCTTTTATACTTTTACCAAATGCTTCACTCTATTCAACAACGCCAATAATCGGACAATTCAGTATTACATTTATACTTAATAATGTAACTGACACCAGTATCGACCAAATCTTCGGTGTATCAAGAACTCCAGCGCCAACAAGTCCAGACCATGGTATTAATGTTAACACTACTGGTGCAACAAAGGGCAGAATGTATATAAATAGTCAAACCGCAACACTCGGTGATATTGGTAGTGTACCATATACTGCTAACACAGGTTCTCCAATCCAGTACACCATTACATACGCTAATCAATTTATCAATCACTATATAAATGGCGTTCTATATGTGAATAATTCGTTGTATACAAATACGCCAATTATAGATTCACAAACTGCCCCATTTTATATCTATGCATCTGTGGCAAGAGGTATATCCTCAATCCAAATCAACTACACATCACTCGGCATAATGGGTCCCACGGGCCAACCTGCCAATAATATCACATATAACTATGGCAGTGGTATAACCTTCGATAAATCCACTGGTAATTTTGTTGTACCGACTACAATCGGTACTAAAATCCCTGCAATCGTATCAATAAACCAGGTAACAGGACCCTTCAGTCTTATGTTTACGTTTCCAAGCTGTAATGCTGGTATACAGATGTTCGGTCTAACTACAAATTCAAATGTTTATACTACTGGAACCCCAATCGCGGTTAGCAACTTAACATATGGAATATACAATAATAATGGCACATACACAACTTATAATAATGGTCTTATCACGAATCCAGCACAATCTGGTGCATCATTTGGACTCGCCATGAATACTTATAATATGCAGTATGATGGTATATCTATTACTCACTATGTCAATGGTGTAAAAATTCTAGCACCAATCAAGAACACTTTTACAGCACCACAGTATATTTTTGCATACGCTCAATCAGCTCTTGCCGGCCAACTTACAATCAGCTTTAATACTACACCACCTATGACGGGACCGACTGGTGATCCTGGTTATACTGGTTCAACTGGTCCAGTGATGGGGCCGCTGAGTTACACAAATACAAATATTACAGTAAGACCTTCAGATGGTTCATTTATATTTTCACCAACTGCAATTTCCTTGCTGAATTCGACAACACCGATAACAGGTCCATTCAGTATTACATTCGTACTTAATAATGTAAACCCTGCAGCCGCCTCACAAATGTTTGGTGTAGCAAATACTCTGGGAACAAATACTCCCAGTCATGGTATTAATGGCAACACTAACTCGTCAACTGGTACCATATATATAAATAACACCGCAATTACTGCTAGCGCTAGACCATGGAATACAGCTACTGAAGTAAGATACACACTTACATATGATGGTCAAAATATCAATCACTACATAAATGGTATACCATATGGAGATAACATATCAACTGTAACATATCCAATCAAAAATACATTATCTGGGCCATTTTATGTCTGCGGAGCAGTAGGCAGCGGCATCTCATCGATGATACTCAACTACTCACCTGTTGGTCCAATTGGACCTACTGGGCCGAGTTCCAACAATATTCTCTATAGCTATGGTAATGCTATAACATTCGATAGGTCGAGTGGTAACTTTATAGTACCTAGCGATGCTCTAATAAGTGGTAAAAATCCTGCAATTTCATCGACAAATCAAATAACGGGTCCGTTTAGTCTTATGTTTACATTCCAATATGCTAATACTGGCACACAGGCATTCGGCCTTACTCCAAATATAAATTCATATACTGGTAGCGCAATAATAAGTAATAGTAACTTATCATATGGTTTATGGAATAATAACGGTACATACTGGGTTTGTAATAATAATACAAATGCAAGTCCTACAGCTGGTACAATGAATATTGCAACTTCACCACCAACTGGATTATTTACAAGTGGTACAAATACCTACAATATACAATATGATGGTACATTCATGACTCACTATGTGAATGGTAATAGAATTACAGCGCCAGTAAAAGTTGCCATTACAACACCGCAATATATTTACGTAAACCCTCAATCAGGTGCTGCTGGCCCAATCACAATCAACTTCACCAGTACTCCAGCAGTAACTGGACCCACTGGAGCAACTGGTGCAACTGGTCCAATTGTAAGTCCTTTGAATAATACTATATCTGGTGCAACAGTCAACCCTTCAGATGGCTCCTATATGCTTTCAACAACTACAAATGCGTTTGTATATTCAACAACTCCTATGTATGGACCATTTACTGTTACATTTGTATTTAGCAATATTACAGCTATAAATAAACAACAAATTATTGGTGTAAGTCCCTATCCAGGAAATAAGACAGCAGGTGGTCCTACAGCAAATCCTGCCGGTACAGAAGTAACGCATGGTTTTAATAATAACACAAATTATCGTTCATACTATGTAAATGGAATAAATTATCAATACAATGGCAATGGAGTACAGCCATTTGGTACAGCAACAGGTGATACCACATATACTATTATATTTGACGGTATTATGATGACACATTATATAAATGGTATTATGTTTACCCCAAACTCATTTTACCCAGCAGGAGTGACAGGGCAATATTTGAACACAGTACCAGGGCCCTATTATCCTTACGCATATATAGAATCTGGTACAATATCATCATTTGTAATAAAGTATGTCGCCCAAGGTCCAATCGGCCCCACAGGTCCATCAGCAAACGCTATCTTGTATAATATTGGTAATGCTATAACAGTTGATAGAGCCACAGGCAATTTTATAGTGCCGTCAACATACTCTTCTAAAAACCCAGCAATTTCATCAATAAATCAGATAACAGGACCCTTCAGTCTTATGTTTACATTCCAGTTTTCAGGTGGCGGCATACAGATGTTCGGTCTTACTACAAATGTAAATGTATACACTGGTAACTCGACAGTGGGGATTAATAACTTAAGCTATGGATTCTATAATAATAATGGAACATATTCAGTTTATAATAATAGCATATCGATTACTGCTGGACTAACTAATGCATCATTTGTGGGTGGTACAAATACCTACAATATGCAATATGATGGTATTTATATTACCCACTATGTAAATGGTCTGAGAATTCTACCACCAATCCTAGCTGGAGCTGGAATTACGACGGCACAGTATATTTTCGCAAATCCTCAATCAGGTCTTGTTGGACCAACAAGCCCACTTACAATCAACTTCAATAATACTCCAGCAGTAACTGGGCCCACTGGAGCAACTGGTGTAACAGGTCCAGTGATAGGTCTAGTGAAATACAGTTACACGAACGCAATAACAAATACATCAGATGGTTCCTTCACACTTTCAAATAGCGCCACGATTTATTCAACGACCCCAATAGTAGGCCCGTTTAGTATTACATTCGTACTTAATAATGTAACTGTGAATAATGTGGCACAAATTTTCGGTGTATCGAATACTCCAACACCATCGAATCCTCATCATGGTATTAATGTTAACGCCGGTAATGGTATTATGTTTATAAATAGTACAAGTCAAACTGCCGGCAATACAGGAGGTGTACCATACAATGCAAATACAGGTTCTCCAATACAATACACCATTACATTTGACGGCCAATTCATAAATCACTACATAAATGGTGTGCTATATACGAATAACACTGGAATAACATACCCAATCAGAAATACGCTAACTGGACCATTTTATATCTATGCCTCAGTAGCTAGTGGTATATCGTCCTTGCTAATTAACTACTCGCCACTTGGTCCAATCGGACCTACTGGACCACCTGCCAGTAATTTACAGTTTACTTATGGAAATGGTATAACGACGGATCCAGCCACTGGCAAATTCTTAATATCAAAAACTATCACGAATAGCTCTGGTAATGGTGGAACCCTCTACTCAAACGCGATAAACGGACCATTCAATCTTACATTTATCTTTAACAATATTGATAATGTTAGTGGCAGCTGTATGCAGATGTTCGGTCTTACTACAAGCGCCGCTCCAGCAGCTATAAATACTACACAGTACTTATCACATGGACTAGTAAATAATAATGGAACATTTTGGATTTACGCGAATTCAACAACTAGTAATGGTACAGGGTCGCAGCCCGCGAACACTGCAACAAATATTTCAGTAGGAGCACAATATAGTACAGGCACTACAACAACCTATACTTATAACATACAATATGATGGCATAAATATAACTCATTATATGAACGGTGTAAGAATCACTTCACCTATTAAAGTCACAACAATAACTCCAACAAATCCTGTGTATGCCTATGTAAATATACTTGGTGGTTCGAATACAGGTAATAGTATCAGTGGACCCCTTTCAATTCAGTTTTATAGTACTGTTATAGGGCCCACTGGCATAGGTGCAACAGGTCCAATGCAAAATATTCTTATGAACTATGTAATTCCAGACGGGGTAAGAGTTGACTCATCAACTGGCAATTTTATGATAAATATGCCAAACGGTGGTGCTATATATTCAACAACTCCAATAACCAAACCATTTATATTAACCTTTACAGTGATTACTCCATTTTCAGGGGTGGGGTATGGGGGGAACGGGGGCATGAAAATGGGTATAACTAACATGACGAGTGGTATTGGTAAAGTACAATATAGCGGTACAATTACTAATGGATTGGATTCGAACGAGGGAGTAGCGTTATCGTATGGTGTATACGGTAATTTATATGGTACGCAGGTAGGCGGACCCTTCAACTACAGTGCGATGAACAACTGTATTATGGCCAAAGACTATATAACTGGAAGCTGGCCCTTCATTGGGAACAATCCTAACGTGCCAAATGCTATGTTAACAGGAAATATAGGATCATCTTTTCAATTTGTATATGATGGTTCAAAATTATCAATGTTTTCAAATGGTACTCCAGTTGCAAATACACCTATCGTTCCTACTGTACCTCTACCATGGTATATTATAATGGGAGGTGGCGGGATTGCGGGTACTATGAATATCACCTATGTAGAGCCACATGTGTATCCGACGGGGCCGACTGGTCCCAGTCTACGTACGATATCACGTATTTATAGTGGTGCTACTACTAACTCACTAACTCCTTATATAGGAGCTGTTTTACAATATCCAACTGGCGGTACGATAATGAGTGTTTTTGCTCCCAGTTACCCTATATGGTCGGCGGGTTCGGTTTATAATGGTCTTGCACGCCAAGGTCTCACTTTAGAAGCTTCATTATCATCAACTTCTTCATATTTAACATGTGTGCCGACGACAATTGGCAATCCCGTTTCTACGAGCCAAGTCTTTATAAATAATAATTCATTTCCTTTATCAATTAATATTAATGGGGCAACAAATATGTCGCGCCCGTCGGTTAACCAAATCCCCCCAAATATGTATTTTATGTATGTTAAAGTATCATCTGGTATAAATTCACGAGCTCAAGATATTACGAATTTTACATATACGTTTTTCTTACAACCGACTGCATCATTTGTTATATATATGGGTAGTCAAAGTTCAACTGTATATGATATGTGTATTTATCAGGTAACTATAACAGAAACCCCTGCAGCAGCAGGTGGCGGCCCCACAAAAGCCCCAAGAATCGTCGATGTCGCACCCAGTCTAAAACCTAAACTCCGCAAATCCTCAATCCGCGTGAAAAAGGCGAAGAAGCAGACTAAAAAGGGATCCCATAAATAGTAATGCCCTGCCCCTGCCAACGAGGAGGCGAGGTCCCACTATTTCTAAAAAAATCCATGGCGCTGACTAAGGCTGTTATAAATGGTCCGCAAGCTCTTGTACCAAGCTCCTCAGTGGCGAGTTATTTCAAGGGCGGGTACTCGGCGACGAAACGCAACAAATACTATCTCAAGCAGTATCGCAAAGGGAAATCAATAGGTTTCACGATGAAGGCGAGCCTCAAGGCGAAGGGACTACTGCCAAGAAATTCAAAGACCATGCGTGGGAAGAAGGTTGTTAGTGCAAAATATCATTAACGCGTCCCCCTGGACTCATTTATTTTTCTTTAAAAGAGTAAATGATACCATACAGCTTCACACCACCCCCAGAAGACCCTGTTCGTACCCGTTGCGGCTACACACCCGCTGAGGTCATACAGTCTCTCACAAAGACTCTCGCGGCCACAGGAGCCATGTCAACCGGCCAGGTACTCCACTACACGGCCGATCTCGTCTGTAGCGGTGGCTTCAATTCATTTTCCCGCGTAATATGGGAATATGCCCTAATCCACGTAGGCATCGCATCACCACGCATTTTCGTTTATTTGAAACAGCGTACGACAGACATTCTTGAAATGCTGAAAACGCTGCCAGACGAGACAGCGTATCTCACAGAAGAGTTTCAGATTCGTGTGGGAGAGCTGGTCCTCGTAACACGCGACGCTCCGACACGTTCATTAGTTCCTTGGCCGAAGGTCGGTCATGAAACTCATGATGAAGGTTGGATTCGCGCCATCAAAACAGACCCCGTGACGGAATCCGCGGCCCTCAGACTCGTCTGGAAGCCTGAGGGAGATATGGCGATTCTGCGTACAGCCGGCTCGCACCTCTGCAAGGCTATCGCTGAGGGGTCGCTAGAGCGAGCCCTTTTCTGGATTAAATGGCTCTTCGAGGAAGAGGTTATAGTACACAAAATACAAAAGGGCGCCTCACTCAGTAACATTGAGCGGGGGCCAGCGGGACTTTCTAGCAAAGCCCGAAAGGATGTAAGCTTTTTTATAATGGCCTTATATGCTGAAATATATAAGGAGTTGGCTGCGAAGAATCTCGTGAGGATGCACGAAGAATTCATGTGCCTACTGGACCTTCTAAAGAATCCACCGAAGGGTCTGACGGCCAAACGACACATCTTTGTAATTCTCACGCAAATTCTTGTAGAGGTTCCCAAGTGGAAGACGCCGGCCGCCCAGCCGCTCATAAAAGACCCTGTTTACTTGGCACGGGCTGTGAAAACGGTGCCGAAATTCTTCCAGGAAGTCTTGAAATACGATTCGCCGAAGCGACAGGCTGAACTCGCAAAGGCACTGAAAACGAAGAGTGGGGTTATACCGAAGCCGAAGGCCAAGGAGAAGGAGAAGGGGGCGATGACGCAGATGGAGGCGTTTGATAAGGCGATGGAGGCTTATTTAGGAGGGCGGTAAACACGACCCTAAGACAAGTAATAATCCCCCTTCTGAACTGTGACTTGTGTCTTATAGGTGAAAACAGGTGCAGGGGCCGTCTTCGAGCTATCAAGAACAACAGGGTCGGCTGGGGCTACCGTCAAAAGAGACGGCATATCAGCAATCATCTTCTTGCACCATTCACGCTTACCGAGCAATTCACATATGAATTGCCCCGTAATCTGTGCTAGAATCGGCTGGGATGTCATACTCTGTACGACGTATGCCCCACCCTCAGCGAGAGATTTCTCACCATTTGCAGAGGGCTGCGAGCGAGTGACCCAGAGACGATAGACAGTTCCGCGCCGGTCAGGGTGAATTCTGGAAAGAATTCTAGAGCAGCAATCGAGGAACTGGGAAACCTCGCGCTGGTTCGTTATAATTTTCCATTTCTCTTGTATCAGGAAAATCGTCCTGGAGCCTGATGCATCTTCTACGTCTACCATGTGATCCACGCCGTTTAGAGACTGCTCGGTAAAGATGTCGCGGATATCCTGTTCGTCGAGGATTTTTACGATGCAGCCGTCGGCCGCCGCTGGTTCAATAAGAGCTGATAGGGTTTTTCCTATGAGAGCTTCAAAGACGAAGCCTATCTCCCCTTGCGCTTTTATAGGGCCCGCGCCAGCTTCAGACATCTAGTAGGACTTCGCTTTTTGGCAGCATTTTAAATGCCGCGCGCTTTTTGAAAAAGGCCCCAAATACTTGATGCTTCCAGTAAGACTAGAACTATCGAGTTTTTTCCAAAAAAAGCTCAATGCCTCCTCTGGGGATCGAACCCAGTACCTTCTGCTTACAAAGCAGATGCTCTACCAAGTGAGCTAAAAAGGCGGTCTTTTTTGAAAAAAGACCCCAAAAAACTCCGAACTACTAAAAGCTCTTAGTTTTTTGGTGCGCTTTTTTCAAAAAAGCGCGTTAACATTTTGCAGAATAGTTACAGATATTCTCCCAGGGTACACCACGTGGAGGCGTTGACATTATACCCCATTGCCCTACCGAGAATCGAACTCGGGCTACGGGATTCAAAGTCCCATGTACTAACCACTATACTATAAGGCATATGTATCCCATGTGGGACTTGAACCCACGACCTTCCGCTTAGAAGGCGGACGCTCTATCCAACTGAGCTAAAAGGACACGCCCTTTTTATAAAAGGGCCCAAAAACTCGATTCTCAAAAGGCATTGCAAAATCTTTTTCGTATTTTTATTATTTTTAGTTTTTCTAATATTTCTAGTTTTTTGGTGCGCTTTTTTTTAAAAAGCGCGTTTTTGGGGCCTTTTTCAAAAAGGCCAATGCATCAAGCGGGAATCGAACCCACGTCGTAGGTTTGGAAAACCCATATTCTACCACTGAACTATTGATGCTCCTAGGGTCCCGCCACCCTATTTTTATAACGGATCTATTCTTTAGGCGCGAAGTGTTGTGCCTTCGCATACAACACGACTACCGTGGAGTACTTAACTTCAGTACTAGACGTTACTGGCATTTGCCAGTGAACTCGCGCTTCAGCTTCTCCAAATACAAAATCCCATCCATCAGCTCCTCCTGTGCGTGCTGAATCCAATCTAGCGTTTTTAGATCCGTTCTATCCAAAGTGGTACCATACTTTGCCCGCCCTACTTCAGACCGCTGGAGAAATTTCGCGACAACCGCCTGCACGATAGAATCAGGTTCCATTCGTATTATATTAGTGCGAAGGGTTTAGGCGCAAGATGGTAAAAATTGAAATATAGAATTAAGTTGATTTAACAAATAAAATGATGAAATCGTGCAATAATTCAACAAATATATTTCAAGAAGCAATCGGTCATTGCCGATGGAAAAATGCATTACATTATGTTCTAGCAAAAATTAATATAGTTGATTATAAAAATAAGACATTTGAAGAAATCATAGTTGATGTCTACAACATTTGTAATAGTGTTAAAGGGGTAGGAATGCTTGCTATTTATGATATATCATCAGGGATATGTAGATATTATAACAAAAATATTGATAAAGTATATATAGTTGGAAATGGTCCAAAGAGAGCAGTTAAAATTTTAAATATAAAAACTAAAACATATAATTTTAATGATAAGATTAAATTAAATTATGTCGAGATAAATGATGTAGTAGATGCGTTTGACATGAATAATTATGTAGTAGATGAAAATATTAGAAATACACAAAACGGAGATATATTAGAAAGTTATATTTGTTATTGGCAAAAAACAAAATAAATGCCACATGCAGGTACCGTCTAGTACCGAAGTTAAGTACTCCCCATAACCAAAGCCACTCCGTGGCTTTGTATCATGGGGAGCACTTAACTTCTCGTTCTAGCCAGCAGAGTGGAGTACTTAATTTAAGTACTCCACGGTAAATAGTTAGAAAAAAATTGAATTTAATCATGCAACTTTTTTACATATACAAAATGGAAACCCTCGTATCTCTCCTGACACAGGCGTCCCACGCCTACTACAACGACACTCCTATCATGGACGATGATACATTTGATGCCCTTGTCGAACAACTCAAGGAAAAGGACCCCAATCACCCCTTCCTAAAGACAGTCGGTGCCCCCCCCACCGAAGGTGTCGTGAAGCTCCCTGCATTCATGCCATCGCTCGATAAAATTAAGCCTGGAGAGTCCTCTCTTACTCGCTTTCTCCGCCTATCACAAGACTATGTAATCTCTGAGAAGCTCGACGGTCTCTCCGCCCTGTGGTGTCCTGCTACGAAGGGGCTGTATTTGAGAGGGGATGGTCTGAACGGTCAGACAATCAGTCACATTGCTCCGCGCATCGCTTCACTCGTACCTTCAAAAGACCCCTGGATTATTCGCGGCGAACTCGTACTTCCTAAAACGGCTGCTGAAGGCAAAACAACACCCTTGCGCACTATTATTAACGGACAAGTTCATAAATCGGTTACTGACCCTAAAATTCTCGCACAAATCGATTTCGTCGCCTATGAAGTTATTAAGCCTGTAATGAAGCGCTCCGAACAGTTTGCCTGGTTGGAGAAGGCCGGCTTTATTGTACCCTGGTGGGAGACTGTCAAATCTCCCACCGAAGACCAACTCAAGATGTATTTCACAGAGCGGCGGGCTGTGTCAAAATATGACACCGATGGGATTGTCGTGGGAATCGACCAGATTCCTGTCAAGACCGTATCAAATCCAAAGGACTGTGTGGCATTCAAGATGCCCGTCTCGGACCAATCAGCTATTACAACGGTCGAGGAAATTCTATGGTCTCCCTCAGCCCAGGGCTATCTTATTCCCCGTATTCGTATCAAGCCCGTCCAGATTGGCGGCGCACAAATTGAGTTCTGTACCGGTCACAATGCGCGAACAATTGTAGATAAGGGCATCGGTGTCGGCGCACAAATAAAGATTCGGCGTAGCGGTGACGTTATTCCCACACTCGACGCTGTCTTAGTTCCTGTGGTTGCCAGCCTTCCTACAAACTATAAGTGGGAATGGATAAGCGGAGCAACAGAAGCCACGCATATCAAGCTCGTCGGTGAATCAGCGGATCAGAAGGCCTCTCAGCTGCATTTATTCGCGAAGACCATCGATATCCCTGGCCTCGGTCCAGCCAACTGTAAAGCACTAGTGGATGCAGGTATCACAAGTCCTGCGACCCTCTGGGAGGCCACGACCGAGACCCTGGCAAAGACCCTCGGTCCCAAGACAGGAGCAAATCTCTATAAGAATCTCCGTGAAATTTTGCTCGGCCCCAAACTTACAGAGCTAATGCTCCTCGTGGCTAGCAATAAGATGCCCCGCAGCGTCGGTGAAACGAAACTCACGGCTCTCTTCGCACTAGAGTCAGATATTACGAAGTGGCTGACGGTCAGTGTGGTACCGCAGGGTTGGACCGACGAGTCTTTCCAAGCCTTCAAGGAGACCCTCCCAGAATACGAGGCGTGGCGTCGCAGAGAGCTGCACTTTCTCCCGTATCCTCTGACGGCAACTCAAGTTCGAGCCATTCCAGACCGCTCTGTCTGTTTCACGGGCTTTCGTGACAAGGCTCTCGAGGGTCGTGCGGCGACAAGCTTTCAGATTGCCGCAACAGTTTCATCTAAGCTCACAGTCCTTGTAATCCCCGACGGGTCTAATCACGAATCGGAAAAGGTGAAGAAAGCAAGGGCCCTGTCTATTGAAATCATGCAATGTGCTGATTTTATCAAGAAGTATTTAATCTAATCGTAGAGTAATGACAGTATTAGGGGCTGTTTCAGGTGCCGCATCAAGTGCAGCAGGGGCTGTTTCAGGTGCCGCGAGCGCAAGTCTTGATTGTGTAAAAGATGCAGCCGCTTGTGCTGATAAAGTTGCCGCGGATGCGAAGGCAGCCCTATTAGCCCTGAGAGTGAAAGGTGAAAAAGAGGCCCTAGCAACATTTTTTATACCAGACTCCGCTATTTCATGGTATCAAAGTGAACGTGCAGCCCTAGGATTTGAACCACCAACCATTAGCCAAATGCCAATTATATTTGTGGTAGTTCCCATGATGTTTGCAATTATATGGGCCTTTGTTTATAGAGAGGGTTCCGAAATGCTTTCGATAACTACAAAAGTTGCTACTGGAAAGAAAACAACCGAGGGACAGGCTATTTTCTTTATCATTGGGTCAATAGTAATATTTGCAATAATATTACTTATATTTTTTTATTGGAATGGTCCTGGTGGAGCTATTACAACGGATCTTACAGGGGTCCAGAATTCGATTGGAACGAAAACCGGCTTTCAGAATACAAATGCGACGCCCTCAGAGGCATCATTCAAACTTGTTAATATACAGCCACTTTCTATAAAGCACACTGGATTCGTCGGACCCGCTGAGAAGGGTGGCAGCTTCGATCCCGCCCTTGGTATTCAAACCGCTGTTCGTTCAGGAGTGAGTTTCTTCACCCTACAGATTGATTACTTAGAGCGCGCACAGGATTCCTCTAAGTTCGATGCCATAAACGTTCCTACATTAGTTTACAGAGATTCAGTAGGAAATCTAATAAGCTCGAATGGCGCCTCGATAAATGCTGTAGCAAAGCAGCTAGCGACCTATGCATTTAGCCCAGACCTCGGTGCATCACAGTACCCTATAATAGTGTACCTACACTTTGTCAGAGCGCCCGACCCTCTGAAGAAGCCTGAGGCATATCTCGACTTTATGAAAAAAGTTTCGCAGGCCTTGGAACCCATACATAAATTTATATTAAAAGACTCTGGTGAGAATTTCCGCCGGCAAAAGTCAGAAAGTTCGCTACTGCAGCTGACACTCACGAGTATCCCAAATAAGATTATCCTGCTTTCAAATGCTGATACGACAATATTTAGAAATTCACATGCAACTGGAGCGGGGGTCAGTATTGTATCGGATCTCGATTCCTTCATAAATATGCGTGTCTACGCGGAGTCATCGGCGGATAGAATCGGGTTAACCCAGGCCACTGATACGAAGCCAAGTGCGGTGCTAGTAACTTACGGGCGTCTGAATGGAATGTCTGCCTCAGAAAAATCGGCCTTTGCAATGAAAGGAAAGAGCAGGTTTGTCATTGCGATGCCTGGGCCACTCGATAATCCCAGCTATTCTGAATTGAAATCTCTGCTGAATGAAACAGGTGTTAATGCGATTCCACTCAACTTGATAGGAACTGATGCAGCTCCTATTAATAAGATTATAAGCCTCTGGTCTTCAGCGAGACCATACTATATGGTAAAACCTATGATGCTACAGTCTTATAAGACTACGGTGTCGCCTAATGGGGTTTGAAGGCTAAGGTGCTACAACTTACCCTTTATTATAATGACAACACTCGAGGCCTACTTTATGTATACTAAAGCATCCGAATGGCCTCCCCATATTATGGGACAAACACCGATCGCATATGAATGTGACGAAAAGGAGGGTAGCATAACCTTTAACGGAAGCTACTATGTGGAAAACCATCCGCCCCCGTATCCAGAGGACGAGGCGCTACCAGTCTATGACCGCCCACGTCGTTACACCGAATATCTTCCAAAGACACACTTTTTATGTGTAAATGTCCGTGAAACAGAACCATGGAAGATTGATGTATCAGGGAGCAGAACAACGGAGCATTATAAGCAGTTAGAGCAAAACCTCTATATGGTCGAGGTATATAAGAAGGTAATTCATAAATGCACGGACCGATACGGGCCAGTTGACATTGGTGATGGCGAGCTAACACAAGTGTGCTTCAGCCCTACGAATCTCCAGACCGTCTATTTTAGAGTCTTAGAGATAATCAAATCATCAAACCAGTTGAAAGAGGCCATTGACAGAGAATCTGCCGATTAATTACGACCTCTAATTAGGGAAATGGAGGAAGATATAAATACAGCATTGTATACTCAGACTGAAAAAAGAATAAAGGAACGTCTTGGCTCTATTGTCGAACTCGCCGAGCAAAGGAATAAATACGAGGCCGCACACGACCCCGACGTGAATCGCGCTCTCGAAATAGTCAGACAGTTTATAGTACGGAAGAGGCGCGTTTGCTACGGTGGTACAGCAATGAATGCGATTCTACCAAAGGAAAAGCAGTTCTATAATCCCGAAATGGATCTCCCAGACTATGACTTTTTCACGCCAGATGGGCCAAACGATATACAACAGTTAGTCAAAGATCTCGTTCAAGAAGGCTTCAAGAACGTCCATCACCGTCTGGGAATCCACGAAGGCACGAGTAAAATATTCGTGAATTTCGTGGCAATTGCTGATATTACTAATATCTCTAAGGAAGTCTATGGGATTTTTCTGAGCCGTGCGGTGAAACGAAATGAAATGTATTACACCGATCCCGACATCCTGAGAATGATGATGTACCTGGAAATCAGTCGCCCAAAAGGTATGGTATCACGCTGGGACAAGGTCTTCGACCGCCTCCAATTAATAAACAGTTTTTTTCCTCCAAAGGGTGGGCGACAGGTTGGAACGACGCGCAAAAATAGTGCAAAGGCCCATGGTGAAATTCAAGGGTTACTTTACAATTACTGCATCGACAATTACAGGGTTCTAATTACGGGGTCTCTCGATAAATATTACAGCGTTGTTATCCGAAAGACTACGCCCAATTTTAATTTACAAGAACTTACCGGTCCAATTGGATTTCTCTGCCCCGATGTGAAGGCAGATGCGAAAATAATTCAGAGATTTCTGGGAGGGCCTGAAAAGTGTAAGCTGCTTTTACACAAGCCGCGTGGTGAAATTGTACCAGTTCACGTGGAAGTGCGTTATGCAGGAGTACCTGTTGCCTTTCTTTTAGAGGAGGCCGGTTGTCACGCGTATTTGAATTTTCCCCTAAAGGATGGACGGAGTATTGCAATCGCTTCGCTCGACACGCTTATAACAATTTATTATTCTTTGGCGATTTTTACTAAACGGTTGAAGGAACTCATACCCGGTATTAATTACAAAATCGCTCAATTCGTAAAACTCGCTGAGGAAAATCGGCGGTCAAAGAGTCCCAAGATTCCCTCATTTCCTCTAAGCTGCCGCGGGTACCAGAAAGGGTTTGCCACATTATTACGTGAAAAGGCGGATCGTGTTAAGAAGGCTAGGGAGGATGTTGAGATGATATAGAGAGAGGGTGCTATGAGCGAAAGCATGCGTATATCACAAATGCTTTCACAAATGCGGCAGGCTGATATACTGGCATCTATTAAAAAGGCGAAGGCTATTTCAAAGCCGTGTGATGGCGCAGGCTGTGATGATGCGTCTAAGTCAAAGCTAAAGACAGCAACCGAGAGTGAGCTTTTAGAGGCTCATCTTGCGAATAATTTTAAAGGCTACGTGGGTCGCATTATAGGAGGAGAATCCTCTAGAATCCAGGGAGTTATAAATACTTTATTGGACTGCTCAACGGATCCGTTTAACCCAGAGAGGCGATTCGCCCAATATGCTAAGCGTGTAGTGCCTCCGGTCTGCCCCACTGTACCGCAGGTCGATTTGAATGCTAATTTACCGAAATCGAGTAAGAAATGTCCTTTACCGAATAAGCCATATTTCCCTAGTATTTATTGAGACTCGTTGGCAAAAATATCATCTTATTATAGAAATGCCAGTCGCAAATCGTGATTCATCTGAACTTACACGCGCCCGCCGCGCCATGATGCTATACTCTTATGCGTCTAATCTCCAGAAGGTACAGCTTACTACAAACACCGTGCGCCGAGAGCAGGGCAATGGACCAGTTTCCAATGTCTATACGGAGGGTCGTCAGGGTGCCTGCTATTCGAGCAATAGCAGCTCTGGTAAGTATATCTTTGGTGGAAAGGCTGGGCCTGGTGGCTGCGGTTGTGGCACTGGTAACGTCTAGTACTGAAGTTAAGTACTCCCCATAACCAAAGCCACTCTGTGGCTTTGTATCATGGGAAGCACTTAACTTCTCGTTCTAGCCATCAGAGTGGAGTACTTAATTTAAGTACTCCACGGTAACTAAGAAGTATTACAGGCAGTTTTTCCATTCATTACTAAAGTCCTGAAACACTAAAGCTCTATCAGGGTGCATAGCCCGAGCTAAAAGCTCAGACTTTATACGAGTATTCCTATAGAGTGTGCGAATAATTCGTATTAATTTACGCTTATACCAGACCCGCTGTATTGTACGCGCTGCAACCTCAAATTTGAGACCAATCCATTGATAAGATGCTGTAAGACAGTTTCCTATTGTTGGCATTTCTAAGAGACAATTATTCTGAATTGAAAAAAAGGGGTGAAAGACTTCTGGAATTTTTAGAATTCTGTTGTAATTTAAGTGAATTGTCTGAACGGATTTTGGGAGGTCCCCGATTTCTTGAATTGAATTCCAGGATAAATTCACAAATTCTAAACCCTCTGGGAGATTTTCAGGGAACTTATTAATTCCGTTTGAATTCAGATCCAGATATTTTAAAGAGGTTCCCCAGTAAAAGGGAAGACCCCAATTTGTCATACCAGCGTTAGTAACGACAATTTTTTCAATTACATGGTTGCAAACCTCTGGGAGAATTTTAAGCTGAGTATTCGATGCTATAAATTCTTTCAAGCTCTTCGGAAATTTGTGAATTCTAGAGACTTTCGTATTAGATATATTCAAGTACTCAAGAGTATTTGGCAGACATCCAGCTTGAAATACTCCCGAAAGTTGCGTATTAGAAAGATTCAGAGATACGAGCTGATTCGGCCACATACTCGTTTGGTCTAAACTATATATTTTGTTATAACTAAGATTCAACTTTAAAATACTATTGGGCCATACATCTAAAAGACCATCACTTCTCAAATTATTATCCTCTAAATCGAGTTCAGTTATTCCGATAGGTAAATCATCAATCCAGATGTTTCTGATATAGTTATGCGAGGCATTAAAAATAGCTGTTTGAAGATGCCCTAAGGGTGGTATGCTATTTATGTGGGTATTTGAAATATTTATCATCTATTGATTATTTCCCTAGTAACTTTAGACCTATGAAGGTTCTGATATATAATGTAATGACGGAGCTCCGGACCAGTCTACTAGAGGATAAAAAATATGATTATAATTGTGTCAACCTTGTTGTGTTAACAATTATTGTGATTTTGGCCTTTATTTTTATTATTTATATGGTTATTCATTTTTCGTAGTAAGACCTTAAACCTTCTTTACCGCAGCCTTCACAATGACCTTCTTCGTCACAGTCTTCTTGACTGGAATGGGTGCAGGGGCGACCTCCTCGGCCTCCTCTTCCTCCTCATTTGCAGGCATCTCCTCATCCTCCTCATCATCAAGCAGCTCGAACTGGTTGGAGGCCTTGGCTACAGGTGCCGGCGCAGGTGCAGGCGCCTGGCGGGGAGCGCTTGAACGCTGAACGACCTCACCCTCCTCGCCGTCATCCAGGAAGGCGAAGCCGCGGATACTATCAGGAACCTTGTCGGCGCGAATCTGAATAGCCTTCCAGCTCAGGCCGAACTTGCCACCCGCGATCCAAACACCCGTGCACTGGATAAGGGCAGTCAGGAAGGCCTTCTTGACGAGAACATCCTCAATAGGGATATCCGTCAGCGGGCGCTTCTTGTCATCATAGATGGCCGTCTCGAACTTGCCATCGCGCTGGCGCAGCTGAATCTTCAGCGTAGGTGGGTAAGGCTTTACGTTACCGTCGGCATCCTTTGCGAAACGAACCGAGGGTGTGTAGAGCATACGGGCCATGTCGACATTCATGTCGGCCTTGAACCACTGACGGCTGTTCTTCACGGCCTGCTGAATCATGAGCTCATCAAGCTCCTGCATTGCCGTGAAGACGGCTGCCGTCTTGGGATTGTTTGTAGCGTCATCGTAGCCAGCCAGCTTCAGATCGACAGTGTACTTAGGCGGCGTGGCCTTGTCATAGACTGACAGACCAAAGGGTGTCTCCAGCGAGCCAACCTGCATTACAAGAGGGCGGCCGTCATAGTTCACATACGCCTGCTTGCCACCAGACTCAAGAAGCTTGAGCTGGCTGACAGTGACCTTGGAAGAGCTGAAAGCGGAAGGGGCGATGATAGAAGAAGACATCTCGGTTCTACAGAATACATGGGACTCTGCGGGGTCAATTTTTTTTTCGGCGGGCGCGGTGCCCTTTTATTCTTTATTTCAAAATAGGGGCACATTCTTCATAGTTACTATAAGTTTTTTCTATACATTGCTTAAATTCTGTTATTTTATCTATCACAGGATGCAAAGGGGGTACTTATATTATTTTTAAGCATTATCTGCCGGTCTAAAAGGCAGCGCTCATTTTTAAAAATGCCATTCTATAGAAATGAGAGCGGTTATGTCACAAAGTGAAAGATTGATACGCCTCAACGAAGAGCAAACAAAATACATTTCACCAACAAAGGTGCGCGATTCTAGCGAACAGACTGCTATACGCAAGGCACAGGCTTCTGCGACATACTTTGGGCTAGCAGCAGTTGGGTCAAAGTTTCCATTGAGTGTTCCTGGAACAATAGAGACGAAGGGGCTTGCTAATAATGTAACATACAGAGGAAAGGGTACAAATATGGACTATGATTCTGTTCTAGAGCGCGCGCAATTTGCGGCGGTTCAAGCTGATAGACTAAGTTCTGCAAATTATGTTCGTGACACAATTGCTCCAGTAGTCTATGATCGTAGAAAGGTGCCTTTCGCCCAGCAAGACCTGTCAGGTGCTTTCGTGCAAGGAGCCTTTACAGGACCATACACAGCACCGTGTAGAGTTCCCGGATTCGTACAATATTTTCCACCAAAGCGGTTTAATGGGAAGTATTGTAATTTTAATACGAATGTTACGCCTTCAGGCTGAGCTTCGCGCTTTTTTGAAAAAAGCTCGAGCGACCTTGAGTTTTTTTGCCAAGCTTTTTTTCAAAAAAAGCTTAACCACGGAAAACTCTCCGCAGCAGCCGGTGATACCGCAGTCAGCCCCATAACACAATAAGTTGCCCCCAGCTTTTGATTTTCTTTATCGGTAGACCGCGTCAAAAATCCCTCTATAAGCGCCAAATTCAGTTTATCCCACCACTGCTTTGTATGTGTTCGCTGAGAAGCGAGTTCATTCGGCGTATATTTAAAAAGACTTCCTGGAGCGATTCGCACTCTATCCTCTACCGTTAGACCCAGGCGGTGCATCCAAAGTTCATAAATTGTTTCGTACAACTTTTTATGATCTTCAACTGTAAGATTTGTAAACCACTCACACGAGACATAGTAGCCAAATGACTCTATTTTCATAAAAATATCGAGGACCTTCTGAAACCATAATTGCTCCGCTGTTAGCTCTAAGTTAGCAGGGTACAGAACAGAATATTTGCGTCGTCTTAGCCATGTCAGACGGTTACGAATACGGCTTAGAACACTCGTGGAAAAAGCTTCGCGAGTATACGGATTTTGTTTCGTATCACCAAAGGATATTATTTGACTTAGTGTGCGAATATCGAAGGACCATAACTTTTTATTCGAATCCACGAAACTAAAATAGTAGAGGCTAGGAATATTATGAATGGACTCTAGGCTATAGAGTTCAGTTTCATTTACACTTTTATTTTTCTGAAAAACACCAGGGCCCTGTCCCCTGATAAACAAACGCGACGAATGGAGTCTCCAAGCCCTTTGAATCTGCTGTATAGCGCTCAGCTGTTTCCGAGTTGCAGTAATAATATAGACAGAATCGGTTTTTGCTACAAACTTATGGGGATGTTTCCAATGTCTGCTACAATAATCACCGTTAGTGGCATTTAAATTACACTGCATGTCAGGAATCTTACGGCTTTTGATATTAGCGCATTTACGTACAACTGATACAGGAGAGGGGGGCTTGGAGTCCTCCATTCTAACATGGAAGCCGGAAAGGTTTGAAAGCATAGCATTTATGATAAATAATGTATTCGAGCTAACTATGTCATATTTATCGACTTAACCTCTAAAATTTCAAAAAATAAAAGTTTCCTCGGCAGATACAATATTTTTTAATAATACCCCCGGGTAAAAATTGACGCATATTACCGATACAAAATTGGTATAACGCGTAAAATGTCCTCCCAGACTTCCTCTGCTTCCGGTATAATGAGCTCTGCTGTCAAGTCCGCCCCTAAGGCCGCCAAGGTTGTTGCTAAGAAGGAGGTCGCCGTGGTTGCGGCCGTCGCTGCACCCCCCGCTGAGGTGAAGGCCCCGAAGGCCAAGAAGGCGGCCCCCGCGGCCCCTGCGGCGGAGGTCCCTGTCGTCGTCGCCGCCACGCCTGTAGAGCAGGCGAAGCCCGCCGAGGTTGCGGCGCCCCTCACGACGCTCGAGGAGGACCTCAAGGTCCTCACGGCCTCGCTCACGACGCTCCGCGAGACGGCGACGTCGCTTCTCGGCCAGGTCAAGCGCCTCGACCGCCGCGTCCACCGCGAGATCAAGGATGCCCGCAAGCGCAAGCGCCGCGTGAAGGTCGAGGAGGGCGCTGAGGCGAAGCCCCGCGTCCCCTCCATCTTCGAGCGCCCCGTCCAGGTGACGGATGAGCTCTGCAAGTTCCTCGCGAAGCCCAATGGCACGCTCCTCTCCCGCTCGGAGGTCACGAAGCTTGTCAACAACTACGTGAAGGAGAAGGACCTCAAGACGAAGCACGCCATCGCCCCCGATGCCGCGCTCAAGAAGCTCCTCGCCATCCCTGAGGGCGACCAGCTCACGTACTTCAACCTCCAGAAGTACCTCAACCGCCACTACGTGAAGACGGAGAAGGCGGCGGTCGTCAAGGCCTAGGTGCCCTTTTAGTAAAAGGGCCCAAAAACTAAATGCTTTTGGGCCTTACAATGGCACCCATGAAAAAACAAAAATAAAAATAAAAGATGATAGCAATATCTAGTTTTTGGGGCCTTTTCTTAAAAGGCCAAACGAGGATGGCCGAGTGGTTAAGGCGTCAGGCTTAAGATCTGATGGAGATAATCCGCGTGGGTTCGAACCCCACTCCTCGTAATGTTTTTTGTTTAACAAAAAACATTGGGTGATTCGCTTCAGCGAATCTCGTAATGTTTTTTGTTAAACAAAAAACATTGGGGGTTACCACTCCGTGGTAACCCGTAAATCTTTTTTTTAGAAGGACTGGGATTAACCTGCAACATATTAGAGATGGCTGCAAGTGCCAGTAATATTGTAAAAAGCACCTATAACGACTCTCTCATTCTTTTAAATGAGTTTAAAAAGGGTATTAGTAACAGCCCTGATATAACAAGCCAAAAATCACAAGATATATTGCAAGAGTTCCAGGATGATTTAAAGCTTCTACTCCAGTTATACGTAGATGTTATCGGTGATACTGAATACAAGTATCAATCACTAACGGCCCTTAAAGATTCACTTAATGAGATTGATATTGAGGAGCCACTTTTTGTACGTAATAATGTGAATAATAATAATACGCCAGCCCGGTCTAATACCACAACAACAAGACGAGTTCAAAGGCATATAACTAATTTTTTCGGTCCATCACGGCCCCGAGTTCGCGTCCCTCCCCGCCCCACAAAAAGAAGAAGACACTCACTAAACGCACCAAGATTCAATTTAATACGTCAGGCTGCTAACGAAGCTAATGCAAAAGAGGCCGCCAATTTTGAAGCCCTGCGAAATTAAAAAATAATAAAAAAACCTATATGATTGTATTACAATCATACCGTGGAGTACTTAACTTCAGTACTAGACGGTATAGGTCTTTTAGCTCATCTGGTTAGAGCACCCGGCTGTTAACCGGGAGGTGGTAGGTTCGACCCCTACAAAGACCGCACGGTATGATGTATTTATAATGCTTCATTCGTCCCATTACCGTAGAGTACTTATATTAAGTACTCCACTCTGCTGGCTAGAACGAGGGTTTAATGATTTATAGCGCAAACTAGTTTGCGCTATAAATCATTAAAACCCAGTACTACCGGTTAGTGCCAAAAAGAAGTACACCCCGTTGGGGTGTACTTCTTTTAGCCTACGTCCCAAGTAGTGTTGTAGGCCAAGTTAAGTACCCCCTAAAAGGGGGTACTTAACTTTGGCACAACACGTTAGACGGTACTATGTTTGCATTTGTCAGACTCAGTTATAAATCCAAAAGGATTGCAAATATGAATTCGCGAGGCCTTCGCTGTTTTAAAAATATCCTCTTTGCTCCGCTGATCCAAATAGGGAGAATCCTCTACACGTTCTTGTGTACTCGAGTCCCTAGTACGAATAGGAAAGCCGTCCTGCGCCATCGGCTGACACACTTTCAAGTCCGAGCACCAACCGCAGGCCGCAGCATCCGCACAGGTCCTGCAGCTCTTGAATTCTCCGCAAGGATTCTTTTTATAGATAAAGCCTTCCATGACGTTTCCAACCCACCAGAGAGCTGTCACCGTTACTAAAAATAATAAATATATGAGCCACATCCACACCTTATAATGTATCGAGAAATTCCTTCACACGCTCATAGTGGTCTGGGCGAATCCTAGAGGTCCATTCACCAGGTCGGCACGTAGCCCGAGCAGCCGCGATCGCCTCCTCATTTGGAAACATACTCTGTAAAATCGGCATACGAACATTCCCCTTTAGCACTGCCTCCAGTGACCCATAATAGCGCATAAACGTGAATGCCTTATCGCAGGGAATACCCTTTGCACCCGCCCTCTCCTCCGTTCCACACAAGAGGCCGGCGTCCACAAGGGCCTCCTGTGTAAGACTCTCGCCACTAAGAACATCCGCCAAACAGATTTCTTCAAAGAAGAAGGTATCCTTTTTTGTAGGAATCCAAAGGGTCTTCACACCACCCATAATATAATCCATATCTGTGGTGAGAACCACATCAATCTTTCCAGCATGTGATAAGTCGACAAGAACATCATCGGCCTCTGATATCGACTTCACATACGGAATAGATTCCTTCCAGAGTTCCTCCTGAAAGGCACGCCGAGTTTCCCGTGTCATGTGCCAACTCTGGTGCGTGCAGCGCTCCAAAGAGTATTCTAGAAGGTCTCTCGTTGCATTATCAACTTCTTTTGCAGCATCGCTCCCCAGAAAGGTTTTAATAGACTCTGCCTTCGCCCCTGCAGCAGTCTTCTGGTCCTTTCTATTCTGTACCTCGCGCTCCTTTTCAATCGGTGGCTTACCGTCAAAGACAAAGAAAAGCTTGTGACCGACCCCCCGCAAGGCCCCAAGAAGTGTAAATATCTCTTTTGTATCACCTTTGAAGCGATATAAGAGGGACATAGCATCAATACCTATTCGTTTTGGTTCCTGTGCGCGCGGGTCAATGTAATTTCTATAATACTTTAAATAACTATATAATCCTTTTACTCCCATTACTTATCTACTAGAACTATTGGCTGACCGACTCTTTAATTTTTATTTGGAGACGTGATATCGCCTGATTAATCACTCAGTCGAGCGCAGGATGCGTAAAACGACTCGATCCCTTCTCAGGTAGACCTCGCGGCTTCGGTAGCTCTATACCAAGCTCCTTGTAAACAGCCGCGCGACCATTCAAATATCTCCAGGCATAGTCAGCCTCGCTGCGAACATTATGATGGGTGGATGCCCTATGATTCGTATCAGATATCCAATGCGCCTGTTTGGCCCAGAGGGTTGACGCTCTTCCCTCGTCACCCCCAGCTCTATGAGCCACCAAAAAGAGCTCGGCCCAAGCCTCGACCGTGGCCTCGCGAACAGGCAGAGAGGCACCTACAGGGTCAAGACAGGCAGCGTGAAGGAGCTCGTGAATTAGAACCCGCGTAGCTTCCTCAATTCTATAGATAAATACCCCTTCTGTGCTACAAGGCATGGTATATCCGCCATTGACATGGCTCGCATCCATGGGAGCACCACGGCTAGGAAATTCACGCTTCGCTGCCGATCCAATCCAATAAATCATCCATTTACCTTTGGCCGCTCCCAACCACTGAAAAATCCTACCCCAATCCTCTAGCGGGGGTTCAATGTGCGGCGGTAAAATACAAATCACTCTGACAAGTGCTGATTCACTACACTTTAGTTTGAATTTTCCGGAATTATAGTCATTCCAGCCAGCTAGCTTTAGTTTGAGAGGGTCAAAGACTGATTCAGTTTCACACTCTTTTTTAAGCCGCGCCATCTCTTGGTCCGTGGGCTTCGAATCACTCCACTGGAGCTGCGGCAACCCCCTTATTATTTTTGCTTCTTCGCACAGTGTGCTTAGTACCAGTGGCACTGGCATCCCCTATTTTAGCAATAGGTTCTTTCGCAAGAATCGTCCTGAATTGAATAAACAGACTCTCCCATAGTACTGGAATCCGGTATGATGGAATCGTATAGCCTCCTGCTGTCGCATCGCAATTAGAAAGAGCGAGTAGGCAGCGGTGGCGCTGCAACTCCGTCATCCCCTTGTGTGTCAAAATGACATCGAGTAAAAAATGAGTGGCCTCGACCCATCGTAAGTTTCTCATCAGAAGCTCGTAAATGAACGCCTTCACCTCTTTTACACTTTCAATAGTCGGCTCGGGACTATCAATCCACTTCTGGAGAATATTGTTGAATATCAGCTGCCAACTTGCGGTAACATCTGTCTTGGAGCGTAAAGCTCTAATCCCAGCGTCACCCCCTGGAGTAGGAAGTTCGACAAACCAGTCACGAATCCGATGTGGTACTGGCATCTCTGAGGTTAGCCAAATCGACACGTCACCCTCATTCTGCTCTAGACAAGCTTGTAGCAACAAGACTGATTCGGAGCTTAGCAAGTGGGCGTGATAGAGCACGAGAATTCGCGCCCCGCGCCCCTGATTTCCAGCGAGAACCTGGCTTCCCTGACCGAAATTAAGGAGGACCGGTCTGAGAACCTGTTTATCCTGCATAGACATACGGGCCACATCGAATCCGATATGAACGTGAGAGGATTCGTACTGAATTTGCCCTGGCTCCTCGTCCTCCTCCTCTTGATTTGTGGCAATAGAGCGCGATGTTAAACTAAAAGGGAGACCTCTCAGATCGGCTACCTTTTTAAGGTGCGCCATTAACTGTTTATGTTTGCCTGAGCCGGCCATTCCCCGCCAGCAAAGATTCAAGGAATCCATTTAGTAATTATAGTGTCGATGCCCTTAGGTAAGGTCTAAGGGCATCGACAGTATACATATTAAATGGAGTGGTTGATTCCAACACCACTTCTACAGATAGACCAAATACAAATCGGTAGCATAACACATAGTGCAAAACCCCTGGTGCCACTTTCATATAGAGAGTCGGACCACCATTTCCCATCATTGTCCTTACTGCTGCCATCCTTAAAAATCAAATCGTTTGATTCTTCAACAGGGCATTTCGTGATTTCACTGGCAGATAGTCCAGCTCTAGCAAAGTTACAGGCGCTACAAGATATTTTACTGGCACATATCAAATCGAATTATAATTCGTGGTTTCCAAATCAGCGGCATATTATAAAGAAACCGAGTGACATTCGAGCCGGATTTCAACCACTCATTCATGGGACAGACCTACATCTTTACTGTCCTATACAACCACAGATTGCAGATAGCGTACCCTTTTATTCAAAGGGTGAGTGGACGGGCATCCAAACCGGGCTATTGACTCCTGGAACACGTTTGCGGATTGTTTTGCGAATCCAGGGGATTTCTTTTCATGTTCACCAATCCACATCGCAGTGGTCTGGAAAGTTTAGAATTCAACATAAACTTTTGGCCCTTCTTTTAAATTAGGTGTGTGTAATATTTATTAAACTTATACACATCGCCATATATGCCATTATAAATGTTGTGTATATCATAAGTGTTTTAATAAATTCGTGTGTGGTTCTATATGTTAGAATATGAATTGCGAATATAAGCGTAATCAATATAGCGCCTCCAATATAAGACCATTTTATGGAAGAAGCAACATTTGCGGCATTGTCACCATTTCCAATCTGTGTGCCTATTATAACAAAAATCGCAATAAAGGCCGCCGCTGCGCCTGTATAAAAAACTGCCAAGGCAATATCACCACTATACGATGGGACTTGCATACTATGTTATAGTTATATAAAAGGCATCGCCGCTACCGTGGAGTACTTAACTTCAGTACTAGACGGTACAAGACTTAGCAGCACTTTCCACAGCAGCTGGTTCCTGTCTGTGCTCCAGCGGTGCTGGTGCCAGACCCTGTTTTTATCACATTATTAACGGCACCACTTGCAATACTCCCACCAAAGGACCACATATGTATATAACTCATTGAAACAAATGATAATATGAGACTTGCGTATATAAGTCCCCACTCAATGTTTAGTTTCATATTTGGTGAACTGTGGATAAGCAAATAGTTTGTAAAAATGATGGCAATAAAAATGATTAGATTGAATCCAAAAATATAACCTATTTCTTTACTAATTTGCATATTATCTTGATATTTACCTGTATTCATTAAAATAACAACTGTAATAATACCTATTGATATAAATAATAGCATTAGAACTTTAGTGAATTCTTGCCACATTTGCAGCTATCTAATGCACACTTACATTTTTCGGTTTATTATGACTTCCATTAGTTTTATGGTGCGCACCGCTATTTGTTCTTATTGAATCAAATTGAAAACTGGATCTCGTAAGAAATACACCAAGTGCATATGCTAAAACAAAGCCGCCAGTTACTGAAGAAAAAATCGTAACACGCGACGTATCAATTATCTGAGGCATGATTATCTACTGTAAATATAGAGAATGAGTAAGCATAAACCACATAATATACCTTCTCCTGGCCCATGTCAATGCCATCCGCGAGTAGGTGACAAGCGCCCTGCAGAGGGCTGTATACCAGAATCTGTTCTAAAAACCGTGGCTGCGAAGATTTCCCTTTCACACAAGGGGAAGGGATTACGGGCAGCTCTCGAAAAATACTTTGCCGTTGAGCCAGAAGAAGAATATAGTTTTTTAATGAAACTCCCTCTCAGTGAAGCAGAAAGGGGTAAGATTGCTAGCGAATATCTTCGTCCAATGGCACCAGATGCCTGGAGAAAAGACCCGGACATGTGGCTAGATAGTACGAATATAACGGCGGTAATGAATCAATACGAGGAGGCGTATTCTAAGTTTGAGTTCATGGGACCCTTTCCAATTGACTTTGCTTCAAAGGACCCGTATCAAAAGGGTGGGGAGCCTCGTTGTTTAATGAACGAGGTATGCGAGTTTAGAGTACAAAAGGCAATCGAATCTGGTACAGAGTGCGTGGGTATAGTCTATAACTTGGACCCCCACGATAAGGGTGGAAGCCACTGGGTCGCAACATTTCTTGACATAAAAAATCACAGATGCCTGTATTTTGATTCATATGGTATGAAACCGCCGCCTCAAATTGCAAAATTCATGAAATGGCTAACAACGCAGGATCCCTCGATAACACTTTCTTACAATTCAAAACGGATACAATTCAAAAATACAGAGTGTGGCATGTATAGCATGTATTTTATTATTCGCATGTTAATGGGAGATGAATTTGTCAGTTTTTCAAGAGCCAGTCCAAAAGATGATATTATGTTGGCTGTTAGAAAGTGCCTGTTTTCTTGGTGAGAGGGTGCTCTGTCCGCGAGTATGCTTAGGCACTCGCGTAGCGCTCTAAAACGCCATCTAAGAACATCCAGATAAGAATAGAGAGCGCTAATGGCAGGAATCACCCCAACACAGAGAGATGTATTCTTCTCACAGAAAAATGAATCAATGATTCAGCGCCTACTAAACACGGACTTTCAGCGCCGGGTCGGTACAGAGCTCAATGAGAAGCAGTCATTA
>Ga0304728_1000181_pt1 | contig 50979 bp, 53 predicted proteins | sample C_130625_MF_Meta_FD_190476 | JGI IMG/M metagenome (GOLD analysis project Ga0304728, IMG submission 190476) | Freshwater microbial communities from Lake Croche, Canada to study carbon cycling - C_130625_MF_MetaG (v2) (version 2) | ecosystem: Environmental > Aquatic > Freshwater > Lake | place... | reverse complement strand
GCCAGCAACAAATAGATGGCGCATATAGGCTTTTGAATAGTATTGGCTTGGTTCCGATGGCAATCCTATATCAATTGGCGAAAAATCTTTCTCCCATTTTTTATTGCGAATATTAATAACGCCTTGTGTGGTAAAGAGCATGCCGTTTCGTCCATTTCTGGTTGGCATCACACAATCAAACATATCAATCCCCAAATCAATGCATTCCAATAAGTTCCATGGAGTGCCTACACCCATTAAATATCGCGGTTTGTTGGCGGGTAAAATACTGCAACACAAATCTGTAAATTCATACATCATTTCAATAGGCTCTCCTACACTTAATCCACCAATTGCATTTCCTACAGCATTTTTAGAGGCAATAAATTCGCAAGAAGCTGTTCTTAAATCTTTAAACGTACTTCCCTGAACTATTGGAAATAAATTCTGCGTATAGCCATATTTATCGGGTGTTTCAGCCAATCGATCAAAACAACGGGTTAACCATCTATGGGTTAATTCCATACTTTTTTTGGCATAATTATGGTCTGAAGGATATGGCGGACATTCATCAAAAGCCATAATAATATCGGCCCCAATACTGCGCTGTATATCCATCACAGATTCTGGCGAAAACAGATGTTTACTACCATCTATATGTGATTGAAAAATCACTCCTTCTTCTTTAATTTTTCTATTTGCTGCTAATGAAAATACTTGGTAGCCGCCACTATCGGTTAAAATTGGTCGATCCCATCCCATGAATTGATGCAAGCCACCTGCAGCTTCTAGCACTTCGGTTCCTGGTCTTAAATACAAATGATAGGTATTTCCAAGAATTATTTGGGCTTGTACATCTAATTTTAATTGCTGTTGCGTAACCGCTTTAACGCTTCCCACTGTACCAACTGGCATAAAAATGGGTGTTTGAATGGTTCCATGATCGGTTTGAATATTACCCGCACGGGCTTTCCCTGATTCAGACTCAATATTAAATGCTAGTACCGCCATTTTGCAAATGTCATCTTTTTTCCACATACACACAAAGCGTACACTATCAGGCCCTATATCTGCTATTTTTGCCAAATGATAATACCGTCAATATTGTGGACAATTGTGTTTTATTGTTTCTGTACTGTAATAGCCATCCAGGTGCTTTATTATCTTTTCTTTTTTAGACGTTTGGCTTTTTTTAAGGGCGTACCTCCTACCCCAGAATCTATGGAGCATCCGGTTTCTGTGGTGATTTGTGCGCGCGACGAAGCCAATAATTTAATGAAGAATCTACCAGGTATTTTAATTCAACAATACAAAAGTTCGCACGAAGTAGTATTGGTTAACGACAATTCAACCGACGAAAGTCGTTACTTAATTGATGAGTTTAAAAAAACATTCAAAGCCATTAATCATATAGAACTTACGCAAGAAGCCAAAATGATTACCGGAAAAAAATTCCCTTTGTCAATGGGTATTCGCAGTGCCAAATATGAGATTGTATTATTAACCGATGCCGACTGTGTACCTGCTTCAGAATTTTGGATTCAAAAAATGCAAGACGCATACAAAGAAAATACCGAAATTGTTTTGGGATATGGCGCTTATCATAAAAAACCTGGCATCCTCAATAAACTCATTCGATTCGAAACCTTTCATACTGCCTTACAATATTTATCTTATGCACTAGCAGGCAAACCTTATATGGGTGTTGGCAGAAACCTGAGTTATAAAAAAGAAGTGTTCTTGCGCAATAAAGGATTTTCATCTATCAATCAAATACCAAGTGGCGACGATGATTTGTTTATTAACCAAGTAGCCAATTCAAAAAACACCACTATTGTTATTGACCACAACGCACATACACTCAGCGATCCTAAACGTACTTGGAACGAATGGATGTCTCAAAAATACCGTCATTTTTCAACCGCCCGTTATTATAAAGCAAGCAATAAGTTTTTATTAGGATGGTACTCGTTTAGTTTGTTTTTAATTTATCCATTACTAGCAGTGTCCATGATATTTTTTAATTGGTGGATGACACTTGCTGTATTTGGCATTCGCTTATTGATTCAGTCCATTGTTTACTTTAAAGCCATGAAAAAATTAAACGAAGCCGACCTATGGCCTTGGTTTATTTTTCTGGATATTTGGATGTTCTTTTTTTACATTTTCACACTACCCGCTATATGGAAAGCACCCCGCAAAAACTGGGATTAATCCTCAAGTATTTCAGCGATTTTACCGAAGCACAAATAGCGCAATTTGCGGCATTAGAAGCTTTATACACCGAATGGAATACAAAAATAAATGTGGTATCTCGCAAAGACATCAACAGTATTTATTTGCACCATGTATTGCATTCATTAAGTATTGCTGCACTAGTAGAATTTAAACCCGGTTGTCAAATAATTGATATAGGCTGTGGTGGCGGCTTTCCGGGCATTCCTTTGGCTATATTTTTTCCAAATACCGAATTTCATTTGGTAGATAGTATTGCTAAAAAACTAAAAGTTGTAGAAGCTGTTTGCGAAGGCGCTGGCATAAAAAATATCACTACACAACATACTAGGGCCGAAGAAATTAAAAATAGAAAATTTGATTTTGCTATTTCGCGTGCGGTTGCTCCACTCAAAGATTTATGGACCTGGGCCAACCCCTTGCTTCGAAAAGGTAGCCACCACGATATTGCTAACGGACTAATTTGTTTAAAAGGAGGAGACCTTAACCAAGAAATTTCTGAGAGTGGATTGCGTCCTAAAATGATGCCGATTTATAAAATTTTCCCGGAAGAATATTTTCAAGAGAAGTATATCATTCATGCTGGAAAAAACTAAACCACTAATTTAAATACCGCTTATTACTTGCATTTAAATTAGTGGCTTAGAATTTAGCGCTACCTATAATTTAATCAGGTATTACCAATTTATTGTTTGTTTTATTAATATCCGCCATTCTATAAGATGGGTCAATTTCAATAGATTTTAAATCTTGAATTGGCCTACTTGTTTCTAGTTGGTATTCTGGATGGGTCCAATGCCATTCTTTGTGTACAATTCTATTAACAGCTGATTCATTTGGCTTCTCTCCAAACATCAAATCTAATGGCATATAATGCAATTCTTTAGTGCCATCTTTAAACGTTAACAATACTTCTACAGGCATTGGCATTTTGCCTATTCTTTTTATTGTAACAAAAGTTTTATTGTTGTTAGTACTAATATCACCAACAGCATAGTCAATGGTTTTGGTGCTATTTACCCAATACTCTTTGTACCACTGTAAATCCAAGCCAGAAGTTTTTTCTGCCACCCTAATAAAATCATTGGCATTCGGATGTTTAAAATGCCATTGGTCGTAGTAATTCAAAATTATTTTATTGCGAATGCTATCTCCAACAATATATCCTAACTGACCCATAAATGTTGCTCCTTTAGAATAAGAGGCAGCACCATAAGCCAAATTGGTATTGTAATGGTCTGAATGGGTACTCAATGGTTCTTCAAAACCAGATTTTGCCAAACTAATATATCCTTCAAAACTACCCGATTGGTGTAGCGGCAATTTTGTTTTATTTATTTCATTCATACGTACAAGGCCCGATTTTGCACCAACCGAAGTATGAGGCGATAACTGCGCCCAGTTTTGATAATATTCGTCTGATACTTCTCCTGTTGCATAATCGGTAAAACCTTCGTCCATCCAGGGAAACAAGCTTTCGTTGGTGCCCATAATTTGTTGGTACCAAGTATGCATCCACTCATGAAAAACAGTTCCCAAACTTGGCCCTTTAAGTAAGGTTGCCATTGCATATTCCATTCCACCATCTCCACCTTGAATAAAAGAATATTGCGGGTAAGGATATTTTCCAAAATGCTTTTCTATAAAAGGTAAAACTTTATCTGCAGCCCATAATACATTGGCCCAGGCACTATCATTGCGCGCATCGGTTGGTTTATAAAACACATGTAACATAACCCCTGATGCCGATTTTTTAGAAAGGTGCTTAAAGGTTGGATCGGCAGCCCAAACAAAATCGTGGATATTAGATCCTGTAAAATTCCAAGTTAAATTATTTTGTGATGTAGCAGGAACTTTTACGCCAGCTCCTTCAAAACCAAATCCAATTTGATTGGCATTTTGCAACACGCCAGTTGCTGCAATCATATAACTTTTATCAATCGAAATTTTTACATCATAATCGCCCCATACACCATAAAATTCTCTTGCTATATATGGATTAGCATTCCAACCTTGGTAATCGTATTCTACAACTTTCGGATACCATTGACTCATACTATAACGCACCCCTTCTGCATTGTCTCTACCACTGCGGCGAATTTGTACAGGAACCTGTGCTTCGAAATTAATGTCTAATATGGTTTTAGATTTTGGTAAGATAGCTTTGTCTAATCTTACTTCTAAAATAGTTTCGTGTTCTATTAATTGTTGGTCTTTACCATTTATTTTAATGCTATTTACTTTTTGGTAGCCAATTTCGGTAGGAGATAATTTACTAATTCTATCCTTCACGCGTGCATCCCAATCTGGTGTTTGGTCGCCCCTTCTATTGGTTAGTAAAATTTTACCCAACTCCCTATTTCTTACATCCATACTACTATTGGGCTGAAATGCATTCCAGTATAAATGGATAAATACTTTGTTTAAAGTATCTGGCGAATTATTGATGTACTCTATTTTTTCTGTACCATTCAATTTATTAGAAACAACATCCATAGCTACATTAATATTGTATTTAATGTGCTGCTGCCAACGATCTGGTTGGGCCTGCAATGAATTTGCTTGAAAAACTGCAATAACAAATAGTAATACGATTGCTAAATGACGCATAAAATTGATTTAGGGTATAAATGTCTGCAAATATCTAGAAGAATTAGGAAAAAATAATTAAGCGGAATTATTCCTTGCCTGCAATTACCACTACAATTTCGCCTTTCACCGATTTTTCTTTAAAGTAGGCGGCTACTTCGGTTAAAGTACCTCGCTTATTCTCTTCAAACATTTTGGTGAGTTCACGGCTTACACAACAAATTCTATCTGCCCCAAAATACTGGGCAAGTTCTTCGAGTGTTTTTACTAATCGCATGGGGCTTTCGTAAATAATTATGGTGCGTTCTTCGGTAGCGAGTTGTTTGAGCATGGTTTGTCGGCCTTTTTTCATAGGCAAAAAACCTTCAAACACAAATCGATTGGTAGGAATGCCACTATTTACAAGTGCTGGCACAAACGCAGCCGCACCTGGCAAACAATTAACCACCACATCATATTTAATACATTCACGAACCAATAAAAAAGCAGGATCTGAAATGCCTGGGGTACCGGCATCTGTAATTAATGCCATCGTTTTACCTGCCCTTAGTTGGTCTACAATATGCGGCACAATTTTGTGCTCATTGTGTTGGTGATAAGGAGATAATGGTTTGTGAATCTGGTAGTGATTCAAGAGTTTTGAAGAAGTACGTGTATCCTCACACAAAATAACATCTACTTGCTGCAATACTTCCAAAGCACGCAGTGTAATGTCTTTTAAATTACCAAGTGGTGTTGGAACTAGGTACAACACTTAGCTTACCATTTCTATTTCAAAAAATTCCATCACAGGATTGGCTAATAATTTTAAACAGGCATCTGTTGCAATTTGTTTAGCCGCCGCTTCTGATTCAGCATCAATATCTAAAGTAATGTGTTTACCTACACGCACATCGGCAATAGTGCTTAATCCTAAGTTAGATAATCCACCTAAAACTGCCTTACCCTGTGGGTCTAATAAATCTTTTAAAGGCATTACTTTAATCTGAACATGATAGGTCATATATAAATCTTTAATGAAGTTATTTATAGTACAAAGATAGAATTGTATAAGCTATAAAACTCAGTGTTACTGCTAACCATCCAAAAACAACGGCACCAACAATAGTAATTATAGCTAGAACAATAAAGGGTAATAAAGCTTTAAACGAAAATGATTTAAATTTTAGAGCCATCATTGGTAAAGTAGAAACCATTAAATAAGATGATATACCAATGATAGCATACCAAAACCAATAACTACGCAATAAATTAATTATCCAAACATCTTTGGCAAACCAATACACCAAAGGAAAAGAGGCTATCCATAGTCCAGCTGCTGGCGTTGGCACACCCTTAAATCCATAAGATTGATTGGTGTCTATATTAAATCTTGCCAATCGATAGGCAGCTGCACAAGGCATGATAAATGCGGGCAATAAAAACAAAGTATTAATTTCTAAACCACCTAATTGTTGCGCAAAAGACAAGCGTAGAAATTGGTAGATAATTAAACCCGGTGCCACACCAAAACTCACTACATCAGCTAATGAATCTAATTGTTTACCCATTTCAGAAGGCACTTTTAATAAGCGTGCCAAAAACCCATCAAAGAAATCTATTACTGCAGCAATCCCAATAAAAATACTTGCCATATAAATACGTTCAGGTATCTCCACTAAGTTTTCGCCACTTGCATCTACGGATAGTGTTAAACCAGACTGCATGATATATACAATGGCAATGCATCCAAAAAATAAATTGCCCAGTGTAAAAAAATTCGGAATCTGTTTTTTCATGTAATGGGTTCTATGATTTTTTCATCAAACGTTCAATCTCTTCAATGGTAATAGGAATATTTTTCATCAAATCAATATTGCCATTTTTAGTGATCCAAAAATTATTTTCAATTCTTACGCCCATTTGTTCTTCTTCAATATAAATTCCTGGTTCAATTGTAAACACCATTCCTGCCTTAATAGGCGCTGTTCTGGTTCCTAGGTCATGTACATCAACACCTAAATGGTGCGAAATGCCATGGTATAAATATTTTCTGTACGCACGATTTTCAGCGTCCTCATTTTTAACATCGGCCTTTGTAATTAAACCAATTTTTACAAACTGATTGGTTGCTTCGTCGCCAATTTTTTCGGTATAATCAACAATACTAATACCTGGTTTTAAAATTGATTTGGCATAATTGTGTAAATGCAAACAAGCATTGTACACTACTTTTTGACGCGCAGAAAACTTACCATTAACAGGAATGGTACGTGTTAAATCGGCGCAATATCCACCATACTCTGCACCAAAATCCATTAATATTAATTCACCATTTTTACATTCTTGGTTATTAGATACATAGTGCAAAGTTCTTGCCCTATCGCCACTGGCTATAATGCTGCCGTATGCCGGACCAGTGGCTCTTTGGCTTAAAAAACTATGAAATATTTCTGCTTCAATTTCATATTCCATTACACCAGGCTTAACAAACTTAAGCAAGCGTCGGAAAGTTTTATCGGTAATATCAATTGCTTTTTGCAGTACTGCTACTTCGGCTTTGGATTTAATGCCACGAACCTCTTTCATTATTTTGGCGGCACGATCGTATTGGTGTAAAGGATAACGCGCTTTCATTTCTGAAATAAAGCGGTATTCCCTCGTTTGAATTAAAGATGCTTTTCTATCGTTTTCGTTAGAGTCTAAATAGATAATATCTGCTAAATGAACCCAGGTTTGTAGTAAGGCCTCAATACTATCGAGCCAAATAATGGTTTTAATACCCGAAATAGTAGTGGCTTCATTAGCACGCAAACGCTTGCCATCCCATTTTTCTTTTAACTCGTTAGGACGCACCAATACCAATACTTCTTTATATTTTGGATCAGGGCAATTTGGATACAAAATCACCATGGAATCTTCTTGTTCAACGCCTGTTAACCAATACAAGTCGGTGTTTTGCTTAAATGCATGCAAAGCATCTCCATTAGAAGGAATTTCGTCATTGCTTACAAAAATAGCCATACTATTGGGGCGCATTGAAGCAACAAAACGTTTTCTGTTGTCAATAAAAAGCTTGGTATCCAACGGTAAATATTTCATAAAAAACGATTGATTTGATGCAAGATAAAAATTAACATCCATACAAATGAATAAGCATTTGCAGAAAGCCCATTTTAACCAAAGAATATTCGAAATAAATTCCTAAAACTTAACTGTAGGGCATTTAATACCACTGGAGGAATTAGAAAAGATGCCAGATTTTATAATAGACATTTCATAAGCCCCTCTTGATCCATTGATGCTGCTTAGTGAAGAAATGGTTGCGTCATAATTAAAAGTGCATTTAAGATCGTTCACTTGATAGCCAATCATGGGTATTAATGCATCGTTATTTCTATAATACATGCCTACAATTAGTTGTTGATAGCCATCACCACTTAAGTTGCGATTTGCATTACAACCAATTACTGTTTCCCAACTAGGCCCCATTTTACTTACATATATATTGGGGTTAACAATCCAAAGATTTTCAATTTTAATATTGGCATTTGCAAAAGCAGTATACCTGCGATATAATTGATTATTTACGATGCTAGCGTCAAAAAAACTTTCTCTTGGTCTATTCACGTGCATCATACTAATACCTGCATTAAAATAAACATTGTCCGATGCAAAAAAAGCGTAATTGATCCCTACTTGTAAATCGAGGTATCCAACTTGATTATAAGCAAAGGGCTCGTTTGCCGGAATACTAATATCAAAAAATTGTCCGTTCCATTGGTTATCGAAACGAAGCTTAGAAAGGTCTATAGTTTTTGTAACATATCCCAAACTAAATCCACCACTCAATAAACTATTATAACCTAACATTTGGTGATAGGCAATTGAGCCTGAAACATTTGTGGCAGTAAGGCTTCCAGCACCACCGGCAGCATCTTTTATAATAGTGCCCCCAATACCCATCCAACCATTTTCAAAACGGTCTTGCATGATGCGTGCATCACCCCAAATAGCCATTGTGTTATAGGCAGTTCCTAGATTTGCAAATTGATTTCTAATATTTCCCCCCAATCTAAAATCATAGTCGGGATTAAATCCAGTATTAGCAGGATTAACCAACAAAGGCGCATTATAATATTGCGAAAAATGCAAGCCTTGTCCTGTTGCAGTAATAACTACAATAGTAAAGAATATGCTGACTAATATTTTAAATAGCTGCTTCATATTTTATCACCTCAACAATGTGATATCTCCTTTTTTTAATAACTTTTCTTTGGTACTAAATTCAACTTGTAAGGTATAATGATATACATCTTGTGCTAATGGCTTTCCATTTAACATACCATTCCAACCTTCTGTTTGGCTAGTAGAAGCAAAAACTAAATTACCCCATCTATCATAAATCCGCCAAGTCATTTGTTCAATACCAAATCCATGAATATAAATAACATCATTGTTTCCATCTCCATTAGGAGAAAAAGCATTTGGAACATCTAAAATAGGATTGATTGTTACAGCAATTGCTTGACAAGCAGTATCAGAACAACCAGCAGCATTATAAGTTACCAAACAGGCATTGTAAGTTCCTGTTGCTGGATAAATATGTTTTACGATAGCCGATTTTACCGATGTTACAGTTGAATCACCATCGCCAAAAATCCATTTATACAAATTACCTCCCGATGAATTATTGCTAAAACTAACTGCGGTATTAGGCTCTGTTGGTTGAGGCGAATAAATATAAGTCGATATAGGTTTAGGGCTTACTGTAATAGTAAATCTTGTAGTATCTACTTTGTTACAAGTGTTGGTATCAATAGCTATTAGCGTAACCACATAAGATCCTAAACTTGCATACAAATGGCTAGGACTTGTTTGTGTATTTAAAGGAGATCCATCGCCAAAATTCCAAATAAAATCTTGCCCTGCTAACGAAGTATTGGTAAACTGTGCCGTGTAAGGCAAACAGCCCAAAGCAGGGGTAGTAAACCTTGCCGCAACATTTGGTGAAATTCTAATTTGCATCGTAAATGTGTCGGACTGATTACAATAATTGGTGTCTAATAAAACCAGTTTCACATCGTAAGTGCCCGCTGCTATAAAAGTATGAACTAGTGTTTGCGTGCCTGTTATTTGTGTGGCTCCATCACCAAAAATCCATAAAAAAGAATTTGCTTTAAAAGGCTTGGCTGTGCCAGTAACTGGAGGCGTAGAAGTATTTGTAAACTGATAACTTAAAGAAGCGCAGGGCGGTAATTTAGTTGCTGTGAAACCTATAATTGCTTCGTCATTTCTAACACGCAAATTCAAGTATGAAGAATCAGCAATATTACAACTAGCAGAATCAATTGAAATTAATTTTACCCTATAAGTTCCAATAGCAGTAAATACATGCGAATTTTTAGGGGCAAAAGTAGTATCGTTTTTTGTACCATCGTTAAATTGCCAAACATACATTTTACCCATAGCCAAAGAGTCTTCAAAATCAACCGTTAAAGGCACACAGCCAGATGTATCACGAGAACGTCCATTGATAGTTGCTACTAGGTCTGTACCTACTCCTGCTAAATTAAATGCAATTTTAATGGCAGCTAAATTACAGCCCCCTTGTTGTGCGTTTAAAGCACCATTTGTTTGCGACCAAACACCAGCCGATGTTGGAAACCTTGCACCACCACCGCAGTTGGCACATACCGCTTGATAGATAATGCCATTTCTATCAAACCTACTGGTGCCGCCGTCTACATGGTCGGGGTAATTACCCCCATTCTGTCCAAAAAAGCTACCGTATTTTAAACTATTTGCATTTTTTTCAAGTACAATAAAATAAAAATCACTGCCATCTGTGCTATTTAAAACAGCATCGGGTGTTACCAATAAACCCTTGGTTCCTGCACTTGGATAATCGGGTGGTGTTTTACCAAAAGTGTTGCCTAATCCTCCCCAACCAGACACGTAAATATTTTCACATCGATCAATTAAAAAAGCAGTAGGAGAAATATTAGGAATAGCAGAAGGTGTTCCAAAATTAGTAGAGAAAATAATGCTATTTAAATCTTGCGAAAGTTTCGTTACAAATTGCTTCGACCCATTCACACTAAACACTGCATTGGTTACAGGAATATCACCCGTAGTGGTTCCCATAATATAGGGGAAAGAAAATTTATCGAACTGAATACCATAAATTAAATCAATGCCAACAGTTCCAAAATAAGTTGATTTTTTTAGCACCCCATTGTTGTCAAATATGGCTACAAATCCATCACTTGAACCACCCATAAAACCTGGTGTAATACTTCCCGTTTTGTCTCCAGGAAAATCACTACTCACCGTAGCACCCGCCACATAAATATCGTTATTAGATGGATTCAATGCCAATACAAAAGCAGCATCGTCGTCATTGCCGCCCAAATAAGTACTAAATAAGGCTGTAGTAAGGGTAGGGTCGAATTTTAATACGACCGCATCTTGCGCTCTTCCTGTTGCAGCATTTCTACCGCCATTGGTAGTTTGTGCAGCATTAGCAGTAGGAAAATTGGTTGATTGTGTACAAGAAGATAAATAGATATTTCCAGCATCATCAACAATTACTTCACTTCGTGCATCATCGCCATAATTTCTATTTATGGATTCTGCACAGCCCGGATTATTTGCTGTTGATTTACAAATTTCTTTGTCTTTGATATTCACCCCGTCTTCTCCAGATCCTCCAATAATTCTCGAGCCTATTAAAGCCGAACCTGTACTATTTAATTTAGTTAATACAATATCCCAACCACCACCACCAACTCCATATTTAGCACCAGGATAATTGTTTGAACTAGTACGTCCTGCAATGATTAAATTATTATTTGCATCCACCACCAAACTATGGGGTTGTTCGCTTCCATTTGATCCACCAAGATAGGTTGCATAAACCCTACTCGTTCCGGTAGAATTAAACTTCATGATGGCAATATCAAATCCATTATTATTTGGCCCACTAAAACTGGTACTATAGGCTCCAACACTTGCAGGAAAACCATTTCCAAAAACAATACCGCCTGCATAAAAATTTCCTTTACTATCATAGGTGGCCGTGTATCCCCAGTTACTAGCAGTACTCCCTGTATAGGTAGAAAATATTAATGGATCAATTACTAATATTTCATTTTTATTGATTGGTTGATTTAAATGAAAACGCACAATATTTCCTTTCAATTCATAACTACAAGAAATTTCTTTTTTTCCTGCATTGTTTAATTGATAACTATATGGTGCTAACTCTTTTACTTCTTGAACCGATGTTTTTATTAATAGATTTTGGTCTTTAATACTTAATCCATCGGTACCAGAAAAATACAATGCAATTTGATTCACGTCACCGCCCGGATGCACAATAAAATCATATTTTAATTTGCCGTTTTCTGAATAGTATCTAACATCAATATTTTTATACAAATCTTTGTAAGTAATGGCTGCGTATAATTTACAATTCGATACCCATTTACTTGGGTCATTACCAATAAAATAATTATTATAACTCGGTAGCGCTTTATCAGGAACAGCAATAGGTGCAGGATTGGCATTTAAAAAACTCACATCGTATAAATGCGAATGCATGGTATTGGGTTCACCCACCGTTGCAGCATTTGGAATAATTTTTTTGGTGTCACGACCTTCTTTATTATCAACTATTTGGTCATGTGTTTGGTGAACACTTAACGCATTTATTTCAGCTACACCATACAATAGCATTCTGTAACCGCCATCTTTTTTTAATGCAAATGCCCCTGTAGTTAAATCGCCTTTATAACTTAATTGTTTTTCCCACTGACCTTTGTTTTCTACAAACTCAAGGTATGCTTGCGCCGTAACTTGTTGGCAAAAAAATGACAACAAAAAAATGAATCTTATTTTAGTTACAGCGTTCAATTTAATTATTTAATTATAATTTACGATATTTTACTCCAACCATTCTTTCCTTTCTGTTGTTGAAGGTAATTTTTCAATTGCAAATTCTTTGCCATATTTAGCTCCTGATCTTCATCACACAATAGTTCTGCAGCTGCTCTAGCTTTTTCTAACACCTCTCTATCATTCACAATACTAGCTAGTTTAAAATTCAGTGCCCCACTTTGCCTAGTACCCTCAATGCTGCCCGGACCGCGGATTTCAAGGTCTTTCTCTGCAATTTTAAACCCGTCATTAGTAGCACACATTATATTGATACGTTCCTTGGCCTCTTTGCCTACTCGGGCACTAGTTAATAAAATGCAAAAACTTTTTTCGGTGCCCCTTCCTACCCTACCTCGAAGCTGGTGCAACTGCGATAATCCAAATTTCTCGGCACTTTCAATAACCATCACCGAGGCGTTCGGAACATTCACCCCAACTTCAATTACGGTAGTACCCACCAAAATTTGTGTGTCACCACTAATAAAGCGTTGCATATTGGTATCCTTCTGTTCATTCGGTTGACGTCCGTGCACCATACTAATTCTATAAGCAGGTTCTGGAAAAAAGCTTTTTACTTGCTCATACCCTTGCATTAAATCTTCGTAACTCAGAGTTTCGCTTTCTTCAATTAAGGGATACACATAATATGCTTGCCTGCCTTTGGTAATTTCTGTTTTTACAAAATCCATTACACTAGCCCTAGCTGTTTCGTAGCGATGTACTGTTGTAATAGGAATTCTACCTGGCGGCAATTCATCCATAATACTATAGTCTAAATCGCCATAGGCAGTCATGGCCAATGTTCTTGGAATTGGTGTGGCGGTCATTACCAAAACATGCGGCGGCAGTGTTGCTTTAGCCCAAAGTTTTGCACGCTGTGCAACACCAAAACGATGTTGTTCATCTATAATTGCTAACCCCAAATTTTTAAACTGTACAATGTCTTCAATAATAGCATGTGTACCTACTACAAAATGAATCGTATCATCTAATAAACCTTGTAAAATTCTTTTGCGCTCTTTTGTTTTGGTGCTTCCTGTAAGTAATGCAATTTCAACAGGCATTTCTTTTAATAATTCACCCAAGCCTTGAAAGTGTTGCTGGGCCAATATTTCAGTAGGTGCCATCAAACAACTTTGATATCCATTATCGGCAGCCAATAACATACTTAATAATGCGACTATCGTTTTTCCACTACCCACATCGCCTTGCAATAAACGATTCATTTGGTGCCCACGTGCCGTATCATTTCTAATTTCTTTAATTACTCTTTTTTGTGCGCCAGTTAAATTAAAGGGTAAATATTTTGAATAAAATGTATTAAAAATATCTCCCACTTTTTCAAACACAACTGCCCTGCTCACCCTATAACGTTGCAGTCTGGTTAATTGTAATCGGACTTGTGCAATAAAAAATTCTTCGAACTTTAAACGTTCAATTGCTTTATCATAAGATGCTGCAGAAGTAGGAAAATGAATTTGACAATTCGCTTCGTAGCGTTCCATCAAACCATATTGTTTACAAATACTTGCTGGAATATTTTCAACCAATTCATCGGGATGCAAAATAGAAATCAAGGCATAAGTTAGCTTACCAATTTGTCGGCCATTCAAACCCCTTGCTTTTAATTTTTCGGTACAAGGATACACCGGTTCTAAAAAAGACCTGCCATCTGCTTTAGCCGGAACAAAGGGTTCAATTTCTGGATGAACAATTTGAGGCTTGCCCCCAAAAAAACCGGTTTTTCCAAAAACCAGGTATTTACTTCCTACAATTAAATTTTTCTGCACCCAAGTAATTCCCTGAAACCAGGTTAATTCTAAAATACCAGTGGCATCTTTTATTTGAGCAACCAATCGTTTCGACCTTTTTTCGCCAATTATTTCAAAAAACAATAGCGTACCTGCCACCTGAATATAATCGGTATTGGCCCCAATATCACTGATTTTGTTAATTTGGGTTTTGTCTATATGCCTGTTGGGATAATGGTTTAAGAGATCGGCAAAGGTAAAAATCTCTAATTCTTTTTTGAGCATATCGGCACGCAAAGGCCCTACTCCTTTTAAGTATTCAATGGGCGATTGTAATATGTAATTATTTTGGCTGATATGGGCGCTTTTAAATGATTATGCAATGTTACTACAAAGCAGTGTTCAGACCATGCAATAAACTTAACTGCATTGCTTATCTTCGCACCATGGCAAAAGAGGTTGTATTAAGTGGAATTAGGCCAACAGGCTTTCTGCACCTAGGAAACTATTTCGGTGCAATGCGCAATTATGTGCGGATGCAGGATGAATATAACTGCTATTTTTTTGTGGCAAACTGGCATAGTTTAACCACCCATCCCGATACCAAAGAGCTGCGAAACAGCGTAAACAGGGTTGTTGCAGAGAATATTGCCTGCGGACTCGACCCAGAAAAAGTGGCTTTATATGTTCAAAGTGATGTACCTGAAATTGCAGAGCTTTATTTGTACTTAAATACAATGGCCTACAAAGGAGAACTTGAAAAGACCACCACATTTAAAGAAAAAGTACGTTTAAATCCCGATAATGTAAATGCAGGACTATTAACCTACCCGGTTTTAATGGCTGCCGACATTTTAATACATAGAGCCGTAAAAGTTCCCGTAGGAAAAGACCAAGAACAGCACCTAGAAATGGCCCGCAATTTTGCCGATCGCTTTAACCACCGTTATGGCGATGTATTACCACTACCTCAGGCTTTTAATTATGGAGGCGAACTTGTAAAAATTCTCAGCCTAGATGGCAACGGAAAAATGAGCAAGAGCGAGAACCAAATGAATACGCTATACCTAGCCGATACCGACGAATTGATTGGCAAAAAAATCATGAAAGCCAAAACAGACCAGGGTCCTAGCACGCCAAATTCGGCTAAACCAGACTATATAGAAAACCTTTTTACATTGATGCGATTGGTTAGTGGCGCAGATGTGGTAGGCAAATTCGAAGACGATTTTAATGCAAGTAGCGAAGGAAACTGCATTATCCGTTATGGCGATATGAAGAAGCAATTGGCCGCAGATATGATCGAATTCATTAAACCAATTAGGGCAAAAGCAGCAGATATTCAAGAAAATAAAGACTTATTACACAAAATAACCCGCCAAGGAGCAGAGAAAGCAAGGGCCAGTGCCAGTGAAACGCTAAAGCTTGTACGATCGGCTATTGGCATGAATGAAAGCTAGTTATTTCTAATAATCTGTGTTGAATAAAAACTTTTCATTAAGTTCGTTAACTTATCTCTATTTAGCATACTTATAGTTATGGCAAAACCAAAGAAACCCAAGCACGTAGCAGTTGCAGGCAATATCGGCGCCGGCAAAACCACTTTAACCGAAATGTTAAGCAAACATTATCGTTGGATACCTCAGTTCGAAGACGTAGACCATAATCCATATTTAATGGATTTTTATGAAGATATGCCACGCTGGAGCTTCAACTTACAAGTATATTTTTTAAATAGTAGACTAACACAATTATTAGAAATTCAACACGGAACAGAAACTGTTATTCAAGATAGAACCATCCACGAAGATGCAAATATTTTTGCACCAAACTTGCACGAGATGGGCTTAATGAGCAAACGAGATTTCGATAACTACTACCAATTTTTTCAAACATTGAAAACAATGGTACAACCGCCAGACTTATTAATTTATTTGAAATGTTCTGTACCAACCTTGGTATCACAAATACAAAAAAGAGGTAGAGAGTACGAAGAAAATATTCGTTTAGATTATTTAAAAAGACTCAACGAACACTATAACCGTTGGATTGAAGGATACAAAGAAGGCCCTTTATTAATTATCGATTGCGATAAAAATAAATTTTCAGAAAACGAAGAAGACTTCGGACAAATTATTAGTAAAGTAGACGGAACACTTTTTGGTTTATTCTAGTATTTCTATTTTTTTTTAAAATTCTCAGATGCGCCAATTATTTGTTTGGATATTTCGGCTGAATGGTTGGAAGATAGAAGGCGCACTCCCAGAGGGCGTAAAAAGAGCCGTTATTATAGCAGCACCACATACCACCAATTGGGATTTTGTGTATGCCCTTGCCGCATTCTATCAACTAAAAACTCCTTTACGTTTTTTAGCAAAAAAAGAATTGTTCTGGTGGCCATTTAAATTAATACTAGAAAGCATTGGCGGCATAGCAGTCAAGCGCAACAAAAAAACAAAACTGGTAGACGATATAGTAACCCTGTTTGAACAAAACGAAGACCTCATGTTACTCATACCCGCCGAAGGAACTAGAAGCTGGGTAACTAAATGGAAAACCGGATTCTACCATGTAGCCCTAAATGCCAAAGTACCCGTGCTATTGGGCTATTTAGACTACGAGAAAAAAACAGCTGGCTTTGGCCCTCTACTCTATATGACAGGCAACCCTGTTACAGATGCCAATACCATTAAAGATTTCTACCGACACATTAAAGGCAAGTATCCGAAAGATTTTAATTTAGAGCGGTTGGATTTGGGTTGATTGGGGTTGTTGTGTTGAGAATTGTTTCATTTACTCTAATTGCAACTTACTAGTAACGCTCTAAATTCTTGTTGAATTGCTCCTGCAAAAAATACCGTGTTTTACCCCTTACATAGGGTTCTTTCTCTAATTATTTTCACACTAGTTTTATTCCCGCTTACAACAAAACGCGTTGCGAAAGCATTGGATTTTAGTCCCAGATTTTTACCATGACTGTTGGCCACAGTCAAAAATAAAAAGGACGACTATTTGCACGAAAGCAAATTTGGTGACGCATATACAGACCAGGAGCTAACAACTTAAAACTAGAGGCCTTGCAGTAATAGCAAGACAATAAAACCGCCGAACATCCGAACCATGGTGTTAGACAGGGGAGGGAATTAAAAATAATTAGAGATGAGAAAGAATAAAATATGGATTTTAATTTTTTTATTGACGGGTATGTTAAGTTGTAATAAAGTGATAAAAAATGAAGAAGTATATGATCAAAATACTGAATTAAAAAACTTCAGAGAAACACTAAATAACCTTACTACTTCGATTGGCGATCTATCACCGGAAATAAAAAACAACAAAAGCCTTATAAAACAATTTTTAAATGAAGATTTAGCACATCAAAAAATGCTTCCTTTGATTTCTCAAACAAAAAAACTTCTTAAATCTTTTGAATTATTTGAAAACATTGAAAACATGTTAGACAATGACGAGAAAAAATTAATAGTAGCAGGCATTATATTGTATGATACAGAAAAATGGCGTATCAAAAACAACAGGCCAATTGTAAATAAAATTAACTTAACTACAACTCCGGAACTTGAAAGATCAGAAATAACTAAATGCTTAGTTGATGCTTTTGGACTTGGGGCTGGATTTGGTTTAATACTAAAAGGTGCTACTACGATGACCATAGAAGGATTAGTAACACTTGCAATAAGTGTTTCTGGAAGAGCTCTTGGTTGGGTTGGATTAGCATATACAGCCTATGACCTAACAATGTGTTTAATTGAAGAATCAAAAGATTAAAAAAAATAAAATGTTAGAACTAATTTTAATGTCACTTCTCTGCCTAACTGCAATCCCATTATTTATTTACGACTTAATAACATCTAAAATATTCAATGACAGAAAATCAAAAAAAATAAAAGATATAATTTTTTATGTGCTAATATCAATCATTATTATTTCAAAGCTTTTAGAAAAGATTGAATTGTATAATCGATAATTTTAGAAAAAAAAATATCTATATAATCAATTACAATTATTTTAATTTCTTGCATCATTGTTATCAAATAACAATGATGCAAGAAATTAAATAGTGTTAGATTAATCTAGAAACTATTATAACATGTCTATTAAAAATAAAAAGAAACTACTGATTTTATGTGTTATGATTTTAACATCAACACTAGTAGAAATAATACTTTTCAAAGAGCCATTTTCATATATAATTATTCTAAAAAATATTTTATGGATATCCCCTATTTTATTGCTATTGAAATTTAAGGATGAAAACAAATGAACTTCTATTAAAAGAACTGGTTAATTATTTATTCAACCTTTTTTTGGATAACTTTTTATTATAATTTATGAGCAATTAAATACCTAACAAATTCTTCAAAAACAGAACGTCAATAACCTTATATCTGTATTTTATTTTAATATTGGTGTATCAAAATTTTGAAATAAATACAGAAATCCTTTTTTTGATTTGTACTTTATTAATGTGGTTTGGAACCGCTGATATATTTAAAATTGTATTTATTAAGACATTAAATAAACCCGAAATGTCTAAAAGAAAAAAGATGGCAATTTCTATAACTGTCGGTTTATTTATACTTATATGCTACACAAGTCCAATGTTACTTTACTTACTTGCAAAAGGAATTATTTAATTTTCCATAACCTCCTACCCAAAAAATAACCCCTAACGAAAACCTATTTTTCCTACTATTTTTCTTAATAATAATAACAGTCATTTACCTTCTAGTAAAATTCATCAAGTGGATCAAGTGATGTTTAAAAGCAGTTTGAACAACTCAGAATCTCCCCACCCCACCCCAAAATCTAACAATACTTTATAAATTCCAAACACCGTTTACATTCCTCATTCATTAGGTTTGTAAAAATTTGATGTGTATGTTTAAATATTTTTGTCTGTCCTTATTATTACTTTGTTCCATTAGCGCAATGGCCCAAAGCGATCTAAACGGCAATAAAGGCAAATTCAAACAAGAACATATTTTTATAGGAACGGGCTTGAATATTGGGTTTGCCAACCGAAGTTTTAACCTTGGCCTCAACCCCGAAATTGGCTATAGCATTACCAAATGGCTCGATGCAGGAATTGTTACCAACCTTAACTACTATTCTCAAAGCCCTATAGACAATAGTCCATATAAATCTCAGAAACTCAGTTATGGTGCAGGAAGTTTTATTAGAATTTGGCCCGTAAACTTTTTCCATATTCAAATTCAACCAGAATTTAATTGGATTAATAGTTCCGATAAAAATGCTTCTACTGGCATTAATACAAAAAATAATTATAATGCGGGCAGTTTATTGGTGGGCATAGGATATGGTTCGCATTTTTTAGGGAGCCGCTACTCTTATGTAACGCTTATGATGGATGTGTTAGAAGATGCCAAATCGCCTTATCGCGACCAATTTAACGACCCTATCCCAGTATTTAGAGCGGGTTTTGGCGTTTACCTTAAACCACGTAAGCAATAACTTCTTCAGGCTTTGTACAAACAATTATTCGGTCTTGCCAGGCTTCGTATAAAAACCCTTGGTCAAACATATTTTGTAAATGACCTATTAAGGGGTTGTAATAGCCATTGGTATTAAGTATATAGATCTTTTTATTATGGATTTTTAAGTTGTTCCAAGTAACCATTTCAAATAGTTCATCTAGGGTGCCGTGTCCGCCAGGCAAAATCACAGCCGATTCGCATAAATCGTACATCATTCTCTTTCGAACATGCATATCGGCAACCACGCGCAAATCTGTAAGCCCCTTATGAGCTGCCTCCCAGGCTAGTAATAATTCTGGAATCACTCCTATCACTTTTCCCCCTTTATCAAGCACTCCATTTGCAACAGCGCCCATCATTCCCTTATTACCCCCGCCGTAAACCAATGTTATTTGATTTTTAGCCATCAATTCGCCTAATTCAAGCGCATGTTGCACATACATTGGGTCTATCCCCGACTGAGAACCACAAAATACTGCTAAGCTTTTTTCAATCATATCCTAAGGTTTACAGCTGAAAATTAGGGCAAATATTCGTACTAGATTTTAATTCTCTATTTTTATTGTTCACTAATGGTTTAGACATGTCGCCTATTTTACTTTTTTCATTTGTGATAGCTTATTTTATTGTGCTTTTAGTGGTAGCCAAAATCACTGGAAAGAATAGTACCAATGAATCATTTTTCATAGGCAACAAAAACAGCAATTGGATGCTGGTTGCTTTTGGTATGGTAGGTACTTCATTAAGCGGAGTGACTTTTGTAAGTGTGCCAGGTGCCGTAGCAAAAGAAAGCTTTGCCTATTTGCAAATTACTTTTGGGTATTTAATAGGATATGTGGTGATTGCCTTTGTTTTACTGCCACTCTATTATCGATTAAACCTCACTTCTATTTATAATTATTTGGGAAACCGTCTTGGTTTTAAGTCTTATAAAACAGGTGCATCATTCTTCATTTTATCTAGAACCCTTGGTGCAACTGCTCGATTGTATTTAGTAGTAAATATTTTGCAAGATGCTATACTAAATAGTTTTGGAATTCCTTTCTGGGCCACTACCTTAATTATTTTAGGAATGATTTTATTGTACACCTTTGAAGGTGGCGTGAAAACAATTGTATGGACCGATACTTTGCAAACCTCTTGCATGTTATTAGGCCTTGTTATTTGTGTGGTATATATTCTTAGCAACTTGCATATAGGATTTACTGATAGCATTGAAGCCATGCAAGCAAAAGGCTATTCTAAAATATTTTTTACTGATCCTAATAGCAAACTGTTTTTTGCAAAACAAATTATTGCTGGCGCATTCATTACCCTAACTATGACGGGCATGGACCAAGAAATGATGCAGAAAAATATTTCAGTAAAAACTCTGAAAGATTCGCAAAAAAATATTTTGACCATGTCTTTTATTTTGTTGTTATCTATTCTGTTATTTTTATACCTAGGCGGCTTATTATACTTGTATGCTAACCAAATACAAGCAACCGAAATTGGCGATAAACTATTTCCTGCAATTGCCCTGAAACACATGCCACCATTTGTTTCTGTAATATTTATTATTGCTTTAATTTCTGCTTTGTTTCCTAGTGCCGACGGTGCCATCACAGCACTCACTGCAACTTTTTGTATTGATATTTTAGGCATGCAAAGAAGAACAGATATTGACGAAGCCAAAAAGAAAAAAATCCGCCAAAGAGTACACCTTTCATTTGCATTTATTTTCTTACTATTTGTACTAGTGTTTAAAGTTATTAATAACCCTAGTATGATTGGTGTAATATTAAAAATTGCCAGTTATACTTACGGGCCTCTGTTAGGATTATTTACGTTTGGCATTTTATTAAATAGAAATGTTAAAGACAATTTTGTACCTATTATATGTATAGCAGCACCTATCATTTGTTTTATCATTGACAAATACCAGAAAGTTCTTTTTGGAAATTTTGAAATTGGATTAGAGTTATTAATCATCAACGGACTCATTACATTTTTAGGATTACTAATCATTTCTTCACCAAAAAGAATAGAAGCATAATAATTATTCAATGGAACTAGTGCATCCTTTAGCAGAAGCGTACGCACAACAATTTACTACTCCAGATAATGCGTTGTTGCAATCTATTCAAGCAAGTACCTTGCTAAATCATCCGCACGCACACATGATAAGCGGGCCTGTACAAGGGCAGTTTTTGTCTTTTATAAGTGGGATGGTTCAACCGCAATACATTTTAGAAATTGGTAGTTTCACGGGCTATAGTGCACTCTGTTTGGCTAATGGATTAACAGATTCAGGCGAATTACATACCATAGAACTTAGAGAGGCAGATGCCGAAACTGCAGCACTCAATTTTAGCAAATCAACCAGAAATAAGCAAATACATTTGCATATAGGTAATGCAATAGACATTATACCTAGCCTTAATTTTGAATGGGATCTAGTGTTTATTGATGCCGATAAAACGGCCTATATTGAGTATTACGAATTAATAGTTCCTCGATTAAGCAAGAAAGGTATGATTATTGCAGACAATGTATTGTTTCACGGGCAGGTGCTAGAAAACCCCGTGACAGGCAAAAATGCCAAAGCCATTCAGGCTTTTAACGAACACATACAAGCCGACGAACGTACCGAACAAGTGTTGTTAACCATACGCGATGGATTGGTACTGATAAAAAAGAAAAAGGAATGAAGCAATTATTACTAATTATATTTTTAGGATTTACAACACTTTTACAAGCGCAGCGCGAAAAAGTAGTTGCTTATGTAAACCAATACAAACAATTGGCCATAGAAGAAATGCGCAGAACAGGCGTCCCTGCTTCTATTACACTGGCGCAAGGCATTTTAGAATCTCAATCTGGCGAGAGCGATTTGGCAAAAGGTTCTAATAACCATTTTGGCATTAAATGCAAAACAGAATGGACTGGCCCAAAAACTTATCACGATGATGATGAAAAAAAAGAATGCTTTAGGGTGTATGCTTCTGCCGAAGAATCTTATCGCGATCATTCTAATTTTTTACGCTCTAGAGATCCCTATCAGTTTTTATTTAAGTTAGATAAATCAGATGATATTGGATGGGCTTATGGCTTAAAAAAGGCTGGCTATGCAACTGAAAAAGATTACCCATATCGGTTGCTTAATTTAATCAATGACTACGAATTACACCAATATAGTTCAATCGCCTTAAAACAAAATACAACGCCTACCACTACTGTTGATAATGGCAAAAAATTAAAAGTAATTAACCAATCAAATTCAGAAATTGATTTTATAAAACCATCAGTAGTAGAAACACCAATAATTGAAAAAGCACCTTTTAAAGAAATTCCAGTTGCTACTATTACCGAAACAGAAAAAGAAGATACTGTTGAAGTTGAAAAAACGCCCGTATCAGTTCCTGAAATAGTTGAAACAAAAAAAACATCGCCTTATCCGGCAGCAGCATTTACTATTAACCATGCCAAAGTAATTTACGCAACAGCAGGCACTTCATTACTATCTATTGCAAACAAATATGGCATTTCATTAAGTAAACTATTTAGTTTTAATGAACTTAAAGAAATGGATATTTTAGAGACAGATCAATTGTTGTTTTTAGAAACTAAATTAAAAAAAGGTATAACTGATTTTCATATAGTTGAAACCAATGAAACCCTTGCTAGTATTAGTCAAACAGAAGGTATTCGTTTAGAAAGTTTATTTGAATACAACCAATTAAAAAAAGAACGGCCTTTAACTAAAGGCGAAAAAATATTATTGCGCGCTCCTACAACTCCCTCAAAAAAAATAGTAAAAGACACTAAAAAATAATTCGTTATATGTCTATAATTCATCTTCATAATAAATCATTTGAACCTTATTTATCCGAGGCATTAATACTTGAAAAGGTGAAAGAATTAGCAGACAAATTAAACCACGACTACGCCGATAAAAAACCTTTGTTCATTGCTATATTAAATGGGTCTTTCATGTTTGCTTCCGACCTTTTTAAATACTTAAGTATTGAAGCAGAAATATGTTTTATTAAACTTGCATCTTACAAAGGAACAAAATCTACCGGCCAAGTTGTAACAGCTATTGGCTTAGATATAGATATTACTAACAGGCATGTGGTTGTATTAGAAGACATTATTGACACAGGAAAAACTTTGAGTCATTTTTTACCACAACTACAAAATCAACAACCCGCTTCTTTAAAAACAGCAATTCTATTACACAAGCCAGAAGCTACTGTTTTTGAAGTTCCTATTGATTATTGTTGTTTTAGCATCCCTAATAAATTTGTATTAGGATATGGTTTAGATTTTGATGGATATGGTAGAAATATTAAAGAGATTTATCAATTAATATCAGAATGAAAAAAGCCTTCCTGGCTGCTTTATTTATTTTATATATCGGTTCTGCCGTTGGGCAATATTATCTCCGGGGCGAAATAAAAAACGAACGAGGAACCCTGTTAGAAGGCGTTTTAATTCAACTCAGTTCTAAAGGACTCAATCCTTTTTATAGTGGTAATGCTGGCTCTTTTGGTATACCGTCTAACCAAATCTACGATACCATCACCTTACAATTAAATGGCTATGAAGTTTTAAAAACTAGCATAGACACAAGAAAAATGCAATCTTTTGTATTGCAGATGTTGCCTAGCACCGCTAACCAATTCAAAAAAAAGCTCAACTCAATTACCAAAAATTTAAATAAAACTTCCATTAGTTTTATGGGACTAGGCGAGAGTTATAGTTCGCATGTAGAAAATGAATTTATTGATGCTAAACAATTTCCAGAAACAGGGCTTGCATTAAATGTAGACCATGCCTCTTATAGTAATATTCGCAGGTTCATTAACAATCAAATGGCAGTACCAACCGATGCAGTAAGGATTGAAGAAATGCTCAACTATTTTAATTTAAATAAAGATAGCAGCAATATCGCACGCCCTTTTTTCAACTGTAATACAGCGCTAGCTACTTGCCCTTGGAACGAAAATTCGCAACTTTTTTTTACTAGTATTGCTGCTCCCAAATTAAACCTAGATAGTATTGCTCCAAGTAATTTGGTTTTTCTAATTGACATATCCGGATCGATGGACAAACCCAATCGACTTCCTTTATTACAAGCTGCTTTTAAATTACTGGTTGAAAATTTACGAGAAAAAGATACCGTATCAATTGTTACTTATGGTGGTGGTGTAGATATTCGTTTGTATGGCGCTAGTGGTAATGAAAAAACAAAAATTAATCAGGCAATTGATTCACTCGAAGCCGGCGGAGACACACCAGGCACAGATGCTATTAGAATTGCTTATGCTACAGCTAAAAGATTTTTCATGCGCAAAGGAAACAACCGCGTAATCATTGCTACAGATGGCGATTTTAATGTTGGTGAAGTATCAGAAAAAGCAATGGAAGACCTAATTGGAACCTACCGTTTATCTGGCATTTATTTAACCTGCTTGGGGGTTGGTATGGGCAATTACAAAGACAGTAAGCTAGAATTACTTTCAAAAAAAGGCAATGGAAATTTTGCTTACTTAGACAACTTACAAGAAGCCGAAAAAGTATTGGTAACCGAATTGACACAAACATTGTATTCGGTTGCTAATGACGCTTATTTAAGCATTAATTTCAATCCTTCACGCGTTAGTACTTATCGACTAATTGGTTTCGATAATAAGAAAGACGCACTATCCGATAGCACAACCCAAATGGAAGGAGGAGAAGTTGGCACCGGACACCATATGCTTGCTGTATTTGAAATAACTCCAACAAAAAGCACTAGTAGTTTTATTGACAGTGCTTTAGCAAGCATTCAAATCAATTATAAAATTCCACAAACACAACAAATTATTAAACAAGTATTTGAAGCAAAAAATCAAGCGATAGATATCAATATCGCCAACTCAAATTATCGATTTGGCACAGCTGTTTGTATGTTTGGAACGCTACTGAAAAATTCAAAATTTAAAAGCAACATTAATTACGATCAAATTTTGCAAATAGCAACATCGTCGCACGATGCAACAGATAAATTTCAAAAAGAATTTTTGGAACTTGTAAAAAAATCAAAACAGTTGAATGCTCCGTCTAAAAAGAAAAAGAACGCATCTAATAATTAATTAAATGCTTCTCTTACTCTATCAAAAAAACTCTTGTCTGATTTATTAGGATTTGGCTTGAAATTATCGCTAGCATTTAATTTTTCAAGCAGCTCTTTTTCCTCTACACTAATATGTTGCGGGGTCCAAACATTTACATGAATTAATTGGTCGCCTTTGTTATAGCCTTGAACTTCTGGAAATCCTTTTCCTTTTAATCGGAATATTTTTCCACTCTGTGTTCCTGGTGGAATTTTTATTTTAGCACGTCCGTCAATGGTAGGTACTTCAACTTGGGTGCCAAATGCGGCATCCGGAAAACTAATGTATAAATCGTATGCTACATTCAAACCATCGCGGTGTAATTCTGCGTGTGGTTCTTCTTCAATTTGAATAATTAAATCACCCATTGATCCGCCACGCTCACCAGCATTGCCTTTTCCGCTCATGCTTAATTGCATGCCTTCATGCACACCCGCTGGAATATCAATGCTAATTGTTTCTTCGCCATAAACCCTTCCCTCGCCTTTACAGCCAGTACATTTTGCCGTTATACTTGTTCCTTCTCCATTACAAGTTGGGCAAGTGGTTACGGTTTGCATTTGACCTAAAAAAGTATTGCTTACGCGCCTAACCTGACCACTTCCAGAACAGGTTGCGCAGGTTTGAACACTAGATTTATCTTTTGCGCCAGAGCCACCACAAGTAGTACAAGCAACGTGTTTTTTAACTTTTACATTTTTGGTTACACCCTTCGCCATTTCCTCAAAAGTCAACTTCAATTTAATGCGTAAATTACTTCCGCGTTGACCCCTAGCTCTTCCAGCACTTGACCTTGAACGAGATCCACCACCAAAGAAATTACCAAACATATCATCACCAAAAATATCGCCAAACTGACTAAAAATATCTTCGGTATTCATTCCGCCACCACTAAATCCACCACCACCGGTTCCAGGACCAAAAGCAGCATGTCCATGACGGTCGTACTTGGCTTTTTTATCAGCATCACTCAGAATTTCGTAAGCGTTTGCCGCTTCCTTAAATTTTTCTTCCGCCTCTTTATCGCCAGGGTTGCGATCTGGGTGAAACTGCATAGCTACTTTGCGATAAGCTTTTTTAATCTCATCGGCAGTAGCGCTTTTAGTAACTCCTAGTATTTCGTAAAAATCTCTCTTCATGTGCTGTAAATATGCAATTAATTACCGACCACCACTTTGGCAAAACGGATTATTTTATCATTTAAATAATAGCCTTTCATCACCTCATCCAATACTTTGCCTTTTAATTTAGGAGTAGGTGCAGGGATTTCGGTAATGGCTTCGTGCTTTTCAACATCAAACTCTGCATGAATACTTTCCATTGCTTTAACTCCTTTGTTGAATAGGTTAGAACGAATTTTATTGAATACTAGAAGAATGCCTTCTTTTTGTGCTTCAAGGTCTAGATTAGACTGTAATTGCTTTTCGGCGCGGTCGCAGTCGTCTAAAACATCTAATAAAGAAACAATCACATCTTTACCCGCTGTTTGAATTAAATCTAAACGCTCTTTGGCTGTTCTTCTTCTAAAATTATCAAATTCAGCCATTAAACGGAGGTATTTATCTTTTTGCTCTTTTAATTCAGCATCAAGCTTTTCAAGTTCCGTTAATTCAATCACTGGTTCGACAGCAGTTTCATTGGAAGCTGCATTTTCGTCAGTATTCATTTCGGCTCCATTAAAAGAAGCATTATTTTCGTTGGTTTCTGTGGGCTGCGTCATCTCATTATCGGCTTGGTTCATAAAAAAACATTGAACAAACTCTTGTCAAAAATTTTGCCGAAGCAAAAGAAAGGGAAAAAATGACAGGTTTTATAGCAATCTAGGCACTAAAACAATCATTAAAACTTAATTTGACAGGCTTTTGCCCTTTTCAGTAAAGCCAAATATGCTTTAACTAACACTTGCAAGTAGCCTTCGCCTATCTTTGCCAAATGACAAAACTGTTTTTGAGAAAAAAAATCGCACCAAGAATTGCCAACGGACATCCATGGGTATACGGAAACGAAGTAGATAAAATTGAAGGCGAGGTAGTACCAGGCGATATTGTAGACGTTTATTATAGTCCAGAAAAATATGCAGGCAGGGGTTATATCAATCCTCAATCACAGATTTTAGTTCGATTACTTACCCGAAAGCCCGAACCAATAGACGAAGCTTTTTTTCATAAAAAGATTTTACAAGCATGGAAATATCGCCAGCAATTGGGCTATACCGAAAACTGTCGATTGGTATTTGGAGAGGCCGATGAATTACCAGCCTTAATTATTGACAAGTTCAATGACTATTTTGTCATTCAAACTTTATCGTTTGGTATTGATAAATGGAAGCAGGCAATTGTTAATAGTTTAGAAAGCATATTTCATCCCAAAGGAATTTACGAGCGCAATGATGTGCCTGTTCGCGGACTTGAAGGACTTGCACAACAAAAAGGTTTTTTAACTGCCGAATTTGATACGAATATTTTAATCAAAGAAAATGGTTTGAACTTTTTGGTGGATGTAGAAAACGGCCAAAAAACAGGATACTTTTTAGACCAACAAGACAACCGACGAGCCATTCAACATATTGTAAAAGGCGCCGATGTTTTAGGTGCATTTACCTACACGGGTACTTTTGAAATTCATGCAGCAAAATACGGTGCAAAGTCTGTTTTAGGCATTGATATTTCTGAACAAGCAGTTGCACAAGCCAATAAGAACGCAGCATTAAATGGCTTATCTGATATTTGCAAGTTCGAAACCATGAATGCTTTTGATGTATTAAAACAATGGGGCAAAGACGGCAGAAAATACGATGTTGTAATGCTTGATCCACCTGCATTTACCAAGAGCCGCGAGAATATAAATAAAGCACTTACTGGTTATAAAGAAATTAATTTAAGAGGAATGAAATTACTCAACAACGGCGGCTTTTTAGTAACCTCAAGTTGTACCAATTTAGTAAGCCCCGAAATGTTTTTACAAAGCATTGATCAAGCAGCAAAAGATGCGCGCAAACGCATTCGCCAAGTAGTATTTCAAACACAATCCAGCGACCATCCAATAATTTGGGGAATGGAAAATACCAACTATTTAAAATTCTTAATTGTAGAGGTTTGTGATAGGTAACTTACAAAGATTTTAGTAAGGCTTCTATTGAAATGTCTTCATCTAATAATGGCCAATGTATGCCATATCCTGAGGGAGAAATAGTGAAAAGGTTTCTTTCAATATTGGTTGCTAATAATAATTTGTTAGATAAATTCTGAAGTGGAATATTGAGGGTTTGTCCATCAATAATTATATGCAACATTTGGTTATTAAAACTCAGCGTTTCAATAGTATGAGTGCGTACCATTTCTTAAGGTTTAAATTGATTATTCCAAGATTCCACAATTAAATCAAAATGCTGAAAAATGATTTTTTTAATCTGTTTTCTAGCACTGGGTGTAAAATTAATTGAAAATGACTCCGAAATATCAAACTCATCCACTAATAACCAATATTTACATTCCATATCTGATTTTACTGCATGTATATGAATCGGCTCATTCCCCTCATTTGAATAGAAAAACAATCGCCATCCATAAATAAACAACACTGTTGGCATATCAATTAATTTTAAAGCATTGAAATTATAAAGTCTCAAATACATAAAAACTAATAGATACTAAAATGATTTTAGCTTGCTAAATATATTAATCAAAAAATCAAACTTATTTATTCACCTGAAATTTTCCGGACTCAACTAATTTTCCTGAGAGGTCTTGTAGTTGATAGATATAGAGACCACGGGTATATGAATCGTCGAGCGGGATATTCAATTTGCTATCTGATAAACGAATTTCTGTCATTTTTTTACCAAAGAAGGTAAAGATTTGAAGCGAGTAATTTCTATCAATGCTTTTATCGAATTCGAAAATAATATAGGAAGTAGCAGGGTTGGGATATATCCTTGTAATTTTTGCATTGCTATTGGGCAAATCATTGTTTTTGATAGCAAAACTGCTAACAAAAACAACCACTATTACCAATAATATTATAGAGATTAAATGCTTCATAATTACTAACTAGCAGCAAAATACAGAAAGTTCTTTAAAATCGTTACTTATATAGCAAAAAAAAAGCAACAGCGTTCAATTATGCCGATTTAACAATATAATCAAACGCTGTAGGAATTTTTTATAAAGCGGCTAAACAAGCTTGAATAGCTGTAAAGCTTGGCAAATCACCTGGAGTTGGACAAACTTCTGCATATTGTACAACACCAGCTTTGTCTAAAACAAATGCGGCTCTTTTACTCACGCCTTGCATACCAAATGCCGGGAATGTTTCATACAACACACCAAAAGCACCAGCGGCTTCTTTATTGAAATCGCTTAATAAAGGGAAGTTTAAACTTTGCTCGTCTTTGAATTTTCCTAATACAAACAAAGAATCTACCGACAAACCAATTACTTGCGCATTGGTATTGTTATAGCTAGCAATATTGTCTCTGATATTGCACAATTCAGCAGTACATACGCCTGTGAACGCTAGAGGAAAAAATAATACAACTGTGTTTTTATCAGAAGCTCCACCAAGAACTACTGCATTTTTGTCTGTGTCGAATAATGAAATAACTGGGGCTGTTTGACCTACTTGAATGCTCATTTTATTTAGTTTTAAGAGTTGCAAATTACTGCAACATGACAAAGAAATCTTGTTTTATTTAAATAGTTTCTAAAATCGAAATTTACTTAGGATTTGCGGCTTTTTGTGGCGCTTTTTCTCTAGCTGCATAAGTACCTAATGAATCAACCAATTCCTTTAATTCATTAGGATGCATTTGATAATAATGGTAACTATTGTAATACTGCTTACGACTCGTTTGATGGATGCTAAAAATCTGTTCGTATAACTGAATATTTTCTTTATCTCTTTTGTGCAAAGAATCTTTGAGGGATGTTTGTATATACCACTCGTCGGCCTGCATCATATCCCACATAATTTTTTTCATTGTATTTATTGGCAAGATTTTTTTATCTGCTGGTTGCGGTTTACAAGCAAATAAACTTACACAAAAAAATGTTATAAAAATGCCACTTATTCTCATTGCAATTCTTGTTTATACTTTGCAGCATTCACAATATCTATTTCCGATAAAAGTTCTAACGCTTTGGTTTTTTCTGCGGCACTTGCATTCTTAAACACACCAATTATTTCTTGAGATTTTCCTTGCATAAAAAACTGCAAAATCATGGTATTTTGATTCTCTTTATTAAATGCATTCAATTGCACTAAAGCTTGTAGCATATTGCCTCTCGCTTCTTTTTCGTTGTCGTATAATTTATCTAACCCAGCTCGATAGTAGGTGTAGATAACATCATGAATGATATTGTACCTGCTATTGATTAAATTTTCATTCAACCAATAACGATTACGTAATCCGTCAAAAACACGCCAACCGGTAATGCTTTTTCCTTCGGGTGCATTGGTTACAATATTTTGTGCTTTATTAAAATTAATTTCGCCCGATTTAGGACTAAAAGAATCGTTGTCTAATCCAATAATAGTATAGGCATAAAAAGCAAATGCAGCTGTTAAATTAGCAACACTTGCATCAGTACCCTGCACCCTATTTTCATTAAATTCTACGGGTTGAGATTCAATGTATTTAAAAGTAATATCTGCATCTTGGTAATTAACCAATGCTGCTTTATAAGTGGCATTAAAAACAGGTCTTGCAGCTTGAATAGATAAACTAGCTTTAAAGATACCAGGATCCAATTCCGACTCAATATTTAAAATAAAACTACAATCAATCCGCTCATTAGGAGCATACGTTTCGTTGGTCCATTTGCGGGTATTTAACAAATTGGTCAGTTGCTTTTGAAGGCTTATAAATATTTTACGATCTACCGTTGATGCAACTCTATTAGACAAAACTGTAACCCTAGCATTGAGTTCCTGTGCTGGCGATTCTTGCCAAGCTAGGATACCAAATAAAACAGTTATAATTAGTTTTTTGTACATGCTAATTGAAATCTATACTTGAAAGTAACAAAAAACGACAGTTTATGGCTGTCGTTTTTATCTTTTTAAAGCAATTTTATGTTAACGGAACAAATCGTTATCGTTGTTCCTTCTAAAGTACACCTTGCTTTCCATGAATTCTTGGGTGGCAAGAATTGCTGGATTAGGCATTTTTTCATAGGCCCTAGATATTTCTATCTGTTCTTTGTTCTCATGAATTTCTTCAAGGCTATCGGTATGACTTGCAAACTCTTCTAATTTATTATGAAGTTCTTCTCTTAGAGAGATATTAATTTGATTAGCCCTTCTTGCGATGATGGCAATAGATTCGTATAAATTACCTGTTTTCGCTTTGATGTCAATCAGGCTCTTGGTTTCAACAACGCTGGCAGTGTTAGCGCTCATTTGCCTTCTTAATTTACTCATTTTTTCAGGTTTTTTAAAAAATTATTTGATTGTGTTTTATATTTAGCTACTTCTTCCAAGAACTTGCTATCATTGAACCTTTCAGCAAAATCAGCACATTCTGCAATTACTTTTTCGTAGCGCTCAATTTGCTTTTGTTCTGAACTCATTCCAGCATATTTGAAATATGACTTGATAACTTGTAATTTGTATAAGTCTGCTTTTTTTGAATCAGGAAAATTATCAGATACGTTTCCAAATGCAATGGCCGCTGCTTTGTAAAAATCTAAGTTAAAATAAAGTTCAGCACTTTTATATTCTTTAGCTTCTAATTTTTCTCGACACTTTTCAATGATCGAAGCCGCTTCTTTACTTTTTATAGAAGCTGGATGCGTATTGATAAAGGTTTGCATCAATCCAATTGTTTTGTTGGTATTGGTTTGGTCTAAGTCTATTTTAGGAGATTGTTTGTAATAACAATATGCCCGCATAAAATCACACTCCTCTCCTTTTGGACTAACCGGAAAGTTTTCAACAAAACTTTTGAAAAGATTTTCGGCATTTAGGTAATCGCCTTGGTTATAATATGAATAAGCAAACTTGTAATAAGCGTCTTCATAACCAGTTGTTCCCTTAATGTACGGAAATATATCTTCAAAGAGCTGTTGGGCGTAATTGTAGTTTTTTTGTTCGTAATACTTATCAGCCATTTTGTGCTTATACTCGTAATCCTTACTCTTAAAAATTTTTGAAAATTTATTAGAGCAGGCAGTTAAAAGTAAAACGGAAACCAAAAACAATAAAATCCTATTCATACAATTTGGCGAAATTAGTTATTATCGGGCAATATATAAAGATGCTTGCTAGTTTAGCGAAGCAAGTAGTTAAGAATTACCTAAAAAGGGTGTTACGCCTAAGCGAAACACCCTCTATTGCTATAAAACAAACAATTATTGCTTATCTCCTTCGCCTTCCTGAAGTTTTGCCTTGATTTCAGCAAGCGCACTCAAGTCGCCTAAAGTAGTTTTTTCTACTTTAGCTTGAATGTTCTTAACCGCTTTCTTGGTTGCATCAGACTCAGATTTAGCTTCTTTCTTAGCAGTTTCTTTTACTTCAGCAACTGCTTGCTCCCAAATACGCGCGTGACTTAACACAATGCGTTTTTCGTTGCGATCGAATTCTATCACCACAAATTGAGTTGTTTCGTCGGCTTTCACGGTAGAACCATCTTCTTTGTTTAGGTGGCGGTTAGGTGTAAATCCTTCTAAACCATATTGTAATTGAACCAAAGCACCTTTATCATCTTTACGAGTAACGGTTCCTTCATGGGTAGTTCCTACTGCAAAAGTATCTTCTAATGCATTCCAAGGATCTTCTTCCAATTGCTTATGGCCTAATTGTAATTTGCGGTTTTCTTTATCAATGCTCAAAATGATTACATCAATATGTTCACCAACTTTTGTGTAGTCAGTTGGGTGATTGAAACGCTTTAACCAGCTTAAGTCGCTGATATGAATCATTCCACCAATACCTGGCTCAAGTTCAACAAATACGCCATAAGGAGTAATGTTTTTAACCAAACCTGGGTGCTTGCTGTTTTCTGGGAATTTAGTTTCAATACTGCTCCAAGGATCTTGGCTCATTTGCTTGATGCTCAAGCTCATTTTGCGTGCATCCTTATCAAGCGTCACTACTTTTGCTTCGTACTCATCCGACAATTTGAAGAATTCCTTCGCATTAATTGGGGTATTTGCCCAAGTAATTTCAGATACGTGCACTAGACCTTCAACACCAGGTTGAATTTCTAAGAATGCACCGTAATCTTCAATATTTACTACCTTACCTTTTACAACAGAACCTTCGGCTAAACCTTCAGGCAACACATCCCAAGGGTGTGGAGTCAATTGTTTTAAACCTAAGCTGATACGTTTTTTGTCGTCGTCGAAATCTAATACCACCACTTGTAATTTCTGATCCATCTTCACCACTTCGCTTGGGTGAGAGATACGACCCCATGAAATGTCGGTGATATATAACAAACCGTCTAAACCGCCTAAGTCCATGAAAGCACCGAAATCGGTAATGTTTTTTACAACACCTTCTAATACTTGGCCTTTTTCTAGTTTGCTCATAATCTCAGCACGTTGTGCTTCGATATCGCTTTCGATTAATGCTTTATGAGATACAACGGCATTTTTAATTGTTTCGTTGATCTTAACCACTTTAAATTCCATTGTTTTACCAACAAACTGATCGTAATCAGTCACTGGTTTCACGTCAATTTGAGAACCTGGTAAGAAAGTTTCCATTCCAAATACATCCACAATCAAACCACCTTTGGTTTTGCTTGTAACAGTACCAGTAATAACTTCTCCAGTTTTGTGAACTTCCATAATTCTTTCCCAAGCACGGTAGATACGAGCAGATTTACGACTCAAGTGCAAATTGCCTTGGCGGTCTTCTTTCTCTACAACCATTACTTCAACTTCATCACCAATTTTCAAACCTTGAACATCGCGGAATTCGTTTGATGAAATAAGTCCGTCACTTTTAAAACCAATATTGATTACAACATCTGTTTTAGTTAAAGCAACCACTGTTCCATTAATAATTTCGCCGTCAGCGATTTGAACAAAAGTGTCATCGTACACTTTGTCGTACTTCATTCTTTCTGTTTCTGCATACGCACTTACGTTACGTTTGTCGATACTCCAGTCAAAATCATCGTGTGCTGTTTCAACAATGATTGGTGCTACATAAGCAGGAGCTGCTTCTTCAACTGGTGCTGCTTCTGCAACAACTGGTGCTTCTGCAACAACTGGTGCTTCTGCAACAACTGGTGCTTCTTCAACTGGTGCTTCTTCAACTGGTGCTTCTTCAACAGGTGCTTCTTCAACAGGTGCATTTGTTGTCGCAGTAGGAACTTCAACAGCTTCTGAAGCTGCAGTGTTCTCCTGTGCATCTGCGTTTAATTGTTTCAAGAAAAATTGCATAAAATGACCCCGATGGTTTAAAATTCGGGGCTGCGAAGGTACGGAACCAGCGCTATAAATTCCCTTTTAAATGCAAAAAAATCAGCCAAAATCAATAAAAAACAAGGCTTTGGGGCTGATTTTTCGATTTAGGGCTTTGGTAGTAGGTGTTTTTGTACTTTGCCTAAGGCCGTTCGGGGCAATGCATCTACTTTAGTAAAAGTTCTAGGTAATTTAAATGAGGCAAAACTTTGTTTGCATAATTCTTCTAATTCTTCCAGGTCTAGTTCTGTGTCAGATACAATATATGCAGCAGGAACCTCTCCCCTTGTATCATGCGGAACCCCTACAACTGCCGCTTCTTTTACACCTGGCTGCTCTAATAAAAACTCTTCTATTTCTCTTGGATAAATATTAAATCCACCACTTATAATTAAATCTGATTTACGGCCTTTGAGTGTAAAATATCCATCGGCACAAACCAATCCCATATCACCTGTTTTAAAATATCCATCTACAAAAGCATCAGCAGTTGCTTGCGCTCTATTCCAATATCCTGCAAATACATTTGGCCCTTTTACATATACTTCACCTTCTTCATCAACTTTTGCAAGGCTACCATCGGGCAAAATTATTTTTGCTGAAATACCCGGAAGAGGAAATCCCACTGTTCCTGCCCTTCTCTCTCCGCAATAAGGATTACTAATATTCATTAAGGTTTCTGTCATGCCATATCTTTCTAAAATAACATGGCCATATTTTGCAGCAAATGCTTCCATGATATGTGCCGGCAATGGTGCAGATCCGCAAACAAAAAGTCTTATGTTGGCGCCAATTTCTTTGGCAATTGAATTGTGTTGGTCTAATAAACGAATGTATACGGTTGGTACACCAAAGAATAAAGTTGGCTTGAAAGAAACAAATTCTTGTGCTGCATGTTGGTGTTCGAATCGAACCAATAATTTCATACAACAACCACTAATTAACCAAGCATGTAATCCATTTGCCAGTGCATGTACGTGAAACAAAGGCAAGGCTAATAAGAAACTATCTTGTTCTGTAATTTGCCAACAGGTAACAATATTAATTCCGTTACTAATAAAATTATTATGCGTTAAAATAGCACCTTTCGATGCTCCCGTAGTCCCACTGGTATAAACAATTGCAGCAGCAGTGTCGCCCGTGCTTACAACATTAGAAATTAGATCTGATGAATAATTATTAAGTGCCTCATTTAAGGTTGATAGTTGCCAAGCGTCAAATCCACCAGGAACAGGTCCATTAGCCACTAAAGCTTTTGGAGCAGCATCATTTAAAATATGACTCAACTCTCTTTCCTTGTATAAAATATTAATGGGAACAAAAATGATTCCTGTTTTAATTGCTGCTAAATACAAATCAATAAGCTCAATACAATTTTCTAAATAAACAGCCAATCTATCGCCTGGTAAAAATCCTTTTGCTTGCAATAGAGCAGCCATTTGGTTACTACGTGCATCTATTTCGCCAAAGCTGTAATGCTTTTCATTATATACTAACCCTACTTTATTTTTTTTACCTTTTAAACTAAGGTCAAATAAATTCATTAAATGCATAAACCAAAAAAATTTAGGAATAAAAGTTTAGTCATTTTTTATTCTCAATGAAACCAAGCAAATAATTAAAGCAAATATTCCTAATGAAATAAATGCATAAGAAAAATTACCCATCTTATCGGCAATGAATCCTACCAAAGGCGAACCTATTAAAATAAAAACAATACCTAACATGTTTACCAAGCCCATAGCGGCTCCTGCCCTGCCAGGAAATAATGTGGCAGCTCTATTAAACAAACCAGAATAAGGCAAACCAGTTCCAATACCTAAAATCAAAATGGCTACAAAATCAACTGCCATAATGTTCGAAAAAAATGCCAATAAAAAACATCCGGCAGCATTTAACAATAAACTTACAATTAATAACTTTCTTACCCCAAAAAACACAACTAATTTTCCGCCCCAAGGCCTACTTATCGAACCCAATAACAAAACAAGCGATGCAATAAAACTAATCACCCATTTATTGCCAAAAGAAAAATTCTCTTTCAATAAAGTGGTAATCCAAGTACCAATTACAATCACTAAACCATAAGAAGCCATTTGCACAAGCCCCATCAACCATAGTTGCGAATTAGACAATAGTTTGAGCAAGGAACTATGGGGATGTTCTTTTGCAACAGGTTCTGGGGCAAAAAATATCCAACTAATTAAACCCAAAATAGCTACTACCGCTGTTGATAAAAAAGCAGCAGACCAAGATTGAAAATATATGGCTATTTGCGGAATCACAAAAATCACAAAACCAGATCCTAATAAAACGCTTGCGCCATAATAACCTTGGTAGAGAAATAATTTAGTTGAAGGCACAGATTGAAAAATATACCTAGCTCCTGCAACAAAACTAGTACCCGTTCCAAAACCCACTAAAAATTTCCAAATCAATAAATGGTAATAGCTGCTAGAAAATGCAATACCTATATTTCCCAAACAAACTACCAATAATGCAATCGTTAATACTTTTTTAGGTCCGTATTTATCTGCTAAAAAACCGCCCGGAATTTGCATAGCAGCATGCGTTAAAAAAATGGCAGTTGTTAAAAATCCAAACATGGCTTTTGTAAAAGGCATCTCTGGTGTATGGAAACTTTTTATCAACCAGTCTTTTAATGGCGCATGATTGGTGTAGTTAGCAGAAAATGCAAACCCAACTAGGCATGCCAATAATAAAGGACGTAAGCTTGAATTTTCTTTTTGAATTGTTTTACTTGTCATATACTTTGTCTAAAGCTTTTTTTACAATATTACCCCAAATAACATACCCCTTTTCGTTGTAATGCAATTTATCGTCTCTGAATAAACTGGCAATTGGTTTGCCATCAGCCCCTAAAAATGGCGCAGCGCTTTCAATATAATATACCTGATCATTCGATTCGCAAAACTGCTTAATCATTTGATTGGCTTCACTTATTTTATCCCACACTTCCCATCTTTTTTCACTCGGAGAAATTTGGTTCCAAAATATTGGGGTGGTTGGAAACTTCACTCTGATTTTTTTAGTAATATATTTTACTAGTTCTACATCTTGTAAAGGTGTTTTATCTTGCTTGGTTCCTACAATATCATTTCCAACATATAAAACTATACCCCTAAATGTATGTGGATAAACCAATCGCTCAATATAGTAGGCAACTTCATTTAGTTTACTTCCACCAAAACCACGATTAATGGTTTGATATGGTGCAATATCTTTGTTCAAGCCTTCCCACAAACGCACATAAGAACTACCCACAAAAAGCAAGGCGTTTTTATTGGGCTTTTCTGTAGCATCTAGGGCTTCTAATTTTTTAATGTCTTCTTCCCATTTAAATATCTCAGGTTTTTCTGGCCTATTTATTTTTAATTGGGTAAATAGCCATGCCGATAAATCTTGTATGGCACTGTCTTGTTTTAATTTATTATTGTCTAGTGTATGACCTGTATTGTAAAACAAACGCAAGCCTGTAGGAATCCCTTTTTGTAACATTTGTTCGTATAAAATAGTACTGCCATATTTAAAGCCATGATAATCGAAAGATGAATCATAAGGAACTGTTTTATCGGCAGTGCCACTAATGCAAAATAGTGGTGGATCATTTTTATTAATCCATTGGTAATTTACCATTGCACCCCAGCAATTAACTACACCAGCCACTTGAGACGAATAGCCTTCATTACCGCTAGTGCCTTCTAATAAACCCATTTTTTTTGTGTCGATATAACTCGGCACTTCTGCTTGATCTAAGTAAGCAATATGCAAAGCTGTTTTAGCGCCAGCAGAACTACCCATAATAAATATCTGCGCTGTGTCAATGCCATACTTCTCGGCATATCTTTTAAAATACCTGACTGCTGCTTTGCCATCTTGCACGGCCCTATACAATGCTTCAAAATAATCTTGATTAGACTTTGGGGCATTAATACCTAAACGATAATCTATAGACGCAAAAGTGTACCCTCTTTTAGCTAAACTATTTGAAATTAAATTAACAAATCCTCCATTTTTTTTTCCATCCTGAAATCCACCGCCATGAATAAATATCATTAATGGCCTTTTGGCTAAAGTATCTTTTATTGCTGGCGAATAAAAATCAAGTAATAATTTTTCAGCAATATTTTTGTGGTTAATAGCCTCGCCGTATTGAATATTTAAAACAGAATCTGCACTTGCAAAAACCTCTGATTGAAATCGTTTTTTTGTTTGTGCAAAAGAACTTTCATTTAACAAAAAAAGTATTCCAAAAGCTATAATGTATCTACGCATTTTATTTATTTATTAGTTTTATGAACTTAAGGAATAATAATAAATTTCTTTTTAACCCGAATGTCTTCAGATGAACTACCAATCATCACTTCAAAACTACCAGGTTCTACTACCCAATTCATTTTTTTATCGAGCAATTTTAAATCATCGGGCTTGAGCGTAAATTGAACTGTTTTTTTCTCGCCTGGTTGCAAATGTATACGTTCAAACCCGCGTAATTGCGATTCATAAACAGTTACACTACTCACTTCATCTTTAAAGTATAATTGTACTACTTCATCGCCAGCGTACTTGCCAGTATTGCTAATGTCTACACTGATTGAAATATTTGCATTAGCTTTTAATTTTTCTGGTGTAACGATTAAATTAGCATAATCAAAACTTGTGTAACTCAGTCCAAATCCAAATGGATACAAACTTCCATATAAATTTGTTTTTCCAAACCCATTAGGTCCATCACCTGGTTGACCTGCATGAGAGCCTGGTTTGAAAGGAAAATTGTATTCAATTTGACCTACTGATTTTGGAATTGTTACAGCTAATTTTCCACCAGGATTATAATCACCAAAAATGCTTTCTGCAATAGCCGTTCCTCCGTCAATACCAGGAAACCATGCTTCAATAATGGATGGGATATATTTATTAGCCCAGTTAATAGTTAATGGACGTCCATTAATTAATACCAAAACAATTGGTTTGCCAGTTAAGTACAATGCTTTTAAAAGGTCGAGTTGTTTTCCTGGCAAGTCTAAAGAAGTTCTACTCCTGCTTTCCCCACTCAAACTTTCGTCTTCTCCCATAACAGCAATAATCACATCACTATTTTTTGCCTTTTCAACAGCTTCATTAATACTATTGGTTTCTTTTGAAGTAAGTGGTTCTGGTAAGATTTCTGTTTCTGGCCAATTTGCATCAATGGTTTCACAGCCTTTAGCATAAGATACTTGCGCAGTAGTTCCTAAATAATTTTTAATGCCTTTTAATACTGAAATAATTTTTACATTATTCGGACCATACCTACTCATTGAATGCGTGGTATCAGTAGCTAAAGGTCCGGTTACAAAAACATTGTTGATTTTCTTTTTATCTAAAGGCAATAAATTATTTTGATTTTTCAAGAGTACCAATACTTCGTGCGATGCTTTTTTTGCAAACGCTTTTGCATCTTGGTTACTTACAATGGTATCTGCTGCTTCTTTCACCACAAATGGTTTGTCAAATAATCCTAGTTTAAATTTTACGCGTAACACATCCGATACACGCGCATCAATGGTATTAATAGACAATTTTTTTTCTTTGATTAATTCCCTGATAGGCAAAATATATTTATCTGGCATATCAAAATTCGTACGCACATTCAATCCTGCTTCTACCGCTTGGCGAACACCCTCTTTGTAGTCGTCTGCTACATGGTGCTTACTTGAAATAAATTCAACTGCTTCGCTATCTGAAACAACATATCCATCAAAACCAAATTCTTTGCGAAGTAATTGGGTTAAAAAATAATAACTAGCAGATATAGGTTCTCCATCCCAATCATTATAGCTACTCATTACGCCTAATGCATGTGCTTCTTGAATTACGCGCCTAAAAGGATATAAATACATTTGATGAAGCTCTCTTGGCGCAACATGCGGATCAGTTCTTGCATTGCCATCTCTACCACCTTTAGGAACACTATACACTGCATAATGCTTAAGTGTAGCGCCAACATTATTAGCCTGTACGCCAAGTACTAATTGTTTGCCTAATTCTGTTACTAAAAATGGGTCTTCGCCATAACACTCTACAATTCTTCCCCACCTAGGATCACGCCCTAAATCTAAAATAGGTACATATACATTGGTATAACCTAAGGCTTTTGCTTCTCTTCCAATTATTTGTCCTGCTTTTAATAATAATGCTTTGTTCCAAGTACTACCCATTGCAATTGGCGCAGGAAAAGGAGTTGCTCTATCGTGTGCTAATCCATGTATTCCTTCATTGGTAAAATCAACCGGAATGCCCATTCTTGTTTCTTCTATAAACCATTTTTGAATTTCATTTATGGCTCCAGCATGTTTACTATATGGAAAGGATAAAGCAGTATTGGTTTGTTTTCGGAAAGTAGTGTTATTAAGATGCTCATCAATATTGGCAATGCCATCTTTCCATATTTTTGTTTTCCATGCAGCAGTGGGTAAACTATCTTTTAATACCCGACCATAACCATACAAGGTTGCTAACTGGGCAGTTTTTTCGTCTACATTCATGAGCGATAACAAATTCGCTATCCTGCTATTAATAGGTTGTTTGGGATCTTCAAAAATGTCTTTTTTTCCATTTTTATTAAAATCAATCCAATCGGAATGGTAAGGGTTAATTTGGGCAGTAACTAGTGAGATTTGTAAAAAGACAAGTGCTATACACAGGTATCTTTTTTTCATAAAAGCAATCTTTAACATCAACAGCAAAATAGCATTCAGCAATATGTATCAAAAATCAATAAAGGCTTTGCCAAAACAGGTATTTATTTACAATATCGTTTTCGCTAAATTGACTCATAAGTAATTAATAATGAATATGCTGCTGTAAGTAGTGTAACCCCCTTGTTGTTGATATATATTGTATATAATGGCTATTTGTAAAGGGTAAAAACAGCTATTTTCCAATAGCTTTCGCTGCAATCCATCCACTAGTCCATGCATTTTGAAAATTAAATCCACCAGTCACACCATCTATGTCTAAAATTTCACCTGCAAAAAATAGGTTAGGCTGAATTTTACTTTGAAATGTGTTGGGGTCTATTTCATTTATTTTTATACCGCCGCAGGTAACAAATTCTTCTTTAAAAGTTGTTTTGCCATTTACCTGAAACACTTGCCCAGTAAGGTTTGTAATTAATTTATTTTGCTCCTTCAATGGCAAATCGGCCCAGCGCAATTCTGCATTGATGCCACTTGATTGAAGTAAATAATTCCAGAGTCTTGCAGGTAATTGAAACGGATTTTTATTGGCTACTTTTTGTGCAGCATATTGTGTGCGAAGGTCGTGCCAGTCTGCTCTTAAAGATTGTTCATTAGTAGATGGTAGCCAATTGATCATCAAACTAAATTGGTACTGCAAATCGGCTAATTGCCTTGCGCCCCAAGCAGATAATTTTAAAATAGCAGGACCACTCATTCCCCAGTGTGTAATTAACAATGGACCTTGTTCTATTAATTTTGTTCCCGCTATTTTAACAATAGCATGTTCAACACTAACCCCCATTAATTCGGTTACAGGATTGTTTGGCATATTAAACGTAAACAAAGAGGGAACAGGCGTTTCAATGGTGTGCCCTAGTTTTATTAACCAATCAAACATCGTCGATTTAGGATAGCCGCCACAAGCAATACAGAGATAATCAGCTTGAATCGTTTTGTTATTGGCAGTTGTTAATTCAAATCCTGTTGCTTTGGCCAATACGTTTACCACTTCTGTTTGAACTTGAATTTGAACACTGTATTTGTCTGCTTCTTTTAGTAAGCAATTGACAATAGTTTGGGAGTCGTTACTAACAGGAAACATTCTGCCATCAGCTTCTGTTTTTAATTCAACTCCTCTTTCTTCAAACCAATTAATGGTGTGTGTAGTATTAAACCAATGAAATGCTTTTTTTAGAAATTGTTGACCTCTTGGATATTTTTTTACTAAGTCTGGTATATCAAAACAAGCATGCGTTGTATTGCATCTGCCGCCACCACTTACTTTAACCTTAGCTAATAATTTGTTGGATTTTTCAATAATAGTTACCTGCAAATTAGGGTGCAGCCTAGCGGCATTTACTGCACAGAAAAATCCGGCGGCACCTCCTCCAATTACAACTAATTGTTTTTGCATAGCCTGTTTTTCAAACTTGATACTTCCCTAATAATATGAAGCATTTAAGTGCGGGTTTGCTTTTTCAGCAGCTTCAATAATACTAAAATCCGACAATATCAATGCCTCATTTCGTTTTACACATACATCATGTTCAAAATGCACGGAAACCTTGCCATCAGCGGTTTTCACAGTCCATCCATCGGTATCAGTAAACACATCACGCGTACCTAAATTAATCATTGGCTCTATAGCAAGTACTAAATTTTCTTTCATTTTTGGGCCGCTACCACGCTTTCCGTAATTGGGCACTTGAGGATCTTCGTGTAAACTTCTACCTAACCCATGCCCTACTAATTCACGCACAACACCATAGCCATATTTGTGCTCTGTATGCTCTTGAATCGCATAAGATATATCACCCACTCTATTATTGATTGTTGCTTTCTCAATTCCTTTATACAGAGACTCTTTTGTAACTTTTACAAGTTGCAAAAGCTCTTCACTCACTTCACCTAAAATAAAAGTGTACGCATGATCACCATGCCATCCATTTAATATTACACCCAAATCAATAGAAACAATATCTCCATTTTTTAAGGGTACCTCATTAGGAAATCCGTGTACCACCACATCGTTAACCGAAGCACAAATATTATGCGGATAACCATGGTACTTATAAAATGACAATACCGCATTATGAGACTTTACATAGTTGGCACATAAGGTATCAATATCTAAAGTTGTCATGCCAGGTTTTAACACCTTAGCCACTTCAGCAAGGGTTCTACTTACCAATAAAGCGGCTTCTTTCATTAAAGCAACTTCTGCATCAGTTTTATAAAATATCATAGTTGGTCTTCTACTCATGGTTAAAAAAAATAAACCTGTCAGGTATCAGCCAGACAGGTTTATCAATATCGAATAAAGCAATTAGATTGTTGAAGTAGACACTGTTTGACGTCCTTGAATTCTTCCGCTGTTCATTAATCCATCGTATTGACGCATTAACAAATGTGTTTCAATTTGTTGTAATGTATCTAAAATTACACCCACCATAATTAACAAAGAAGTACCTCCAAAGAATGAACTGAACCCTTGCGTAACACCTAAACGTTGTGCAAATCCTGGAAGAATACCTACCAAGGCTAAAAAGATAGCACCAGGTAAAGTGATTCTATCCATGATAGATCCAATATAATCGGCAGTTGGTTGACCAGGTTTTACACCAGGTACAAATCCATTGTTGCGTTTTAAGTCTTCTGAAATTTGTTTTGGATTAAAAATCAAAGCAGTATATAAGAAGGTAAATCCAATTACCATTACAGAGTAGATAATCATGTACCAAACATTGCTATGATCATTGAATATTCTTACAATACCTTGTGCTGAATCAATATTGGTAAAAGATACCAAAGTAGGTAAGAACATGATTGCTTGCGCAAAGATGATTGGCATAACGCCAGCACTGTTAACCTTAACTGGCAAGAATTGACGTGCACCACCAAACTGACGGTTACCTACAATTTGCTTTGCATAATTAACGGGTATTTTACGTACCCCTTGCACCAAAATGATCAAAGCCATAATTACAGTTACTAGAATAGCAACTTCAATTAAGAAGATCAATAAACCTCCACCACCTTTTTGGCCTTTAGCGCTAAATTCTTGAATGATATTTTGTGGAAGACGAGCCAAGATACCTACCATGATAATAATAGAAGTACCATTACCCAATCCTTTATCTTGTATTTTTTCGCCCAACCACATTACAAACAAAGTACCTGCTGTAAGTGTGACGATAGTTGAAAACCAGAAAAAAGGTTTGTAAGCCACTAAAATTGCTTCTGCATAACCAGGACTATTTAAATAACCCACATAAGCTGCAGCTTGGAAAATAGTAACAATCACAGTTAAGTAACGCGTCCATTGGTTAATTTTTTTACGGCCACTTTCTCCCTCTTTTTGAACTTTTTGTAATTGCGGAACCAAGATGGTCATCAATTGCATAAAAATCGAAGCTGAGATATAAGGCATAATACCCAAAGCCAAAATTGAGGCTTGAGAGAAACCGCCACCAGCAAACATGTCGAAAATACCTAATAAACCGTTGCTCTTAGTAGCACGTTGTGCTGCTTCAATGGCGTTTGGATCCATACCAGGTAACGCAATGTGGTTACCTAAGCGGTATAATAGTACGAAAGTAAGTGTAACAACAATCTTACTACGTAGATCTTCAATCGCCCAAATATTCTTTAAAGTCTGAACTAATTTTTTCACTGATACTATTTGTTAGAAGTTAATGCCTCAAAACCAAAAAAGACGCATCACCGATGCGTCTGGAAAGTTACAGTAAAATTACTTTACTATTTCAACAGTTCCGCCAGCTGCTTCAATTGAAGCTTTGGCTTTGTCGCTTATTTTGTTCACTTTGAATGAAAGTTGTGCTTTCAATTCGCCAGTTGCTAGTATTTTTACTCTATCTGTGCGGCTAATTAAACCGTTGATGTATAAGTTTTCAAGAGAAACTTCTGTAAAACCATACTTCTCAACTAATTGGTCTAATTGACCTAAGTTGAACACTTTGTACTCAACACGGTTAATGTTTTTAAATCCACGCTTAGGAATACGACGTTGAATTGGCATCTGACCACCTTCGTGGGCCATTTTGCTTTTATAACCAGCACGGCTTTGACCACCTTTATTACCTTTTGTAGAAGTACCACCTTTACCTGATGCTTCTCCTCTACCAATACGTTTTTCTTTGTGAACCGAACCAGCGGCTGGTTTTAGTGTGTGTAGTTTCATCTTAAACTGATTTTGAACTTAGCGGGGAATCACCCCTCGCGGATTGAATAAATAATTAAGCGATTTCTTCCACTTTTACTAGATGGCTAACTCTGTTAACCATACCTAGAATTTGTGGAGTAGCTTCAACTTCCTTAGAAGCATTAAGCTTTTTCAAACCTAAAGCAATCAGTGTAAGTTTCTGACGCTGTGGTCTGTCGATTCCGCTTTTTACTTGTGTTATTTTAATTTTTTTCATGTTCTATCTTTTTCTGTCAACTATTATAAAATAGGTTTGACTGATTTGATTATTATCCGTTAAATACTTTTGATAATTTAACCGAACGAGTTTTAGCAACTTCAATTGGTTCTCTTAACAAACCTAACGCTTTGATGGTTGCTTTAACCACATTGTGTGGATTGGCAGATCCTAAGCTTTTAGCCAAAACGTCGGTAATACCAGCACTTTCCAAAACAGCACGCATGCTGCCTCCAGCAATTACTCCCGCTCCGTGTGCAGCTGGCTTAATTAACACTTTTGCTGCACCTTCTTTAGCCCATTGTTCGTGCGGAATAGTACCGTGCATCACTGGAACTTTAGTAAGATTTTTCTTAGCATCATCAATACCTTTAGCAATAGCTTCTTGTACTTCTTTTGCTTTACCTAATCCTTGGCCTACAATACCACTGGCATTTCCTACCACTACTAGTGCAGAGAAACTGAAGGTACGTCCACCTTTAGTGGTTTTAACTACGCGGTTGATGGCAACTACTTTTTCTTTGAGTTCCATGTCACCACCGGCTTTTACCTTATTTACGTTTACTTTAGACATTTATCTAACTATTAATTGTTGTTAGCAAATTAGAATTGAAGACCTGCTTCTCTGGCGCCATCGGCTACAGATTTCACACGACCATGATATAAGTTACCACCTCTATCAAAAACTACATTAGACAAACCCAATGCGATAGCTTTTGTAGCTACTGCAGCTCCTACTAATTTAGATTTCTCTGTTTTAGTAACTTTTTGAGCAGCAATATCTTTATCTCTTGAAGAAGCAGAAGCAATTGTAACCGCATTATCGTCATCGATTAATTGTGCGTAGATTTCTGCATTACTTCTAAAAACAGAAAGGCGAGGTTTTACTGCAGTGCCAGCAATCTTTTTACGGATGCGGTACCTGATTTTTTGCCTTTGAACCAATTTAGAATTCATCTTATTTTATTTTATAACACCCGATTCTGCCGGATGCTTGTTAGTACTTTTTTTTACTAATTATTTACCAGCCGATTTACCAGCTTTTCTTCTTAGTATTTCACCAGCATATTTCACACCTTTTCCTTTGTATGGTTCAGGTTTACGTAAGCTGCGTAATTTAGCGGCAACTTGACCGATCAATTGTTTGTCTATACCTTCTAAGAATATTTTTGGATTCTGTCCTTTTTCAGTAAGTGTAGTTACTTTTAATTCAGAAGGAATTTCAAAAATAATATTGTGAGAATAGCCTAAAGCAAGGTCTAATAAATTACCAGTATTCACTGCTTTATAACCTACCCCTACTAATTCAAGATCTCTCTTATAACCTTCAGTAACACCTTTAACAAGGTTACCAACCAAAGCTCTGTACAAACCATGCATTGCACGGTGACGAATTTGATCGGTAGGACGTTTAAACTCAACTTGGGTTGCAGTAATTTCTACTGTAATATCTCTATCGATCGTTTGAGTTAAAGAACCTTTTGGTCCTTTAACTGTGATGGTATTATCAGCTGAAAGGCTAATAGTAACACCTGCTGGTATTTCTACCGGTTTTTTTCCAATTCTAGACATAGTCGTTTAAAATTAATGATTAGAGAATTCCTGATTCGTGTTCAGCTCCGACTAAAAAGCTTAATTGTCAAACCAGCTTATATAATAGAAAACCAATGGTAAACCAGTGGCTTTTTATTGGTTTAATAGATATGGCAAAGAACTTCACCACCCACGTTTTCGGCTTTAGCTTGCTTATCTGTCAATACTCCTTTTGAAGTACTTAAAATAGCTACACCTAAACCATTAATAACGCGTTTAATTTCTGCAGGTTTTGCATATTGACGCAATCCTGGACGGCTAATTCTTTCCAACGCGCGAATAGCAGGTTGTTTAGAAATAGGATCGTACTTTAATGCGATCTTAATTAAACCTTGTTTGCTATCTTCTTCAAACTTGTATTTAAGGATATACCCTTGCTCATACAAAATTTCAGTCATGCGTTTCTTTAGGTTGGAAGCAGGAATTTCAACAATTCTGTGACCAGCCATCTGAGCGTTCCGAATTCTGGTTAAGAAATCTGCTATAGGATCAGTTACCATATTTGTTAAATTAAATCAGTTCTAAAATTTGTTTACAATTACCCCTGAAGGAATAAAAGTTTACCAGCTTGCTTTTTTAACACCTGGAATCATGCCGTTTAAAGCCATATCGCGGAACATAATCCTTGATAATCCGAAGTAACGGATATACCCTCTTGGACGGCCTGTCAATTGACAACGATTTTTCAAACGTACTGGTGATGCATTTTTTGGAAGTAAATCCAAACCTGCGTAGTCTCCAGCTGCTTTCAAAGCGGTTCTTTTAGTAGCATATTGAGCTACCATTTTCTCACGCTTTCTTTGTCTGGCCTTTACTGATTCTTTTGCCATGTTATGCTGTTATTAGTTATTATCTTTTTTGATGTTTTTGAAAGGCATTCCTAGCTCTTTCAATAATTCGTATGCTTCTTCATTAGTGTTTGCAGAAGTAACAAAAGTGATATCTAAACCAGTAATTTTATTTACTTTATCGATATCAATTTCCGGGAAAATGATTTGCTCAGTAACACCTAAAGTGTAGTTACCGCGGCCATCAAAAGCCTTGTCAGAAATTCCTTTGAAATCACGTACACGTGGTAAAGCAACAGATACCAAACGGTCTAAAAATTCAAACATCTTTTCGCCTCTCAACGTTACACGAGCACCAATTGGCATTCCTTTACGTAATTTGAAGTTTGAGATATCTTTTTTAGAGATAGTTGGAACTGCTTTTTGACCAGTAATAGTGTTTAGCTCTTCAACTGCAACATCTACTAATTTTTTATCTGTAACAGCACCGTTTACGCCACGGTTGATACAAATTTTTTCTAGTTTGGGCGCTTGCATAATACTTTTGTATGCAAACTTTTTCATTAGCGCAGGTATCACCTCTTTGGTATACTTATCAGCTAATCTTGGAGTGTATTTTACAGTACTCATTATTTGATTACCTCCCCTGATTTTTTAGATATACGAACTAATTTTCCAGTTTCCCTTGAACGGGTAACTTTGGTTGGCTCGCCAGTTTTAGCATCCCACAACTGCACATTGCTGATGTTAATGGCTGCTTCAACCTTAACGATACCACCTTTGGTATTTGAAGCCGATGGCTTAGTATGCTTAGTTGCGATATTAACACCTTCCACTACTACGCGGCCTTTATCAATGATCACTTCCAACACTTTGCGTGGCTTTTTCAAGTCCTTATCATCGCCGGCTATCACAACAACTGTGTCGCCTTTTTTGATGTTGAATTTGGGTTTAAATCTGTTACTCATTTTTATATGCTTAAAGCTGGATGCTAAACGCTAAACGCTTAACTAAATATTTGTTTACAGAACTTCTGGTGCCAAAGAAATGATTTTCATAAATCCTTTGTCACGTAACTCTCTAGCGACTGGTCCAAAGATACGTGTACCACGAGGTTCGTCGGAATTGTTCAATAATACTACAGCATTATCATCGAATCGGATATAAGAACCATCTTTACGACGCAACTTATTTTTGGTACGAACAATAACTGCTTTTGACACAGTGCCTTTTTTTACTGCACTGGCTGGGATAGCCGATTTGATACTTACAACAATCTTATCGCCAATTTTGGCATAATCCTGTCCGCTGTTCCCAAGAACTCTGATACAAAGCACTTCTTTAGCGCCACTGTTATCAGCTACATTTAATCTGCTTTCTTGCTGGATCATTTTTTTAAAGTTTTGCGATGGCTTTAACCCCAACGCATTTACAGAATTTTAATTTTCAGAGGCTTTTGCGATTGAATGAACAACTGCTCAAAGCATGTAAAGCTTAATTATTTCGCTTTTTCAACAACTTCAACAAGTCTCCAACGTTTGGTCTTGCTTAAAGGGCGTGTTTCCATGATTTTAACCACGTCGCCAATACCACACTCACTCTTTTCGTCATGAGCATGAAACTTTGTTGTTTTCTTTACGAACTTTCCGTAGATAGGGTGTTTTACTTTTCTTTCAACCGCAACTGTGATGGTTTTATCCATCTTATCGCTGGTTACCACACCGGTCCTTGTTTTACGCAAATTTCTTTCTTCCATTACTTTTCATTTATGGTTTATATACCCATTTCTTTTTTCTTCAATTCCGTTTGTAAACGGGCAATATCTCTTCTTAATCCACGAATATTCATTGGATTTTCTAAAGGAGAAATA
>Ga0304728_1000180_pt1 | contig 51009 bp, 45 predicted proteins | sample C_130625_MF_Meta_FD_190476 | JGI IMG/M metagenome (GOLD analysis project Ga0304728, IMG submission 190476) | Freshwater microbial communities from Lake Croche, Canada to study carbon cycling - C_130625_MF_MetaG (v2) (version 2) | ecosystem: Environmental > Aquatic > Freshwater > Lake | place... | reverse complement strand
CGTGGCGGGGCGGATACGCGCGCTTCAACTCGGGGTCCTTGGGGGGAAATTAGCCTTACTCGCCATCGTTGCCCTTCAGATTGTCCTCCGTCTCATTTGTGCTTGTGGTTTGGGGTGTGTTTGTGGGTGTTTGTGGGTTTGTTTAGGCCGTCGCGGCCTTCGCCGCCTTGGCGGCCGCCTTGGCGTTGGCCAAGCGCTCGCGGATGGCCGCCTTGCCCTCGTCCGAGAGGGCCGCGTACCGCGCCTTGGCCGCGGCGGAGCGCTCCTCCTTGGACATCTTGGCCTTGGCCTCCTTCGGCACCTTGATGCGGAGGGGGGAGGCCACAGGCGACGGCGGGGGCGGCACTACCCCCGCGGCCTTGGCGGCAATTGTGGCCGCGCGCTTGGCGACCATCTTGGCCTTGGCCTCCTCCGTCATCGGGCCCGCCTTGCGGCCCTTCTTCGGCTTGTCCGACTTCTCGGACTCGGCCTCGGAGACGGGCTCGGCCACAGGCGCGGCCGCGGGCACCGAGGGCGGCATGGGCACGCCCCACAGCTCGAGGGCAAGGCGTGCCTTGACATCCTCAATTGTGTTGTAGCGCGCCTCCATGTCCGACCAGATGGAGTCCATGGCGGCATCCAGCTGCACCTGCGTGCAGGTGTTGGTGGACATTTTGAAGGTTGGAGTGTTGGAGGTGTTGAAGGTGTGGAGGCTTGGGTGCTTGAAGGCGTGTGTGCTTGAGAGTCAGTGTATGTGCTGGCCCGGCTATAGATACTTCTGGACTTAACAAATCCATTTTCAACGATTCTCTGTGGGTCGGGTGTGGGTCCAATGGAAAAGGGGTGGGGTTACCCCCGGGTTAGTGGTGTGGCGGAACGGAACGCGCGCTACAGATTGGGTCGTCAGGGGGAGATTAGCCTTACTCGCCATCGTTGCCCTTCAGATTGGTCCCTTTCCTCATTTGTGTTTTTGGTTTCACGCCAGTGCCTCCAGCCAAGGCGCCTGGTCATCTGCTGACATGGCCAGTGCCGTTAGGAACACCCGCGCCGTCGCAACCTTCTCCGCGGCCGTCAGTGCCTCCGATCCCGAAAGCTCAGCCATCTTGGCCTGGATAGCCTCCCCGATAGACACGCGCGGCTTGAATGCCTCGTCAAATCCCGCCATCACGTTGACCAGCCGCGCGATGTGCCCCTCGCAGCACATGCCAACTGACTCAACTGCTTCCTGCCAGAGGCGGGACTTGAGTTCTGTGCGCTGGTCTGACGGCTGCTGCTCAATCAGAGTCCACAGCCCCTCGAGAAGGCGGCCGTAGAGGCGGTCGCCCGCGCGGCGGCAGGTCTCTGTCGAGTACCAGTGCTCAACATCGTTGGCCACTCGCATGAAGCCCTGCATTGACCCTCCGTGCAGAACGAAGGACCGCAGGACGCGCAGGCCTACAGGCTTCCCGTCCGTCCGCACGGACAGAAGCTTCTCCTCGCCTGCGTTGGTCTGTTTGACCACGGGGCCGGTGTGAACGTTCTGCCGGTCGTCCGCGAGGCGGGCAAGTTGCAGTGCGCGGAACACCTCGCCCCCGTCCAGGCGTGCGGGCGCGTGCCCGCCAAGGGCGGCGTCCAGACCCGCGCGCGGCATATGGACGGGCGGGATGCGGAGTCCCGCCATCTCCACGTCCAGGGCGATGAGCGCGCGGCGTGCCTCTGCCTCGGCTGCGCCCCTGGCCACCCGAAGGCGATTCTCGCGGTCGCGGCGGACGACGTGCGTGGGACAGAGGCGGTCACCGGGAGCCACGAGGCGGGGGCACCAGTGCTCGGGAGGGCCGTCAATGATGTGCTCGCAACACCCCGCGGGAAGCGGGGGAAGGCGTGCCTTGATGGGGGCGTGGATGCCACAACACGGGCGGATTCCGTCCGCGCCTGGTGCCGCGACGAAGGCTTCGCAGGGGCGAAGGTCGCCCTTCTTGATGAAGTTGCAGGTGTGGGCCATTGTTGAAGTTGGAGAGAAGGCTTGAAGGCTTGAAGGCTTGAAGGCTTGAGAGTCAGTGTGTGCTGGCCCCGCTCTTGGTCTATTCTGGACCCCATGAATCCATTTTCAAGGGAAAAATGGGGTTGCCCCCGGGTTAGTGCGTGGCGGAACGGAACGCGCGCTACAGCTCTGGGTCTTCAGGGGGAGATTAGCCTTACTCGCCATCGTTGCCCTTCGGATTGTCCTTCGCCTCATTTGTGGTTTTACTTGCCGCAGTACGGGCACTTTGCGTTGTTGCGCACGCGGCGCTCCCCCGTCTTCGGGGGAACCTCCCACTCGCGCTCGTTGCCCCGCACGCCAGGGGCAATCTCTACCACCTGCATGACCCACTCGGGGCGGGCGGCGTGCCAGGCGGCACATGCGGCGGCGCGCTCTGCGTCACGCGCGGCCTTCTCCGCGGCGACCTTTGCGGCCTCTGTGCGGGCGGCATCGACCTTTGCGGCGAGCGTAGGGTCCGCGGCCTCCTCATCAAGAAGCCACTGCGGCTTCTTGCGGGGGGCGCCAGGGACGGGGGCAGGGACGGTGTTCTTCGTAGGCGTAGACATGTTGGCGTTGCTTGGGTTGCTTGGAAGCGTGTCTTGGATGGCCACTTTGGATGACCGACTCTGAATATATCCTGGACCCACGAAATCCGTTTTCAACGATTGTCCACCCCAATGTAAAATTGTTGTTGGCTGTGACCCTGCCTAGGGCGTGTGCTGCGTGTGCACCTTACTCGTCGTCCGCCGCAGCGAGCTCTTCGACCATGTCGAACTCCGCAATGAAGTTCTCAATCTCCTCAAGAAATCCTGGGTTCGTCTCAGCGATGCGCTTCAAGTCTGCACATGCCGCCTTCACCCTACGCGCCCATGCCACTCCCTCGGGGGGAGCCACGGCAGCGGCGGCCTTGATAGTCCGATAGTAACGCTTAGACCACCGCCGCCCGAGCTCGTGAACGGTGTCCAGAAGAAGCTTGTGCACCTTCGCCTCACGCACATGCGACTTATCGACCATGACGCCCATCATCTCAGACTCGCGGTACCCAAAGGATAGCCAGTGCCTCGTGGCACCCACAACGCGCCTATCCTCATAGTCGCCAGATGTGCCTGGGAACAACCCAGGCAGGCGACAGAGGGTTCGCCGGTCGCGGCAGAGTGCCACATAGCCCGGAACCACATCGCCGCGCGGCTGCCCTGGGACGGCTGGCGGGTTAGAGTCGACAGAATACACGGAGCGGAACAGAAAGTCTGCGACTTTCACGAAGCCGTCCACGCCCGCCGTCACGTAGTCCCGTATCTTTGTCTCCAACCCCACCTCCTGACGAACCATCTCGACATATACAGGATTCAGGCTTGAGTGGCGGTAGTACACGCGCTCCTCCTCGCCCTTGCGCCACAGCTCAATCGGAGTCTCACAGCGGCGGGCCGCGGGCGTGGTCTCGTAATTCAGCGTCAGCCCCATGTCAGGAGAATGCACGACACCATCAACGCGCACCTCAATGGTCTTCCCATCGCGGAGATGGGACTCGTACGCAAACCCAATTTCCAGCAGGAGAGTCGGGAGATTTCCAACCACCTCCGCAAACTTCTCTGGCGGCATCTGAATGTGCTTCAAAGACCCCTGACCAAGCGGGTCAATAGCAAATCGATTCCACAGTTGCCGGCGCGCCTCCAGGACTCCACCAGTCTCGGGTTCCCACGTACCCGACGCCGCGCTGGCAGGCCAATCAGCTACCAACTCCATGATGTCCACATTGCCAGCAGCCCTCGTCACTGTGTACGTGGGTGTAAGTCCGCCAGACAACTGCAGGTGTCCAGCCTTCTCGCCCAGACCGAACACACCCGCCTGCTCGCTCGCGGCCTTCGCACCAAAGTAGCACATCGACCGCTTGAGCGCATCCTTGGTCATGCCCCCGCCGTTCCCTGCAATGCTGATGGTCGTAGTTGCCGTTGTGAAATGGATGCGCACCGTCGTCGCGTGCGCATCGACCTCGTTGTCAACCACCTCCAAGATGGCGTCGATGTTGGTGAAGCCCATGTGCAGAATGCCGTTCTGGATGCCGCGGATGTCGATAGAGGAAGCCATTGTAGTCGTGTGTAGAAGAAGATGCTGTCGGGACCACTACTCTTTCCGTTTCCGCTTCACGAATCCGTTTTTAGTAGTCTCGGAGTGGACATTGTCGACACTCATGGAACGATTTGTCTACCCAAAAACGGATTCCTCACCCGCCACCCTAACCATACTCATCGTCAGAATGCTTCCTCTCAACACCGCTCTTCTCAACACCCTCAACTCCCTCGGCCAGCACCCCGACCTGCAGTTCGCAGACTCCAACGAGGAGGGATGGCGCATCATCACTCTCACGTGGCCTGGGGAGAACAACATCCCTGAGCGCATCTTCAAGTTTGAAATCAATGTAGGCGAGGGGGTAGGCTGTACGGTTGCCTGCATCCTTGAGCGCGTTGGTCTGAGCTACAACTGGGGAGAGCGTTTCATGGCTCTTCTCTACAGCAACATTGACCAGTTGCCCTTGAATCTCTACCTCCCACCTGGAGTCATGCCCAATCTGGAGGACGAGGAGGACCCAGACATCTACGCAGACATGCCTCCGCTGGAGGGTCAGAACAACTAGATACGCTCAGGCAGCTTGTCTGCCACCACCTTCACCAACTCCACCTTCTTCTCTTCTTTTGCAGTGCATCCATGGACTTCAGGGGTCCGACACTTGACGCAGAACTCGGGGCCGCAGACGCAGACAAACGCAAGGTGGCTCTTCTTTTTGCAGTGTGGACACTTCATGGCAGCACTCCACCTTCCTTGTGTGTGGGAACTTTCCGTTTCCAAAGACAATGAAGGTGGTCAAGTTCACCGTGGCTGTAGACCCCGATGTCAAGTACCCCGACCAAGAATTCATTGACCTGGTTCAAATCTACCTGGCTGACCCTGACGGATGGGAAGCGCATGGATACAGGTTCGTCATGGTAAGCCAGAGCCCTGACGTGTCCATACGGCTCTCTTCCCCCGCGACCCTTCACAAAGTTGGATGTGACTACCACCTGTCCTGTGCAGAACTGGGTGGTCGTCAAATGTGGTTGAATTCATGGCGATGGATGCACGGCGCCCATCGCAGTAAGCAGGATTTGGAGAACTATCGGCAGTATGTGGTGTCCCATGAAATCGGGCACATTCTAGGCCACGACCATCTCAAGTGCCCGGGCATTGGAGAGGCTGCACCCATCATGCTTCAACAGACGCAAGGGTTGCACGGATGCACACCGAACATCAAGATTACCGAGTGGGACGTGCGCGAGAAGCCCGTGCCCCGCGACGTGTAGAGCGACGACGGGTCTTGCGAGTGCGTCTGCGCTTTCCCGAGTACGTCGGCGTTGATGCAATGCAGTTGGTCCGCGCTTCGCCCGTAAGAGATTCACACTTCTTTCGCTTTTCTCTAGCTTCTTCCTGGCCCTTGGGCGCAGTTCCAGCTGTACCCATTTTATCTACGTCCTTTTCAAGTTCAGTAACCGATAGGTTGCTTTTAAGCAGGTTCGACATTGTTCCTCCTCAAGAACTTTAGTTGGAGTACGCGAGGCCACCCATGCCACTCATCACGCGGAACACGTTGTAGTTCACCGCATACAGACGGAACACGAAGGGCGTGCTCTTGGTCGGGTAACGTGCACTCGCCGTGTTGATGGCGTCAAACACAAGGGTCGCTGTGTCGATGCGCGAGAAGTTGCAGCTGCCGGACGGCTGGTGCTCCTCGGGCTGGAGGGCAAACGAGTACACGTTGATGGGGTTGACCGTGCCCTGCTTCAGCACGTCATACGTAGCTCCGGACGTCGTATCAACAAATGCGTTGAGAAGGGGCATCGCGCCACCCGTGTGGTGCTGGAACGGCTGGACCTTCCAGAAGTAGTCACCGTAGCGCTCATCAAAGCGGTCCTGTCCGTTGAGCTGGATGCGGCAGCGGTCCACAATGTCATCGTAGGCGAACGGCTGTGTGTATCCGCCAAGCGACGCAGTGCTACCGTCGCCGTTCGCAGCGATCGATAAGCCCGAGTAGAAGTCGGGAGGCGTGCCCGACGGCAGGGAGCAGTCCAGGCGGCGTGCATCCTGGAAGATCCAGACCAGCTCCTTGATGGGGTGGTTCAGCGTCAGGTCCAGGCGTCCCATCTGGGACGTAATCGTCTGCGGCAGGGAATACTGGAGCTGCTCGATCAGGTACTCGTGTGAGTCCTGCGCAAAGCGGCGGCGCTCGTCCGTGTCCAGGTAGATGTAGTCAATGTAGATGGCGGCATCCTTGGGCGGGGGCAGAGCAGCCGCGGCCGAAGCAATGTTCGACCAGTTCGTACCCGTGGTCTGCGACGGTCCCACTATGTTGTACCTGTTGTACGTCGTCACCAGGTCCGTCGCCTTGCGGAACCACACATTGAAGTGCACATCGTGGTACTGGAGAGCGATGAGCGGCAGGGCCAGACCCGGGTTGCGGTTGAACCAGAAGCCGAACGGGATGTACAGCACCTGCGGACGACCGTTGCAGGAGGTCAGGCTGGTCCTGGTTGCGCCCGTAGGACCACCCAGCATCTGGTCGGCTTTGCTGACCTGGTTGACCGAGGCTGTCAGGCACTCCCAGAGGTACCACCACTCGCCATAGTGACGGTCAATCACCTGTCCACCAATCTCCACCTCAATCTTCTCCAGCATGAGGTATCCGAGGCGGCGCATGCCGCCAGGGGTCCAGTACACGTCCTTTGAATTGCCCGTCGCAACAGCGGTGGTGTCGGGCAGCGTCACCTCCAGGTAGGTGCGATAGATAAGGTCAGCGTTGCGGTTCACGATAGCCACCACGCGCTGTCCATACTGGGCCGTACCCGTGAAGTTGACACGCATTGCCTCCATCGCGAAGTTGGTGTGGCGCTTGTACATGACCTTCCAGAAGGTGATGTGGGGGTTGCCCGTGATGTATGCATCCTGTGCGCCATAGGCAACGAGCTGAAGAAGTCCTCCGCCCATTGTGTTTATCTTTTGCGAGGATATATTCTTCTACGATTGAACAATGAGGGAACCGCAGGTCGACACGTTCTGTCGGTGCGTGAAGAAGGTCAAGAAGACCTTGAAGGCCCGTCCAGGGTCCACAGCCGAGAGGGGTAAAAAGGAGCGTAGCGCAGTGGAGGGACGTGCCATCGCGGTCTGCACCAAGTCCGTACTCCAAACCAAGGGGCGCACGATTCGCAAGGTGCGGTGTCGCGAAGGAGTGTTGGAGACTCAGCCGTTGAAAGGTGGGGTTGACCAAATGGGGGGTAATATGTTCGCGATGGGCGCCGACACACCCGTGTTTGACTCGGGAACCAATATCCCAGAGGACTGGAACGGGTTTCCGATTATGCACGAGACCGAAAAGAAGGATGACGAGTGGTTGGATGGGCTTATCGACACGTACAAACCAGTCGTTCGCATGGTGTCGTCGGGCGATGGCGAACTTCCCATTCACCGCATGTTGAAAAATATGATATCCAATAAAAGTCCTCCGTTCAACGACCCGTTCGTCGAGATGCACATGAACCTATGGGCACATGATGGTATGTATCGGGTGGATTACCTAAAGACCGAGGAGAAGGTCGGAACGCAGGGGACCCCTGATGCCGCCGCGAAGCTAGCGAAACTCAAGGGCATCAACAACAGGTTTACGTCGGCGGCCGCTGGGCGTGGGTTCAACTGGTACGGTCTCGTGACGCGGACGCAGAAGATGGATATCCAAGACATGCAGCCGGTGGTGGAGCAAATAGCTCCCTTGTGCGATATACTGCGCACGCTACTTCATATCAATGGATACGTGGTACACTTTGACCTCCACGGCGGGAACATGGCGGTTATGAATGACGGAACCGCTGTGATTCATGATGTTGGGCGCATGAAACTCCGTGATTTTGAGACGGCCGAGGCGCCTTGGGAACTCGTGCGACCAATCAAGAGCAACATGCGCGTCCTCCGCAATGTCCTCGGGGCTATGTTTCAGTGGCCGAGTGCATTCATGGGGTTCGGGCAGCACTATTACATTGGACGGGCTTTCAAGAACCTGAGGACGATGGGGGAGTTTGGATTCGGCAAGGAAACCGATAAGGCAATACGGCTCGTCGACGACGCTGAGATACCAGCAAACCAGGCGCTGTTCAACAAAAACAAGGCCAGGTTTGAAGCGTGGCTGGATGAACTTAATTCAAATGCGAAGACTGGAGCGAAATCCAAGGACTCTTCAGACCTGGTAGCGAAAGGGGAAGAATTGGCCAACGTCTATGATACGGATGGAAAACGCCTTGTCTTCAACCCGAATAGTCGTAATTTTTATAAGGCCGATGGTAATGAACAGAATGTATATCAAGGCGTTGTGCACCTAGACAATCCGTTTGAGACGCGATACTATCAGATTGCCCGTATCTTTGATATTCTGTCTGTCTTGGATACACTGTCGTTCACCGTCGTCCCTGGGCGGTCTGCCTCGGTGAACGCGCCCAAAGTTGCAGCGAAACTCATCGAGCTGCTCAACGAAACACCGCCGAACGCAACCAAGGAGGAGGTTGAAAAGGTCGTTCGCGGTCTCGTAGAGAATAGCGGCGCCGTCGGCAGCATAGCAAATGATACCGAGAGCGAAACGAATGCTGCCGAGACATACTGGAAGGAGGTGAACGAACCTCGTTCGGGCAAGAAGGGCTCCCCTCCCGTCGCCTCACCCCCCGCGGATGCCGCTGCCGAAGCCGCCAAAGCTGCCGAAGCTGCCGAAGCCGCCCATCGGGCAGCACTGGAAGACGCGCAGTTGGCTCAAGGCTCAACTCCGCCGGCCGCTAACCCTGCCGAACCTGCACGCACTCAGAAGAAGGGCAAATCCATTCAATCTGGCGACAAGAATATCGGTGTTGTCGTCATGTCGCCTGAAAAGGTTGAAAAGGAATACGATGCCGCCGTCGCGCATGCTACACTCAAAGGGGTGGCATTACCCGATGCTATACTGGAGGAGAAACCGGTTGGGGCGCCGGCCGCACCCCCAGCGGGAGGAGGCGTTCCCCCCAAGGTTGGCGGGTCTCTGGGCGGCGTCGGCACCAACGCTGTTACATTTGTGGCCCGCGTTGAAGGTGAGGCGGAAACGCTTAGTTTCCTTCCGCCACCAGCAGCCGGCGAAGAGGCAAAGGCGGCAAAAGCGGGAGCGGCAGTGATTACGTGGTCAACAACAGCTCCGGCGCTGGAGGCAGTCAAAGAGGCGGCAGCAGCAGCTGGAAACCCTCCCCCACAACTAGGTGACTATATCGTTGGGTATGTTTCAAAGGCCCGAGACCTCAAGGACAAATATGAGACCATAAGCAGGTCTTCATACGCAGGACATGCACTCCTGCCTATATCGTCGTATCCGTGCGACTTTGTGGGAGGAGTGCCGCCTGTTGGTGGCCCTGGTTACTATGACGAGCGCGATGTGACACCTGAATTCAAAGCGAGCAGACAAAAAACAGTCCGCGCGATATCAGCTGAAGCAGACAAACAACCTCTGACGTGTTTCATCTTACCGAAATTCAAAGAAAAGGTAGAGTACTTGGACATCGATGTAGCGATTCCTGCCGTGCTCGATGTCTTGCTAGGGCTTTGCATTGAACGAGACTTCGTAATAACTGACCTGCACGATAGCAATATGGCGTTACATAACGGTAAAGGAGTTACATTCGATTACGACAGGCTCATCACGAAAAACACAGAGGGAGACCCTCTTGCGAATTTCATTGCACGCATAAAAGAGGAAGAGGAGGGCAGTATGAGCCTTATGCAGAACCAGCATGTCGCAGACACGTTCATAGAACGGCGCTTGGGTGAGATGACCTTTGCAATGTATTTCAAGATATACGACATGCTTTCGGTTCTATCACTGCTTGAGGTTACCTGCGGATTGTTGCCCGACGCCCAGAAAGCCGCCGCCTCGGCCGCCGTGGCTTCGTGTGTCGCGACGCTGAAATCAGACGGAGACACGCCAAGTAGCCGTGAATCTGCCGTTACAGAACTGACGAACGTCTTGCGGCCGCTGAAGTGGCCAACAACTACCCTTTCTAGTCCTTTAGAAGCCGAGCTGAAACACAGATCAGTGGAGCGGCGAGCGGCGAAAATAGCGGAGATGAAGAAAACTGAAGAATATTGGGGAGTCTGGAACGCATTGGGTCCGTATATCACAGCAAAGCTTGGGCTCCGCCGAAAGGCCAATGTAGATAAAGCAAAAGAAACCGCAGCGACGCTTCTTGCGAAGGCGAAGCTGAGATGGGAGTATGCAGAGGCAGCTATCAGAGCTTTGCATGACGCTTCCGCCGATCGTCAAGGGAAAGCGTTGGCTGAGGCAAAGGCTGCAAAGACGGCGTGGGAGGCGGCGACTAGTGGACCCATGAAACGCGAGAGCGGCGCCTCGGCCCGCGCATTCAAGCTCGGAGGTCGTCGCACCTTCAGGCGCAAGGGGCTTCCCCAACTTTTGTGAGTGCCTCACGACACGCCATCTGTTCCGCCTTCTTGCGGGTTGAGCCAACGCCGACTCCATACACCTTGCCCTCCACCATCACAGCCACCACAATCTCATTCTTCTTGGGGTCGTTGGAGCGCATCTCGTAGACGGGCGTGCATCGAAACTCCCGCTGGCAGTACTTCTGGAACAGGTCCTTGAAGTTCGTGGCGGAGTTCACAATCTCGTCGACATCCAAGTACGTCTCCATGACGCTCGTTACAAATGCATAGACGACGGCAAACCGATTGCCGCAGTCTGTCCACAAGGCCCCGAGAAAGGCTTCGAAGATATCCCCCAGCTTCTTGGCGTTGTTGCGGCCGTCAATGGCCACAGAATCCTCGTTGTGGCGGGAAATCACGTAGAACCGGTTCAACCCCATAGCCTTGGACAGTTCACCCAAGCGCTCATTGTTCACCAGCTCCTTGCGGGCATCCGTCAAGAACCCCTGCTTCTTCTCGGGGTAACGCTTCCGCAAATAGGTGGCGATACACACGCCCAGCACGGAATCGCCCTCAAACTCCAGACACTCGTAACTCTCATCCTGCAGGGGCATTACACCGTGGGGACATGGTGCCAACTCGGCAGGTTGGCCGTCGGGTGTAGTGTATTCGGACCGGCGCACATAGGTCGTATGGACCATTGCCGTCTGAAACACCTTGCGATGCGTCACACGATAATGGGGAAGACCATGGCGATGGAGGATACGGTGGATATCGGCTTCGGTAAACGGGCGATTGCCTGGGTTGTAGGGCGAGTACATGAGATGTGTTGTGTGTGTGAACGACAATTCGTTTTCCTCTTTTCTCCGACAAGCAGTAATGGGGCAGGCTCAGTCGTTTGCCTACAATCTTGGAGTTGGTATTCCAGAGGAACCACCCAAGACACAGACGGTTGTGGATGTGGCTACCTGTGTCTACGACACGCCCTTGATTTGCGACATGGCGGTGGGGCTGGTCTTCTTCAACCCTGCCAAGTCCAAGCGCATGCTCATGAACTATCTGTACACGGTGGAAAAATTGAAGCGTGCGAAACTGCCGTACTACACATTGGAGTTGACCTATGGAGCCGAGAAGCCTGAGATTGCAGACGCTTTCCACGTCAGCGCCAAGAATGCCCTGTTCAACAAGGAGCAGCTGTGCCGCATGCTGGAGCGCCGCATCCCGTGGCGGTACTCCAAGGTGGTGTTTCTGGATTCCGACCTGGTCTTCACCAGCAAGACCTGGTACGCCGACACGTCCCGACAGTTGTCCAAATGCGATGTGGTTCAGCCGTTCTCGTCGGCGGTGTGGCTGGACATCACGTATACCAAGGCTACATTGGAGCGGTCCAGCGTCGTGTATATGAACAAGGACAAGACCTATGACCACGTGTACCACCCTGGGTTCGCATGGGCCTTCAAGCGGTCGTGGTTTCGCAGATACGGATTCTACGAGTACGCTATCACGGGCAGTGGCGATACATTGAGCACCGCGGCGTGGATGGGGGTGGAGTTCCCCAAGGGATATCTTAAACCCGCATTCCAGCGGTCCTTTGCCGACTACCGCAGGATGCCGAAGCCCACCATGAGCTGCACACCCGGCAAGGTGTATCACTTATGGCACGGGACGCACAAGAACCGCAAGTACGTGGACCGGCACCAGATTGTGGACGGAATCCAAGACGTACAGAAAATCATCCGCCCCAACTGGAGTGGAGTGTTTGAGGTCACGGACAAGGACGTAGCCGCCAAGTTGATGGAGTACTTTGCCCAGCGGGAAGACGACGGAACTTAAAGATATTTTCTCGGTGATACTCATATATCACGTTGATGGTGAAGCACCTGTGTACGCTGGCCCACCGCGTACTTCAGACTCAGCAAACCTTGTCGTGTGCAGTGACCCGAATGCAGCATGGATTTCTACCACATGAAAATGCAAAGCAAGCCCAGCGACACCTCACTGAACTGTCCAATCTCCTTCGGGAGATGGAAGAAGCCATCCGAGCCCCGAAACCAACCTATAGTCAGCCCCGAACCATACATCAATGATCCATTGACTTCAGCTCGAACCCAAAGTCATCCTCCGTGAGCGTCGGCTCGTGGCGGCGGATAATCTCCTTCATGACCTCCTGGCCCCGCTCGCCCAGGATGTCACGCAGGTACGTGTCCAGTGTCTTCTTTGAGAGCGTCCAGCCCCGCTTCCACTGGTTGGGGCGCTTGACGGCAAAGGTCATCTTGGACTCCTTCAGCTCAATCTTGTCGGGCAGGATATTGTTCGCGTAGACGGCGGCCAAGTCCAGCTCCAGCGTCCGCTTGGTGTCGCGAACCTCGGCAATCTCGGCGTTCATCTCCGCGAGGCGCTTCGTCGTCTGAATGTACTTGCTGAGCACGGGCTTGAGGTCCTCCATTGTGTTCTCTGTTCTCCCCAGATTAAAAGCGTCCGTTTTTAACAATGGGGTCGCTGTTTGACGCGAAGGAAGTCAAACAACTAGCAAAGGTCTACAACTCAGCCCATCCAAAGGAGCCACCTGCAAAGTCATGGTCCGACCTCCAAGCGCGACTTCACTCCAAGTGTGCCGAGGGCACACCGTCTTGTATCGTGTCCTCCTTGATGGCGCCTCCTAACGCACCTGCAGACTGGGCCGCAAAGCGGACGGACTGGCTGTCCAGTGACGACATTGACAAGGTCGAGAAGCAGTACGTCAAGCTGTTTGAGGGCTACTACTTTGTGGGATGTGTTCCGATTGACTTTGACAAGAAGTCGGAGTTGTCGGAATGCATCGTGAGCACGCTGTGTTCTATGCGCATAGACAAGCTAGCCAAGAAGGGCAAGACACGTATCGGCATCGTGTTCAACACGGATACGTCAGATGGTCCCGGTGAGCACTGGATTGCCGCCTTCTGCGACATTCGCTCTGAGCTGGAATATCCACGCATGACGTACTTTGATTCCTACGCCCACAAGCCTGAATCGCAAATCGTGGAGCTCATGACGCGGTGGCAGGAGCAGTGGGACGCCATTTCGGGTCAGCAGCCGATGCGACTCAGCTACAACAACGTCCAACACCAGAAGAAGGACACGGAGTGCGGCATGTACTGTCTGTACTTTCACTGGGCATGTCTGATGAACTTGCCCATGGACAAGCCGATACCCGACGACGTGATGAACGCGTTCCGGAACCTGCTGTTCAGAATGCCTGAAAATTAGCATGCCCCAACACAATGGAAATGCTACTGGCTGCTGGCGCCCTCGTGGTTGCTGGATACCTGATTGCACGTGAGGTGAAGACAGAAGTTGCCCCAGACGTCGTTCGCAAGCGGGTGGCTGACTACTACGTGGCAGGGACGACGGATGTGTCCGACGCCATGGCAAGTGGCAAGCGCCTGTTGGAGCTTAACATTGGGTCCGATATGCAGGACCGTCCCGTCATCCTGCCCTCTGGGGAAAAGTTTGAGCCCGTGTGTGTGGCTCTGCTGAACCAAGCGTTCTCCAACAAGGACCCCTTCATCCTGTCCTTGGTCTTTCACACGGATACAACCGTCACCTTGAATGCAGTGGCCAAGTCCCTGCGGGAGACAGTCCACCGCCAGTTGGTGCCGCCCACGCCCAACCTGGCCGAGGTGCCGCTGGACACGCTTGCCGGTAAACTGATTCTGGTTTCAGGCCCTGAGATGCGGGGGTCGGACTTGGAGCCGCTGGTCACTCTGTCGTGGGGCGACTCCGGATTGCGTCGTCTTGACTATGCTCGGGCGCTCCATCCTCGCGACCCTGAAGAGCTGAAGCAGTTTGCGACACATCATTTGGTCTTGGTCGTGTCCGACAAGTCCAAGGGTGTGTATGCAGGTGACAATGAGATTGTCGCGTCAGGATGCCAGTGGAATCTAGCAGGCATGGGAACTGGATTCATTGAACGGACGGGGGTGTAACATTTTCGTGCTGAACTAACAAAATGGCGAACCCTTGGCTCTCTCACGTAAAGTCAACAATGGCGGACATGAAGCGCAAGGGCACGTACAAGAAGAAGGGGGGTCTTGCACAGGTCATCGAGGCGGCGAAGAAGACCTACACGAAGAGCTCGTCTGCGCCTTCTGGCAAGAAGACCCGCCGTCACGGTCGCAAGGGGCGCAAGAGCCGCAAGAGCTTCATGGGAATGATGGAATAAGTAGCCACACCACGTACATTGTAATCACGAACCACGACGCAATATACACTTGAAGACACAGGGATGCGCGCTCATACCTCTGTTTTGCCAAGTAATTCTCGGTGCGAAACCCGATGAGTCCGGTGATGGTCTCGGCCTCCTCCTCGCTGTTTTCGGCAGGTGCTGCTGCGGTCATTCTTACTAGAACACCCGCTCTTGTAGTAAGCCACACGTCGGACGTACGCCTTGTATGACGGGATATCTCCCGACATGGCCTTCAGCAGTCCGTACATCCACCTGAGGTAGGCGCGCTGAGAAGACAGTGCAACTTCGTTCTCCTTAATGTACTTGGCAAAGGCCGCACGGTACTCGTCAAATGGAAAGACCTTGGCCAATGCATGCATGAAGGTCCGCTGCGTCGCCATCTTCGTCTTCTCGGGCTTGAAGTTGTAGGCAACGGCCATCAGAAAGTCGCGCCCAGGGACCTTGGTGGGTTTCATAGCCATGTACTTGGCCTTGACCTGCTCAAACTTCGGGTCAGGTCCAGGGTCCACCACCTTCGGGTCGTTTGCGCACTGGGTCCGCAACTTGTTGTTCACCATATTGTGGATTTCGTAGAGCCATTTGCCGGGATTTGTGGAGTGGAGCGGATGGTCGTGGACGAACTGCGTGGTGCTGGCGCGGCAGTACTTGCAGGGGAGAACGTCTTTCATCTGGTTCAGCACATCGTCGGGATGGGGTGATTTGAAGGCGATTAAGTGGAAGAGCTCCCACCCACTCGGTCCCCAAAACCGCGTGTCCATTGTGTCTACTTAACATCTTTCTGGACGAGCCATGCGGCAATCTGGATGGCCATGGCGGCATCGGAGACAGGGTTGTGGGCCTTGCCGATGGGAAACGCCTTCTTCAGTCCAGCGTCCAGCTCTTTCTTGATGCAGTCGTATGTGCCCTCCAGCTTGGCCGTCTTGCACCGCTTGGTGAACTCGGGATTGTGCTTGGCAATGTCCATGATACCCAGAGGCGCCTTGAATGCGAAGCCGTGGGCAGCACAGGCAGACTTGATGGCCTTCAGGTCGGTGTCGCCCTTCACCACCACCACCGACTCGCTAATCAACTTTGCAAATCCCTTCAACCACGACGCGGGCTTCAGGTGAGGCTTGACCATGGAGTCGGCAAAGTAGACGTCCACAATGTCCTTGTCTCCCAGAAACTCGGGCGCAGACCGCTCTGTCTCCTCCAAGAGGTCCAGTGCCTCAGCGGTCGCAGGTGTGGTGGTGGAGAACTTGGACGACACGCGGTTCAACTGACCTTCAGGTGGAGGCAGAACGACAAAGAAGGGCGCCGACCGTGTCCACGAGTCCCCACTGCGAGTCAAGTGGTAGCCACCCACCTCCCGAGGCAGGAAGGCCTCTCCCTTGTGCCAGAACTCGCAATCAAACGCAAGTAATGACGCATGTTTTCCAGCAAGCAGGTCTAACGCCGCACTGCGGAGCTTCATTGTACTGATACCTAAAAAGAATGTGAGCACAGAACAAATGCTGGATACCCGCGATATCATCATCTTAACGGCTGCATTCTACCTTGGAAGTGTCGTGTCCAAGTTCTTCGGGTCCTTGGTGGATGGCGTTATCACGCCGCTGCTGGCGCCCGCCGTGTCGGCTGAGAAGGGTGTGTCTGCGTTCACTGTCAAGGTCGGGTCGGCGAACCTCAAGATTGGACAGGTCGTCGTTGACCTGCTCAACCTGATTGTCTCGTTCGTCGTGGTCGTCTTCACAGTCGGCCTCCTGCGCACGTACATCCTCAGCCGCATCGGGGCCCGCCGTGGCGCCTCCATGGAAGAATAAAAGAGAAGTGAGTAATAATGGGTGCGTCAACGTCAAGCCCTGCTGACCCGTCGGCACCCCCTGCCGACTCGTACTACGCTCGCCTCAAGGCAATGATACCCGGGACAACGGCATCTGCTCCGCCCCCGGCACCGCCCCCCATGGGTGGTCGTCACCGCACCTACCGGAAGAAGTCCAAGTCTAAGCGTCGCCGAGGTGGAAGGAAGTCCACCCGCCGCTAGGGTACTTGCCATAGGTCGCGTCCATGCGCTTGCGGAGCTCGGGCATACCTGCTCCAGCCTTGTACATGAGCTCGTTTGAACGCTTCCACTCATTGAATGCAACCTGCAGAGCCCCAAGAGTCACGGATGCACGCTCGTCGCCCGCGGGCGGGGGCGTGGTTGACTCGTGGACCTTCTCGCGGAGGAACCTGGCGATAGCGTCATTGTCCTCCTTGTAGTCGCTCGTGTACGCCATCACCTTACCGGGCGGCGTCAGCTTACGAAACCCATTTCCCTGCTTGTACAGGAAGACCAAGTACGACAGGAAGCAAGTGGCCCAGTCCACCGACACCACCTTGTGCTGAATGGCCTCGTCCATCGGCTTCTCATTGTCCTTCATCGGATTCACGACGAACTTGGTTGGGAAGTCCACCACCACCAGACGGCGCCACGTACCACCGTCCTGCGTGTTGATAACAGGCTTGTCGTTGCAAGAGAAGTTGAATCGAGTCTGCATGTCAAACTCCACCATCTGCTTGGACCCCGCATACAGGTCGCGGCCCACCACGCGCTCCGACGACGCCAACTCCTTCATGTAGCCCGTATTGATGGCCGCGCCCTCGTCGGGCTCGGACATGGTTGCAAAGCGACGCCCCTTGAGGCGGACCAAATCTGGATTCGCGGCACCCGTCTTGCCGCGCCCCTGCGTCAACATCGTCACCGAGGCCTTGGTCGCGTAGTCACCCATCGCTTGGGTCATCAGGTTCATGAGCATGGACTTGCCGTTAGACCCCGTGCCCGTGAGAATGTGGAACTTCTGAGCCTCGTTAGCACCCGACAGCGACGTGGACAGATACGCAAGGAAGTACGTGCGCACCTCCCTGTCAGGGAGCACATCGTGGATGAACTTGCGAAGTTCGGCCCAGCACTCGTGCGTATCGTGGGGCTTCTCGGGGTCAAAGTCCAGCTTGGTGGAGAAGGAGATGTAGTCCTCTGGCTTGCCATCCCGAAACTCCATCTTCAGTGTGTCGTATACGCCATTGTTGAAGGCAATCAGGTTCTTGTTCTCGTCCACCTTGTTCACAAACTCCTCATCAAGGAACAACTCACGGCACTCGCGCATCACATTCTCCTTGAAGCGGCTCGTCTTCAGCTTCATTCGCATTTCCGTGTACGACTTCAGCTTCTTCTCTGCACGACACCGGTCACACGTGGTCTCTTCGTGCTTGCCCACCGGACACTCGGGAATGTCCTCCATCTGGGACATGAAGACCTTGGCTTGGTCCCAGAACCGACGAGCCACATCGCTGGACAGCCTGCACTGCAGGTCAATACCCTTGTCCGTCTCCTTCCAGATGTGTGTCATGAAACGGAACCAGCTGGCCGAGCTGTACCGAGCGCACTTGTACATGTCGCGATACATGGCGAAGACCACCAAGGCCACATCGTGCTCTGTCTGAGTGGATACGCCCTCGTTGACCAAGTAATCAATATTCCTCTTCTCAATCTCCTCATACTTCTCCAAGTTGTCCAAACGGGACCAGTGGAGAAGACTCTTCTCGCTGAGACGTACGCCGTCGTTGCGGAAGTTGAACGACGTCCACTTTGCAATGGTTTCACGCTCCTTGTAGTTCCCGGGGTCCTGAGCAGAGAACTCCAGAAACGTACCCTCCAAGTCGGAATGGATGTTCTTCAGGCACTGTCCCGTGTTAATCCAGTCTTGGTAGGACTTGTACCTGAACTCGGCCAAGTTGAAGACGTGGTCGCGGAAACGGCGCAACTGGTCCTCCGTCAGCGGTGTCTGCACCGTCACGCGAGTTGGCGAAGACCCGCGAGACCCAGGGTCACCCTGACGCACTGCGGGTCGGCCGCGAGCAGGGACAGCTGCTGCACCTCCCGAGATACGCGGGGGCTCTTCCACGCGGTCATACAACTTCCCTGCCTCCGTCAGCGGAGAGGCGTCGGACGAGTGAGCGCGAACCGAGTACTTGCGAATCAAGTCGGCCGTAATCCGCGGCTCCTCGTCATCAATGCTCGTCGCACCGTCCTTCGAGCTCCAGTCCACGGTATACTTGAACCGATACGGCAGAGGCTGAACACCGTGCTCCAGGGGCTTACCAGAGCGAAGCAACGGCCACCAGGTTGTGTGGTTGAGCACTGCAGAGTCATAGACATCGCGCCACCCCTTCTTCAGTCCCAGACCCGGGAAGTGCGTCTCCATTCGGGGAAGCAGTGCGTTCTTGACTGCGTTCTCAACCCCCTTGATGGTCTTAATCATGGGCACCACGATGTGGATGCCCGACTTCGACTCATTCTTGGACGGGTAGTAGGTCGGCTCCGGCTTCTCCATCACACAGACCTCAAACACGCTGCCGTCCACCATCGTGTGGTACTTCTTGACCTCGTTCATGTAGTCCTTGACGAACGACACCACCTGCTCCTGCGTGTGGCGGTGGTCTTCCACCTTTCCCTCGTAGACAAAGTCCAAGTCAACTCGCAGAGAGCCAACGGGAGTCATCTTCTCGGTGATGGTGAGCATGCCGACGTTCTTCACGTAGTCCGCATACAGGTCATAGAAATGGCTTAAGTCATCGTCGTTGGAGATGTTGTACATCTTGCAGATGGCTCGCAGCTGGTGCGTCTCCTGCCCCGAACCCTTATCAGATTCGTGCTTCTCCAGAAACGTCCGAAGCTTAGACGGCTGCATCCTGTTTGAATAGGCCGACAAGAATCCAAGTCCGATTGGTCCATTTTTAACGCACGAATATGGGAACGTGGAATTGGTATGTGCTTAGAAATGGATAGCGTTTCTCTAGGCCAAAAGACAAGCAATGAAGTTCTGCGCCAAGTGTTCCAACTTTCTATACGACATTGTGGAGCGGGAGGCGGAGGGTCGCAAGGGTGCATTCCTCAAGTGCCGCTCATGTCCCTATGAGGAGCCGATTGTCAAGGAGAACCCCGTGGTCTACGAGCACGACCTGAAGCAGGATACCTCCGTGCAGTACTCTATCAATCCGTATCTGAAGTACGACTCCACGCTGCCTCGCTTCACGACAATGGTGTGTCCTAACCATACCTGTCCCACGCAGGGCAAGGAGTCCGACATTGTGGGAATCAAGTTGGACCCCGTCAATGTAGTCTGGATGTATCAGTGTGCAGTGTGTGATGAGATGTGGAAGCAGAGTGCTCGGGGGGTGTAATGGCGATGGACGAACTCGCAGAGTTCGTCTATTGGATTAGTTGCGAGCGGACGCGAGCTATTAAGCGACGCGCCAAGGAGCTCAGGCGACGTGCGGCCGACCCAGTGGCGGTGGGCTGCCCGTGTTCACGGACCCTTGGACGTAGCGCATGTTTCCACCCTGTCCGCTGGTGGAGACGGTGGACGGGAGGCGGGGGTTGTTGACCCGTCCATATCCATTGTACGGGCGCACGCGACCAAGAGCCGTGGATATCAGGGTTGTCTGCATAGGCGTCACCGTCAGTGACGCTTGACTGGCCAACAACTGAGCGTTCAACGCAGACTGTGTGGCAAAGGGCTGGTCAGACGTTTGAATCGTTTTGGGCACCTTGTTGTTCGCGTATGCCAACGAGGCAGCCTTGTTTTTCACAAAGGTGGTATAGTCCGAGGCAGAGAGCGTCGGCATTTGTGACTTGCCCCGATTATTTCCCTGTGTTTTTGGAGGATGTCGCCTTGGACACGGTCGCCACGGACTTGACGGGATTCACTGTGGCCGAAATCTTTGACGCCACCACGACCGTGCTTGTGGCAGCCTTTGTTGTGACCATTGTAACTCCGGCCGACGACGACTTTGACTGGACATTCGGTGCCGACAGCGTGTTTGCATTCGCCTTGATGAACGTAGTGTACTCAGACGCAGCTCCCTTCAGTAGCGGCATTTATTGAAAACGAAAGAAGATACCTTGAAGACAAGAGAGGGTATGTCCGACCACCCTGAAGTCAAGCCTGTGTTTCGTCCCGAGGTTGTGGAGGCCCTGAAGGTCGCGCGTATCACGCAGCCGTACTTCACCAAGTATGAGTATGTGGACATGCTGGCGGCCCGGGCTCAGCAGATTGCCGACGGCGCCAAGCCCCTTGTGGGGTTGGAGGGTCTCAAGACGTCGGACCCGATGTTTATTTGGAACATTGCCAAGCGGGAGATTGAGCAGCGCAAGCTGCCGTTCATGGTGAGGCGGCAACTTCCAAATGGGACGTCAGAATTCTGGAGTGCTCAAGAGTTAGAGATGAATTGGTAGCCACAGCGTTGGAGTGCTCAAGAGCTAGAGCCGAGTTGGTAATGAGCAGAGCAAGAGCGCAGGCCATGGAGGCAACATAGTGGAGACTGACATGATACGGAGTTGCCTGGTTCGCGTCAGGATTCCACACCAAGTCCTTTTTGATGTAGCCGTAGTAGAACATGAAGAAGCAGTACCCGACACCGCAGGCATAGGTGAACATAGTGTAGTCGCGCTGAGACACCAGTGGCAGAATGGACGGAACCATGCTGTTCGCCGTCACAAAGTCAATCCAGAAGATTACAGGGTGCTTGGTCAGGTGGTAGGTGATGGAGACGACTGTGACGCCTGTGTGGTACCAAATACGGATTGTGTCTCCGCATTTCCACGCTGCCCATGTGGGTATCATGAGAAACAAGCTGGAGGTGGCTAGCCAGTAATTTGGCTTCATTAAACGTTTACCGCACCCGCCATTAAAATGGAGAAGGCGGACAAGGAGGAATGGACCCAATGCAGGCTGGCGTGCCACGCAGTCGCCACGGATGGGTCTGGGTCCCATGCTAATATAGAGTGAGAATGTCCATAGTGATACACCGAAAGTCCATATCCGAGGAAGGCGAAGTACGGAGATAAGGACCAAGGTAACCATTGCAGGGTTGTGCGTGTTGCTGCCAGCACGCACATGTTTGCAAAGACCATGTCCCCCAACAGGACCTCGGGATACATGGGCTTGGTTCCATGGTGAAGGATAGAGAAGACGAGGCATCCGCCTGTGATGGCGGCGGACACGTATTCTTTGGTTGCCAGATACGCCCCCGTAGGGAGCAACATGGAGAAGCTGGACAATACCAATCGTGGGTTGGGTTCCATTATTACTTGCCTGAAAGACGTTGGAGGTCTTCTTCCGAGGGCGGGAACAGCAGGGTGGCTTTAGACGCCGACGGAGCTGCATACATGGTGGGAGTCTCGTGCTTCACAGTGCCATTCGCCATGGCCACGTCAATGGAGTTCTCGGAGAAGCGCTTGATGTCGGGGTCGTATGTGGACTGGAACTGGCCTGCAGTCCCGAAGATGTAGCTGAACAGAAGGACAATGGCGACCACAAACAACAGGACGCCCCACGTACGGAGTTTCGGGACCTTGAACTTCATTACTTGTTTGACTGGAAAAAACGGAAGCCGTTGAAGTAGTAAGACAGTCAAGCATGGACTTTCCGATTCCTATTCGCTGCTACACGTGCAACCTCCCCATCGCCGGCAAGTGGCTCCGCTTTCTGGAGCTGGTCAAGGAGTACCGCCGCGAGGACGGGCGCCCCGAGGATGCCCAGATTCTGTACTTGACCAACTCCACCACTGTCACTGCAGAGGGACGAGCCATGACGGACCTTGGACTGACGCGCGAGTGCTGTCGCCGTCACTTTCTGACGCATCCGGGCGTATGAGCGGAAGTGTGTGTAATTTCTAGGTGAAGATGTAAGGATGTCTTCCTATAGCGAATACCTCAACCGCATGAAGCAGCGGCTTCCGAATATCGTGGACACCCGCCCCCATCGCGATGCGAGCCACCAGACTGAGATTGTCCGCATGCTGGCGGCTTCGGGCAACTACGAGACGGTCGTGCCCAAAACAGCCTGCACCACAGTCCTGAATGCCCCGTCCACGGCTTCAGCAGCGAACACGGTGTATGGCGGTGGACACAATGTGCAAGACGCCTCTGCTTTTTTGGCGTTCCAGGGTGGAGGCGCAATCGCGAATGGCGCAATCCGTGCCAATGCCAAGCCATCGCAAATCACGAAGGTCTGTTACACGTCGGCAGTGATACCTGAGTTACAGGACATGCTGGCGGGCACTGCTCTTGTGGGCAAGGTTGACCCGGCTGTCTACGCTATCCAGCAGGGACACAAGACCACGCCCAGGAACGGCAAGTGCTGCCTGACCTGCAAGCGGACCAGTCTCGCGCCGACGTGCACATCGTGTGCAGGCAAGTTGGACCTGCCCAACAACGGTCTCGGGTACAAAAACACTTACCAATACCCTCGCACAGTAACATAATGCTGACCGTGTACACGTACTCCATCCCAAAACCAGCAGATGTCTTTGACCTGTCCGAGACTCCGCTGGAGCAGCTGGCAGACGCAGCCACTGCAATCTTGACCCACCACAAGACAGCCGTTATTTGGTTCGGCTATCTTGAGGGGTGGATGTTGACGCCAATGGAAGAGGTACGTCTTCGCAAGGTCATTCGTGCCTTTCACTGCATTGCCGTATCCCGAGTCCCACTCTCCTTCGCAAATGCCTGGAAAATGGAAATAGATACCATTTACACAGTCTCACCACATGGACACTCCGACTCTGACGACAATGGTGGTCTTGCACACGCTGGATGTGAAGTTCAACACAACAACCCTGCTGGAGTCTTTGCCTCTGACGAGCTCGTTAATCAAGATAGAGAAGCAAGGGTCGCCGATTCGGGGCTCAAGCAAGCGGGATTTGATTAAGCGACGAAGCAAGAAGGCAGGCCCCAAGCGGACAACGGGGTTCGGACATAACTCCATCACGATGGTGGTCATGTCTGACGGAGACGGAACGCTCTTGCGAAAGGAGATTACAATCAAGGTCTTCCAGAACGGCGTGTTCCATATCACGGGCGTTCTGGACGAGAGGTATGACCGCGATGTCATGAGTATCTTGGGCGGGCATATTCGCACAACCTGCCCTGCAGCCGTCGTGGATGGAACGTGGGATACCAAGAGCAGGCGCGTGGTGTTGATGAACTACAAGACGCGATTGACGACAACTGTCAGCCTGTCGCGTGAGAAGCTGTATGCAGGACTGCGCGCAGCCGGGGTCAAGACGGATTACGAGCCTGCCGTGTACCCTGCAGTTAAGATTTACTTTCCCGAGACCAAGTGGATTGCCAAGGTCTTCCGCACCGGCAACATTATCCTGACCGGCATGACGGCTCACGAGGAGTGCATTCGCTTGGTGGCTGCGTTGAAACCGCTTATAGATTCTGTGGCTACTTCTCATAATGTCGCAACAGCCGCAGCAAGCACGTGAGTTGACCCCCGCCGAAGTCGCCGCCGGTGAGGCCCACATCACTGAAACTGAACTGAAGGCCACGGAGATTCAGGCGCTCGTCCGCAACATGGACCACTCCAAGAAGAAGTGGCGCCATCTGCGTCGCGAGGAGTTCATGGCCAAGATGGAGCAGGAGAACTCTGTTTTGTATTACAACTACCCCAGCCTGTGGCAGATGCACGCGGAGGACCGTCTGGATTCCACGTTCTTTGAGATGCTGGCCATGAAGCGAAAAGTGGAAAAGGGTGAGATTACCGCTGAGCAAGCGTCAGTTGTCGTGGGTAAGAAGTTGTATGAGAAGTTCATTCCGCAGGTGACGGAGAATGCACCGCCTGTGCCGTCCATGAGTTACGAGCAGTACTACAAGCAGTTCGGCGGTGCCTCTACCCGTACCGCGCCCGCATCTCCGAGTACGTCATCGGAACATCCTTGAACTTGGACAGTGATGCAAACTGCTGCTTCAGGGTCATGGTGTTGCTGGTCTCCCCCAGGAAGTCCTCGCGCGTAGCAGGTGTCGGAAGGTCCATCTGTTCCTCAGTGAGTGGATCGACGGCAGTGACCACGCCCGTGGCTGCACATCCCGCATCCACAAAGGACTCGAAGGTCGTGTTGCCCTCCATGCGCGCGAAGATGTCCTTGATGGTCTTGACGCTCTCCACGAGCTTGGGCAGAGGGGTATCGGGGCGCTGAGGCGGGACAGGCGTTCCAGAGAGGTCGATGGGGTCGGACATGAGCTTTCCTTGTATTTGGAAACTGTTTTCGTTTTTAAGTGTGAGCAAAAAGAAAATGACACCAATCCTTGCAGAGTTCCTCGGCACTCTGCTTCTGATTGGAACGATTTCCTATGTGGGTACCCCGCTGGCCATCGGTGCCGCCCTCGCCGTTGCTGCGTACTTCCTAGGACCTATCTCGGGTGGTCACTTCAATCCTGCAGTGACGCTGTGGGCATTCTTGTCCAACAAGGTCAGCCCTAATCGCGCAATGATGCACGTGGCTGCTCAGTTCCTGGCTGCAGTGTCCATCTTCGCATTGAAGGCGGCAATGTAGTTCGCAAAGTCCTCCGACATCTCACGCGCACTGACGTGCGGGTGGAGCCACTTGGACGCCTCCAGAAGGCTGACATCGTCCTCACCCATGTGCTCAGTCAGCACCTTATCAATACGGTAGTGAACAGCCAGCGGGCTACGGTGAAGGGCATTGGCCACCTCGGTCACCGACAGGTGGTCGTGGCGGAGCATGTTCACCATGTTGCGCTCCTCCTGCTGAGTCCAGCGCTCTCCATTGTTGGAGACCTTGTTGCGAACCGAGACCTTGAGCGACTCACCGCTGAAGTCAAGGACGCGGGCGACGGGGACGGCACGGGCAACGGCATTCTTCTGAAGGCGAGTGTATGCAGGCATCTTGGTATGAGGTGGAGTTCCCTCTCGTACCAAGTTTCCGTTTTTACGGTGCCGCAGGGAGGAATTGAACCTCCGACCTACCGCTGTTTCACTGCTACAAAGCGGGTGCTCTACCACTGAGCTACGACGGCTGGGTGAAATGTAATGTGGGTGTTACACGAAATGGGATTCGAACCCATGAGCTTGCGCAGCAGGTCTTGAATCTGCCTCCTTAACCACTCGGACATTCGTGTGGGGTACGGGCTGAGTAAGCCCTTGGATTACGAGCGATGGGATTCGAACCCATGCGGTGTGAACCAGCAGATCTTAAGCCTGCCTCCTTGACCAACTCGGACACGCTCGTTAAACAGGTGTTCCATCGTGATTTAATCTTACCTTTGTCTTGTCCTCTTGTACCCCGTAGATGAACCACGCATAGTTCGGAAGCATGCCCTTGAACTGGTAGTATGTCATGACATTGTGCCATGCATCCTTGAAGGTGGTGTATCCATCGTAGACAACCCACTTTGTCTCGTCCTTTTCATCAACTTCGTGGTACGCAATCCAAAAGGACTTGAACTCTGGCATTATATACTTGGTGTTCCTTGTCTGTAGATACCGCATGCGGGGATTGAACCCGCGACTATCGGCTTGCTGACCCCGCTCGCCCATTCAGGCTCGCAGACCCCATAAAAGGCCGATGCTCTACCATCTGAGCTAATGCGATGAGGACATAAGACCGATGCTCTACCACTGAGCCAATGCGGCAGTGAAAATGTGTTTTGATACGCTCAGCGGGAATCGGACCCGCGCAAACAGATTGGAAATCTGTTAGTCTACCACTAACTTATGAGCGTGGTGGTAGAGGTACTCGGAATCGAACCGAGGTCAACGGGTCTCTTGAACAAGTCGGGCTTTGACCCCGAGACCTCTTCCGTGTAAAGGAAGCGCTCTTCCACTGAGCTACTCGTCCTATCAAAGCCCGCTGTGCTGACCACTGCACCATACCTCTGGGATTCCCGTGCCGGGAGTCGAACCCGGGCCGAGGCTGTGAAAGAGCCCTATCCTAACCGCTAGACCACACGGGAGTCGGGCCGCTGCCCACGTGTTGTAAGTAAGTTCCCTCTAAGCCTCTGCCTTCTCCCCTCGCAACTCTGTCCTGAGCTCCATGAGCATCTTGCCCATCCAATTCTGTCCCTTCCATTTTCCCTCTTGTGCAGGCTTCGTGTCTGCCGATGTCCCAATGCCCCAGTAGCTATCCCGCGCATTGGCCTCTGCCAACGTCCTGTCTTTTGTGGCCAAGAGCTTCTCCAGCATCTCGGTGTTTTTGGGGTGCGTGAACTTTGCCCGCAGCGCCTTCCGCATAACTTCATCCTTGAACCCGCGTCCGGGTGCAAGTCCGTTCCACTCCGCGCCAACAAAGTCCTTCACCTTTTTTCCAATCGCCTTGGCTGACTTGGCCTCCGTGAACTGCTTCCCCTTCGGAGGTGTCAGCATCTTTGTAGCCGCAGCCTCGTCCTTGAACAACTTTGCCTTGGACCACTGGAAGTAGTGCTCCACAGTGGGGAACGTGATGCCGTCAATCTCAAACGGCGCCACGTACATGTTGCTCAAGAACCTATACTCGGCGAGCTTCTCGTCGCCCATGAAGAAGAACACCGGCTTCTCTGCTTCCGCTTCCTCAACGGGAACTTTCACCTTGATGACCTTCTTCTTCAACTTGGGTGCCGCTGCTGCCTCTGCGTCCTTGACGGTGGGAACCTCAATGGATTCCTCTTCCTCAGGAGGCGATGGAGGCGCAGGGGTCTCGACCTTGTTGAAGATGAAGGTTCGGTGAAGGAACGAGAAGGCCTGCTGTTCCTGTGTGAGGGTAATCGCAGTCTGCTGCGAATAGTACTCCTGAAACAGCTGGGTCGACTCAAGTTCATATCCCGCTTCCTTCAGCAGTTCCACCACGCGCTCAAAGGGCACCAATGCCTCCTGCACGGGCTTCTCAAAGCTCTCGAGGTACACGCGCAGAGTCTGTCCAAACTCTGGGCGCCACGCGTCGCCGTCAGGGTAGTCCTTGGTGAACTCACCGAACACCTGACCATCGGCGCGGAAGATGTGGTTCTTCTTGCCAAGGAGAAGCGCGTATACCGCCGCTCCATCCATGCACGTACCGAAGAACCGCTTCTTACCATGTACCTTCAAGTTTTCTGTAAACGCCCTGAACGCCTCCTCCGACACGCAGGCGTAGTGGATGGCGAACTGGCAGGAGATGTCATCAAACTCCTTCACCCCCCTGAACTGCTGGAGGTACGCCGTGGGAGCAGGGTCTGTGCCCGCAAGGATACGCGTATACCGGTCGTCTGACTCGTACAGCGGCTTGGTCATGTCGCCCACCGCCAGTAGCATGGGCGGCAGCTTGTCACAGCTCGGCTTCTCAGAATCCCGCAGGTAGCGGACATAGGCACCCTGCCGACTGGAGGTCAGATTGGCCTCTGAGATGTCAAAGCCCACCACCAGCTTGGGCTTGGACCGCTTCCACTTCAGCATATCGCCCGCACGTCCCACCGCCAGCTCCAACAGGGTATCTCCGGGCTTGACGCATGCTTGGTACAGCTGCTCCTTAACCCGATTGTGGAAGGAGTACACATCCTTCAGGATGCGGTCGCGAGCGTCCAGATTGTCCCGGTAGTACAGGTCGTCCTCTGCAAGGTCGTCCACAGCCTGAGACGCGGGGTGGCGAATCATGTCCTCCGTGATGGGGACGTGAATGTTGGTCCAGATGGACTCAGCCACAGCAATGTCGTTTCCGAACTGCGGTTCGCCCAGCTCGCGGTACTGGTACGTCTTGTCGTCACGGGTCCGCAGGACGGTCCAATGCCCCGTCTCCGTATCGTAGGCACACTCCACAATCGTATTGTCCCTGATGGGATTCCCCATCTTGTCCACAGGCACGCCCTTCTCCAGCTTCAGAGAAATGATGTTCGCATCGGGCTTGCGCGGCACGGAGGGTTGGAAGGGAGACGGAGCACGGTCGCGCGTCTCAGCAATCCGCTTCAGGTCAGGCGGCATCACGGGCGGCGTGTACTCACCCGTCAGTGTCTCGCGCGGATACAGAATATCGGAGCCGCGGTTGCGAGAGACGTACAGCGTACCCTTGAACACATGGGACTTGAGAACTGTGTCGTAGCTCTCTCCCGGCTTGTAGCGAAGCAGGAAGTCAATGCTGTTCTGGTCTGCGGGCTTCCACTTGTACACACGCAGCCACGTCTTGCCACGACGGTCCTGCATCGGAGCCACGGGTGTGGACTTTGGCGTGAAGACCAGCCCGTCCGTGGGGTATCCGAACTTGGTGTCCAGCAGGGTGTTGATAGCTTGCTCCATCACGGGCCCGTCTCCTGCGAAGAACACCTTGGTCTCAATCCGCAGGGGCTTCTGGCTCGGAGCCGTGACAAAGTCGGTGCCCAGGTCCTTGACGAACTCGCGAGCACAGCCCAGACGGCTCGTGATGGTCAGGTCCTCATCCGTCAGCATCAGCGGCAGGCGAGTCGTGTTCTTGCCTCGGAAGGCGTAGACATCAAAGATGCAGAACAAATTCATGTCCGTCAGGTACTCGCCATCCAGCACATCGCCAACGTGGATGTCCTTGGTGCTGGTCAAGCCAGTCCACGAGATATCCTTGTTCGGGGTCACGCGAATGACCCGCTTGTCGGAGGCCACGACCAAGAAACAGCGGTCTCCGTCAGCCTTGGTGGTCACGGTGTAGCCCTCCAGAATAGAGTTGGGACACACCTTGCTCATGTGACGGCGGTCCATGGTCACGGGGTTGATGAAGTTGAACCCGAGGCGCTGGAACCCCATGCGGTAGTTCTCCACATCCGACTTGGTCAGCAGAAAGGGTGTGCCCTGAAAGGCCTCAAGAACGAGCGTCACATGGCGGAACAGGGAGTCCACGATGGCATTGGTCGGTGCCTTGCGGTCAAGCACCTCCAGTTCCAGCTCGTACGCGGGCTGTGCGCGCATCACCTCGTGAAGGCTACGCATGCCCCGCGTGCGGGACTTGACCAGGGAGAAGTCAAAGCGCAACAGTCCGTCCAACGTAGTCCACGAACGGCGGTGGATGATGCGGACATGGGCGGTCGGGTCCATGGGTGCGCCGGTGAAATCACGGCGCAGCTCCTCCTCGCGGCGAAGGGTGAAGCGAATACCCAGGTCAGGGAGGTCCACCAAGTCGGACTCCGACCCACGTCCCTCAAAGTAGCGGGTCTTCCGCTCAACGAGCAGTTTGGTTCCACGGAAGCTTCCAGTGGAGCAGACCTTGTAGATATTTGCAGATTGCGTGACGACCACCCGAACATTGTCGGGGTACGAGAAGACGGCGCGGTGTTCGTCGGTTGCAGAGCCAGTTGACACCGACGAGATGACTCCAGCGATGCGGTCAGCTACGCCCTTGGTCTTGATTTGGTTGGGAAGGACCTTGCATTCAAGTTCGGCCTGAGGGTCGCGAGAGACGTAGTTGGCAAGGGCCGTTACGGCCGAGCGTTGGGTCTCCATTTGCCCTTGCTAATAGGCTGGATTCTCTTTATCCATTTTTTACCATCGTCTTCCGCACTACATCGTCTGCGTCCATCCGCTTTCGCTGGTCAAGGTAAAAAGCAACCATCTTCTCCATCTCAAGCATGCAGACATCGCTCAAGACTTCAGAGGAAACCAAAACACCAGTCTGTGTCTTTGTGTAGGATTCAGTGTGATGCTTGATGACTGCAAAGACCTGGGCGTGCTCATGCGGGTCCAGGAGGTCCAGCTGGTCCCTCAGCTTTTCCTTGCGCGCTCGGTTCATTTGTAGTAGTCGCGGGCTTTCCAATGCGCTTCGTCTTCCGCGTGGTCACTGGAACTTGGTCTTGGGGAACCACCACCCTGCGCTCCACGTCCGCCGCCGCATTGGTGCCCGTGGATGCAGCCAGCAGTGGCTCCTCCGCCGCGGCCGACTTCTCTGCTTCAGCCTTTTGTGCATTGACCACCTGCTTCAGGTGCCCAAGGACCACGATAGAGTCGTCTCCCTGCTGGAACCTAGACCCCTTGACCTCAAACTCCACCTCCTGTCCCTCCGCAACGTCCTCAAACGAAGCATCACCAAGGTGGAGGTCGCGGGGCAACAGGACCTTCATTGGAGACACCTCTGCGTGGATACCAATCTTGGACCGCAGTACGACGGGGGCACGAAAGACTTGTCCCGGGTGGGGCATACAGATATCCGCCTGAAACTTGACCGAGTAGTCCAGTCCGCCGTGGATGAGATTGACACGTCCAAGTGAGTGGTCCACCACAGTGATGCTTCGGGGCTGCACAAAGCCCTCGGGAATGCAGACACCCTCGTACTTGGCTCGCAGCTGCGACATCAAGCTGACCTGAATGTTTCGCTGAATGTGCTGAGCAGGGATGTGAACCGAGCGAACCAACGCACGGCGCTCAAAGATAGGGTCCATGTGGTTACGTTGTCTTTACTTGCCCTTTTTCGTTTTTGGTTTAGCCGAGAGGATGGTTTCCATCTCTTCGGGGGTGTACCAAACCACCTTCGGGTCAGGGTCCTGCATCTGTGTGCGCAATAGCAATTCGGAGTAGATGCACCACGTCTCCTTGTTGGTCTTGGCCACGTCAGCAGGTACACCAGCGCCTGTGCGGTCCACGAACTTGGCCAAGGCAAGCACTGCATCCTTCTTGTTCTCGCCCGTGCCGCAGACAATGGGGACGTCGCGCTTCTTTCCTGCCTCGCGCACAGGAGTCTCGCCCTCCATCTTGAAACGACTCATGGTCAGTTTGCCATCCTTCATGGATGCGAATATCTTGGACTTGTTGGCCTCAAAGTGAGCCAACAGGTCGTCCGTCCACTTGGTCACTGCCGTCAGTGGCTCGCCGGGCGGCACTTCGGGTGGGTCGTACGTCTCGTGTCCGAGCACCAGGATGTCCGTTCCAGGGACAGCCAGCCGTGAACTGAACTGTGTGGTCTGTCCCGACCGCAGGTATAACACCTTCTGGGCATTGGTGATGGAGTGGTCAAATGCGTATCCATCCAGAACCGCAGCATCAAAGCGGTCCACGGGGAACGGAAACTCACGCATCTGGGACAGGTCGGGCGCATCGGTCACAGCGGGCTTCGGCGTGGCGTCCACGTCGGGCAGGGGTACATCCGACCGTTCAGTCATTTGCGTGGTGCGCTCGACCAGTGTGCCATTGGAAACACCGACGGGAGCCAAAGCATACAGGTCGCCGCGGGACTCCAATAAACTCGGACGACCAAAGGCGTCGCGGAACTTGAACCCCGTGCGAATCGCCGACTGCAAGGCAAAGGCTACGACGTCTTGCTGGTACATGGACAAGGCGGCAAACAACTGCTTCCTCTCCCAAATCTCCTTGTCCACAAACAGCTTGGACAGGCGGGTCAAGAGCTCATCACGCACGTCTGTGTAGCTGGACAGAGGGCGAACATAGTCGGGGTCAGCCACCGACGGCTTTACCTTGCAGTAGTCCCCTTCGGGGTCGTCCATGAACTGCGGTGCTACCATTCCAAAGAGCGGATACACCACCTGCTCCTTGTTCTCGGACCGCACCTGTTCAACTTCCAGCGCCTTCCACGCAGGAGGCAGGACTGCACCGAGTTGAATAGGACAGTCCATGGCTGATTCCATCATGAGTTTGCGCACATTCCCAATCTTCAGAGCCTTCTGTTCTACCTTGGTGCGGTACGTGTACTCGTCAAAGCACTCGCGCTTGGAGGTGGTGCGGCAGACGTGGAGATAGACTGTGCAGTTCTGGTGCTCAAACGGCAGCATGGCATGAGAGCACGTGCGCAGACCGCGTCCAATGACCTGCTCAATGCGGCTCATGTTCCACCACGGGTCCAGAATGTGGACTTGACGCACAAAGCGAAAGTTGACGCCTTCCGAAATCTTGGGTGTGGTCAGGATGACGCGGACGAGACTGCCGTCCATGTTCTTGCGGTCGCGGGCCAATGAGAGCAGAGAGGTAATTTGCGCAGTGGTGATTTCAGACGTCAGCATAATGTACTTCCCCTTGGTGCCCTTGCGGCCAACCAACAGTGGCTCCCCCGATGCAGGCACGTATCCGTGCTCCTCCAACGCCATGGCAAAGAGCCGAGCACCCCGCTCCACGTAGTTGGAGTACACCATGGATACACCCACACCTGCCTCAATGGACTTGATGACCGTTACGAATTTGGCTGCATAGTTGGGCAGCTCTTCGGGAGTCAAGAAGGGTGTGCCTGCGTACTCGTACTGGTCTCCAACCATCTTGAACATTTCCCTGAACTTCTTGCCCCCAGGAAGTACCGAGACCGTGGGCATCATCATCGCACTGCGCTTCTCTTCATCCTTTTCATCTCCCGTTTCCTCGCCGAGCGCCTTGCCTTGCTCGCCCTGCACAGGGGACGCAACCAGCGTAAGGTACTTTATCCGCTCAGCGTCGGCGATGCGACGCGACTTGCCGACAAAGGAGAAGGTGCGGTCATCGGCTGCCTCATTGGGTGGAGGAAGACGGAAAGGGAAGGTGAATGGATTTTCGCCCTTGACGAAGGAGACGTATCGCTGGCACCAGTCACGAAACTCAGATTCCTTCGCGGGCTTCACCTTGCCGTCGGCATTGAAGTAGTCCGCGGACTTCAGCTTCTTCGTCAAGGACAAGGTACGGTCGTTCCAGCCGAACAGGTTCATGTAGTACACAATCTCTTCGTAGGAATCGTACATTGGCGTGGCCGTCAGCAGGACTAACACCAGACCGTTGGCTGTCTTGACCAGCTTCTCCATGCCAGACGACACGGACTTCTCCACTTCAACGTCTCCGCCTTCACGCAGGTTGTGCGCTTCGTCCACAATGACCAGACGATTGTCGAAGGTGTCGTGTATCCACTTGTCGGCTTCGGCTTCCGGCAAGTCATTCAGCGCTTCGTTGATGCGAGTACCGAAGGAGTTGTAGCCGACGAATTCGTAGAACTCGGATATCATGCGGTCCGCCAGCGTCTTGAGCCGTAGACGGACTTCAGGCACCATCCACTGCTTGGGCTCCGACACGATACGGGTCAGCATCTCCAGATACCGTGTGCCCGTGCACTGCTTGGACGACAACGTGTTGCTCTTTTCATCCAGCTTGGTGCGTGTTAAATCAAAGATTTCTGTGCGGAAGTTTGACTGCACCGCAGGACCTGCGATAATCAATACCTTCTTGTCTTGAAACTCGGGTCGAAGGATGTACTCCTCGGCAATCTGGATGGAAGAACAGGTCTTGCCCACGCCCGTGCCGTGGACCATCAGTAAATCGCGCGTAGGGCTGTCGGGGGACAGAACTCGACGCAGGAAGGTTTGTTGCGGCTGGAGACTGAACTCCGTAGCACCGCACATCTCCGTCCGCATAGCCTGGAGGTTTTCCAGCGACGCGGGTGGCAGTGTGTTCACACGAATCTCCGCCAACTCGGGGTGAGTCAGGTTGGCCATTATGTAAGGATTAGACGAGTTTGGGCAGGCGCCGACGATGGGTCTTGCGACGACCGCGGCCTCCAGGAGCGGGTGCCGCCCCCTGTTGAGGATAGGCGAAGACGAAGAGACCAAACTTCTCGTAAACAGAATATATGCTGGCTCGGACCTCCTTTAACTCCTCCTCTAACTGACTTACTTGCCGCAAGAATTCTTCCTTCTTGAAAAACGATATTATGTCTTCTTGCAAGGTGTAGATTCCGAGACCACCTGGTCTCGGCGATTGGATTCCTGTAAGGATGCCCTTGATTGTTTCGATGTAAAGTCCTTCAAAATACGCAATCAGCGCTTGGGGGGACTGTCCACTTAAGTCCACTCCGAGTGCTGATTGCGCCTGAGCAACACTGGCTTGCGCGGCGGCGGCAGCGGCAGGCTGACTTAGACTTGGTTTTAACGCAGTGCGGATGTTGTTTGCAACGATTACAGCAGAGGTGGCCCTATCAATCGCCGCTGCCGCCCTATCTAACGCCTCGGGCACCTCAGCGGCGATATACCTTAAAATCACACCGGAATTAGTGGACGGGTCTAAATCATCTAGTCGGTCTTCTAGTGTTGTAATGCCTGGTCCCTGTCCTGCGTCTTTCTCGCGATTATGCTTATCCTCCCTTACGCCATTGGTAAATTGAATTACACCGCTCACGAATGTACGTGCGTCTTCGTTGGATAAAAGAAGCTGCAGGGTGTACACATCGGTGTCAATTGACTCGTATACGTCTAGTTCTATCAGATTATCTGTATCCGCGCCCTTCAACTTGTTGATAGCCATGCGGAGTTCGTCCGTTTTCCACAGCATATACCGAAGCAGTACATACAGTATCTCCCGAGGAGGTTGAGTTTGAAGTTCTTTGTCGTTCAAGTATGCATCCAAATCGTCGTCTTCGTGGAACACGAATGGGTCAATGACGCTTGCATAATGACCGCGCCCGTCACTTATGTACCCCTTGTATTGTCCTGACCCAACAAGCTGAGAATAGATTTCAGCAGCAAGCGCTTCACCACCGTTCCCACTGAATAACTCGGGGGTCATAATAGCCCCCGGTGGTGCCAATTGACCGGTTAGTCGTGTTTTTGCTTCTTGTATCGCTGCTTCCTTAAGGGTTTGTAGCCGACTATCGTCAAGTTGCATAATCCCAGGTGGTAACCCAGATACATAGACCATTTTTGTGAACGGTGCATCAAATACATCACCTAGCGTCATAGCGGCGCCGCCTCGTTGACCGCCGCCCGCGGCCGCGGCCGCCGGATATAGTCGGAAAAGCTCTTGCATGGGTGGCAGGTCTACATTACCTGCACGTACGGATTGGCGGGGCCTCTCTTGTTTGATGACATTCTTGTCCCATATATCGCTTATATCTTTTCTCAGCGGTGTCAAGGGTATCTTCGTCGTTTTTGCGTCGGACACAATAGACCGCAGTGTCTGTTCGGCCGACTTGAATAACGGAAGCCGAGATGACATGGACACTGGGTTAGTTTCTAACACATTGAAGAACTGTGCAAGGTTCTGTCCCTCCTTCATTCGTTCAGGCGAGTACTGGGGTGCAGCCCCCGCCTCCACCGCCGCCGCCGCCGCCATAAACTTAGTATGGTACGCTGTAACACGCGGGTCGTTCTTCTCCACGGTGGTCACAAGTGTGCGCAATTTGTTGATGAGTTCTTGATATTCACGACCTTGGTCTGTGATAGGAACAGTATTATCAGTCACAAACGGTGTTAATTGATGAAGTAAACTACCCGTATCCGACAACTCGGTTTCCTGCTCTTCCAACATGGACACACTGGGAAGAAACGATAATTCCGATAAGGTGTCGCGCAATAACATCAGAGCGACGGAGTACTTTGGAAAGTCATACCCGACAATCGGTGCCTCTATTTTGGGTATGCTAGCAACGATTTCTCCAATCTGTGATTTCTGGCGTTGGACCTTCTGGAATATGCGGATATCATTGAATTTCGCGAAAAGGACTTGGGCATCGCCTACACCAATCCCATCTGCTGCATTCTTAAACAAGGTCATCCATGATGTTCCCTTCACACCCGACTTGGATGTGAAGATGACGTTAAGTCCCATTGCGAGTGCAAACGCGAGGAGTACTCGGTCAAGTGTCAAAAGAAAGACAAGCGCGCGGTATCGTGTCCGCAGGTCGTCCAACGTCACGATGGCGCCCTCTTGTAACAGTGGGTTATTGCCCCCTTGTCCCCGGTTAATCCCAACTACCTTGTATTTCCTTGATGTATCCTTAAGACACAATGCCTGACACCAGTCACCGAAGCGCTTCATGGTGAAGTTCAAAGCAACCTCCTCGGCCGGACTTCCGAGCAACGACTGCGTTACCGCCCGCTGCACGGCTGACTGAACCTCACTGTCTACTCCAACGTCATTCATTGTGAACGTTCCTCGAGCAGTTCTCGCAACTGCAGATACAAGAGGATTGAACTCTGTCCCAGTGCGCCGAGTCTCAACCGTAAATGGCGAAAAAACAGATTGGTTTGCCATCTCCACTGAGTCTGTTACATCTTGGGTTCCAGCGGGGAACACGGATACGTGATCGGGGTCAGCCTCTTCAAGGAAATATATGAACACATTGCGTTGTTCATCGTCGACCCGTAAGGGTAAAATCCTGTTCCGAAACGTGCTCTTTCCAGCGGGGTCCGATATGTTCTCCTTGCTGTTCAGGATGAAGAAGTGATATCCTTTATCTCCATGGTATTGTTGTTTCATAAACATCAAGTGGCTGATGTCGGCACCTGTTTTCTTGTCGGTCATTTTCCAGGGGTCGCCGAGAATATCCATGCTGCAGGAAGCAGCATCAATCATGCATACGAACACATTGTGTTCTTGGTTTGTCACTCCGTGGAACGCTTCTGCAGTATGAACGTGTGCCTTGCTCTCACCCCGCATCTTTGTTGGGTAACTCGAAACCTTATAGTCTATCCGTTTATCGCCCCATGTTACGAAAGTATCGCCGGGTGCTGGGACAGGATTGGCTCCGTAGTACATGGGCAGGGGCAGTTCCTGGGTTAGGGGGTTGGGTACTTGAGGTAGATTGCTTATGAGTCTGGTGTATTCTACCTTAATCATGTTCATAATATCGGTTTCGTGGAGGATGTCCCCAGCCAACACCGGTTTGAACGCGTCAAGCCCGCGGTAATCTGCAGGCATTTGGCTTGCTAGAACACTGATTATGATTTGCTTGAAGACGTGGAATGCAGTTGGGGTTCTAAGCCCTGCCGTGAGGGCTTCTATTCCCTGGAACTTGATTTTAGGCGGAACAACTCCGTAGGGGTCGTTGTTCAGTAGTGTGACATTCACAAGCGCGCGTGTCGAGTCATTGAAGTCATGAATGAAATCAATATAGGCTGCGATTAGCAGTATAATCCACAATGTTATGTCCTCATCTGACTTCTTGAACCCGCCCCGCATAGGTTCCTTCTTCCGTCGGCCAGCAAAGACCAGACCGGGCATATTACTCTTCATCCCGAAACAAAAGTGATTACACGTACCACGATGTAATCAGTCATGTCTGACTGCGCAATGATTGCGTTGGGTGCCGTTACAGGCGCTGTTCTTTCCTACTTGTTTGCTCTCCTACCACATGCTCAGGTCCTCCACCCTGCACTCGCCTGAGCCCGTGTCCTCCAGTGCCTTGTTCGCAGCCTCCAGGTCTCCCGTATCGGGTCCCTCCGCGCCCTCAGGACCTTCGGGCAGCTTGGACTCGTCCACCAGAATGTCCACAAAGCCCGTTCCGCAGGGGGGTTTCTGTCCGAACATGATGTTCGCAGACACACCCCGCATGGTGTCGTACTCGGCACCGACCGCTGCCTCAAACATCACCTTGCTCGTCTCCTCAAAGGAAGACTTGGCCAGCACCCCCGTCTCGTTCTTCTTCATGCCGAAGCGGTTGACGGGCACGATGCGACCACTGAAGGTCATGCTATCAATCAGCACCGACAGATGATGGTAATTGACCTTCTCCGAGCTGAAGACCTCATTGAACTCCTCGTAGAGCGCCAGCCGAGCCGTCTCAATGCCGAAGACATCGTTGATTTCGTGAATGTCGTTGGAGAAGGTGCGGGTCATGTCCACGCCCGGGAACACGAACAGGTCGTACAGGTTCGTGCCCTCCAGGTCCAGCACGTACTGGTCCTTGGTCTGGTAGCCGCCCAGCGTGGGCTCGTAGACCATCTCGTTCTTCAGAGTGCGCACGAACACGCGACCAATGCCGTCCATGCCCGTGAGCACCGACCCCAGAATTCCATCTTCCATCTGCCGCAGACCTGTCGGGTTCTTCACCGAAGCCGCCGACATCTCCAGTCGCAGAATCAACTTTTGCGCGTTGCGGTCCGACGTTACGCACTTGACGGTTGTGTGTCCCACTGAGTTCTGAATCTTGGCCTGAACCTCCACCAAGTCCATGATGTTGCGGTTCACCATCTCCTGGTCGTCCAACTCCAAGCGCATAATCCACGGAGACGCACAGTCCTTCTCGGTGCCCGTCGTGAACTGCTCGTACGTTCCCAGCACCTCGCGGTCCTCGTCCATGACAGAGGTTGCAGCCAGCGGATACGGGTCATAGTAAATCTTGACGGACCGCGTAATATCGCGCAGGGTGGTCTTCTGAATCTCCTTCATCTTGGCGATGGCCTCGCGCTTCGTCGTGTTGGGCAGAAGGTATGCAGTGTTGCCCGGGCGCTTGGGGTTGGAGGAGGCAGACAGCAGTTCCTCAATGCGGGGCACACCCGAGGTGGCGTTGGCCTTGACCGTCCCTGCAGAGTGGAAGGTGTTCAGCGTCAACTGCGTGGTCGGCTCACCGATGGACTGGGCAGCCAGAACACCCACCATCTCACCGGGGTGGCAGAGTGCCTTGATGTACCGGAACCGAATCTCCGACATCAGCTCCTTGAACATCTCCTCCGACAGGCGGTGGACTAAGATAGCCTTCTTTGGAGCCAGGAAGTACCGCAGGATTGCGTGGAACACGCGATTCACAGGGAACTCCTTGAAGAAGGCACCCAGCGTCTCCACGACCGTCGCAGGCGTCAGTCCCGTCTTGGTGGAGTAGGTGTTCGAGTACTTGGACAGCATGCGGGCCACATTCACAGGCGTAGATACCTTGTCGTTCTTGCGGTAGCGGAACACGGACTTGACCAGCATCTCGCGGTCAGCAAGGATGTCGTCCACCAAGTCGGGGGCCGTATCCACCTCAGCACTCAGGAAGGGATTGACGTCGGCGGGGGACAGGGCATACTGCTTGTACACATCCTCCATCGTCATCTCCGCCAGCCCAATCTCCTGGTCCTCAACCGACTGCGTGTCCACACCATCCTCGCCGTAGACGTACTGGATAACTGACCCCAGCACGTTGCGCACTGAGCCATCGTACTCCAGATGCTGGTCCTCCATGGTCTTCATCAGCCTGCGCTGAATGTATCCCGTGTCTGAGGTCTTGACGGCGGTATCAATCAGACCCTCACGTCCTGCCTGTGCGTGGAAGAAGAACTCCGCCGGCATGAGTCCTGAGACGAAGGAGTTCTGAACAAAGCCGTGCGCCTCGGCTCCGTCGTCATAGCGGGCAAAGTGGGGCAGTGTGCGGTCCTGCAGAGTGTACTGAACACGGCGGCCCTCAATCAGCTGCTGACCAAGCAGAGCCACCATCTGCGTCACGTTCTGCGGACCTCCCTTGGAGCCCGAGTTGACCATCTGAATCATGCTATTGTCGGCCGGCAGGGACTTGACCACCTCCATGTTGATGTCGGCAGCCACCGTCTTCAGGGCGCTTGAAATCTTGTCCTCCAAATCCTCGCCATCCGACATGCCGCTGGTGTTCTTGAACGTGCCCGAGTGGACGTCTGTGAGAATGTCGGCAACTGCCTTGCGGGCATCGGCCAGCTTTCCATCCACAAACTTCTGGGTCTCAATGTTTGAAATCAAGTCCGCAGTGCCCACTGAGAAGCCCGTGAACAGGTTGAAGCGCGTCACCACGGACTGAATGTCGTTGATGAGCTGTCCTGCCCGCTCAGGTCCAAAGTCATTGTAGACTGTGTGAATCAGGGCAGTGCACGCCGACTTGCGCATGATGCCCTTGGTCAGCTGCCCGTTCTCAATGGTCACGGACCCCTTGAAGTTCATGAGCGGGAAGGCAGCCGAGATGATTTCCGCACCCGTCCACGGCGCGTTCTTGCGCATGAAGGGCTTGCGAATCTTGGCAAGAATGTTCATGGCAATCACCTCGGGAACCTCCACACCCGGCAGAGTGATGCGATAGATACCCGTCATGGTGTCCTGAAACAGCTGAATGATGGGGCTGTTGGTGCGAGGGCTCACAATGTTCCGCAGGACCGAGGCCAGGTACCGCAACTCGGTCGCGGCGGCAATGGACTGCGGCACGTGCATGTTCATCTCGTCACCGTCAAAGTCTGCATTGTACGGACGAGTGGCCGAGACGTTGAGACGGAAGGTGCTATACGGCAGAACCACCACGCGGTGCGCCATCATGGAGGCCTTGTGGAGAGACGGCTGCCGATTGAACAGCACAATGTCTCCATCCAGCAAATGGCGGTGGACCACATCGCCCTCCCGCAAGTCCAGTGTCTCGGCATTGACGAAGCGAAGAGACACAGACCGCTTGTCCTGCTTGAGGAACACGGTCTTGGCGCCTGGATGCTTGTCAGGTCCATTGCGGATATACCCCATCAGGCGGTCGCGATTGTACACTGAGACAATCTCGGGGAAGGTCAGGTTTGTGGCAATCTCCAGCGGCACGCCCAGCTCATCGAGCTCAATGTTGGCGTCGGGCGTAATGACGGAGCGAGCCGAGAAGTCCACGCGCTTTCCCATCAGATTGCCGCGGACACGTCCCGTCTTGGCACCGAAGCGAGCCTTCAGAGTGCGGAGCGGACGACCTGACCGCTGGGCGGCGGGCGCCATGCCCTTGATGTCGTTATCCACATAGGTGGCGACGTCGTACTGCAGAAGCGCAGTGTGACGGTCAATCACCTCGGACGTCTCGCCCTTGTCCATACGGTCGCGCAGGCTCTGGTTGTGACGCAGCACATCAATCAGCTTGTGTGTCAGGTCGTCCTCCATCTTCTGGTTGTCGTCCATCACCACGGAAGGGCGGACTGTCAGCGGAGGAACGGCCAAGACTGTGCACACCATCCACTCGGGGCGGGCGAACTTGGGGTTGAAGCCCAGCTTCTCGCAGTCCTCGGTCGTGATGCGCTGGAAGGCGCGGAGGACCATCTCAGCCTGAAGAGGAACGTTCGGAATCCCCGCATCCTCTCCCTTTGGCTTTGGAAACGTGCCCTCCAGAGATGCAGCCTTGCCCACGACCTTCACAACCTTTGCAAAGACCGCAGTGTTGCAGACGGGGCACAGCGCCGGCTTCTTCTTTCCGAGAATGTCGCGAACCTCCTTGAAGCGCACCATGCCTGGAGGCGTGTCGGGGTTGGGGTACGCAAGGGGTGTAGAACAGCTCAAACACACACAGTTGCACAGCTTCTCAATCACATCAAAGAACTGATAGAGGAACACTGGGCGAGCCAGCGTAATGTGGCCAAAGTGCCCAGGGCAGTACTGGTTGGTCTGTTTGCAGGTGGGGCAGACCTTGCCATTCTCAATCACTCCGAAGCGCGAATCAAACACGCCATTCGGCGCGGGATTCCCGCTGAGGTAGGTTTTGTCGGTGGTGACCTCCACGACGCTGCGCTTGACGATGTCATCGGGGTTAGCGATGCCAAACTGAACGCCTACGATTGTGTCACCCATTGTACTATTGTTATCCTTCCGTGTAGATTATTCGTTTTTCGGCAAGACGACGCCGAACAATTTCAAGGTGGCTGACCAAAACGGGTCGTCCTGCAACACCCGCTCCACCTGCTCTTCTGTGGAGGGGGGCACACCCAACGACACCACCATTGTGTGGAACTCATCGCCTTTCCTCTCCCAAAACAGCTTGTCGCGCACGCGGTGAGTCTTCAGATACCGAAGCACCTTGATGCACAGAATGTCCGTGTTCTGCGTAGAGACAAAGTACGTCTTTTCAGAATCCTGCAAGTCCATCACCGCATCTTCCCACTCGGCGTCAAGCAGCAGCTTCTCCTTGGGGTCGGCACTCATTGGTTAAGAGACGGACAAAAATCAACCAACGACAACGAGTCCGGGCATTGTAACGTAGTCCACCCGAAAGAAGCTGGGTACGGCCTGGAAGGGGACGCTGATTGGATGATTATCGCCGTCTGACGTGATTGAACACGTAACCGTGAAAACCCACGAGCTGCCCGATGTATACGTATTCACTCCCACGATTTCTATATAGTAATTCGAGGGATTTGGGTATATCAGTGTAACACCACTCACCCAGAACGAGTTTGAAGCCGAGGATACCGTCTGCGGAGTGGTTGAAAAATAGATTTGCGACATGTTAATCCTTGGCATTCCAAGGATTATGCTGCCCGATGAAATCGCTGGCCATGTACCCGCCCCGCCCGTGACCCCCGTGGGTCCAACAGGTGAATAGGTAGCGCCCACATATCCAGTAAACCCTGTGAGTCCAGTGAAGCCAAGTTTACCCGTTGGTCCAATCGGTGCTAATCCCGTGGGACCGGTGGGTCCAGATGGTCCTACGCCCGTTGGGCCAGTGAATCCTTGTATCCCCGTAAGACCAGTGGGTCCAGGCGGCGATGTGCCCGTTGGTCCCGTGAATCCTTTCGCCCCGGTGGGACCTGTGATTCCAGTCCTGCCCACGGACCCAGTCGCGCCCGTCGGACCGGCGACGAGGTTGAGTGCCGCCGGGTCTGCAACTGCAGTCGGGCCTTGACGTCCAGTTGGTCCTGTTCCACCTGTTACACCCATGGGACCAACAGGACCCAGTTCTGTAGGCCCAGTGCCACCTGTCTTTCCCGTTGGACCCGTTGGACCCATGGGCCCATCCACCCCAGTCGGCCCCTGCGGCTCGAACCCCGTCCACCCCGTTTGACTCCCACCCGTTGGCCCCGTCCGTCCAGGGCTTCCAGCGGCACCAAACGGGGGATTCAGACCTGTGAAGCCCGTGACACCCTTTGGACCTGCAGGTCCAGACCCCGTAGGTCCCGTAGGTCCGGTGAAGATTGGGTTTGTATATGGAGACGCAATCCACCCGCGATACCCGATTGACCCTTGGAACCCTGTTGGACCTGTATTTCCCGTTGACACGTCAACACCATATTCACCTATAACACCCGTTGCTCCAATCGGACCCGCGAGTCCGGTTTGTCCCGTCGGACCTGTTGTTCCAGGCAACAGAATCATTGTTGTTACGGGAGATAGTAAACGGGTACTGTGTACACGATACTTCCGCTGCTGGACGTGAGTGGGTTGCGCGACAGGGTAATCTTTGTCCACCACGTTCCACTCATTGCTGTCATGGAGATTCCCTGCACTCCCACCTGACTGGTGATGCCGTTCGTCACGGCAGCGTATCCACCGGGCCAGATTTTTGAGTACGTGGATGTCGGCACACCTGTATCAAAGTACCCAGATGGAGACAGCGTAACTCCAGACGTCACAGCCGTAAAGACTCCGGTGCATGACGTGGGTGAGTAAAACGGATAGGATGCAGTGGGTCCTGCCAGACCCGTAGGTCCCGTAGGTCCTGTGAAGCCCGAAGGACCCGTCGGTCCCGTCCATCCAGTGAATCCTTGTTCACCCGTCGGACCCGTAGGCCCCGTAGGTCCCGTCAATCCGGTAGGACCCGTCGGTCCTGTCCAGCCTGTGAATCCTGTGGCTCCCGTCATGCCGGTGGGTCCAGTGGGTCCCGTGAATCCTGTAGGTCCCGTCCCACCCGTGCTACCTGTGAATCCTGTCGCACCTAACTGTCCCGTCCACCCTGTGAGACCTGTTGGCCCAGTGGCACCCGTTAAGCCCGTCGGCCCCGTGTTAACTACCAACAATGACCCCGTGGGACCACGTGGACCCTGTGGACCAATCGCACCGGGGGGTCCAACGAGTCCCTGTCCGCCCGCCGCACCCGTTGGTCCGAGGGGACCCGCATTTCCACGGTAGCCTATCGGTCCTGTCGGTCCCGTTGGCCCAGTGAGTCCAGTCATACCCGAAGGTCCTGTGGCACCTGTCGCGCCCGTCGGTCCAGCAAGTCCCGTTGGGCCAGTGGGGCCCGTATTGGTCGCGTATCCAGCAATACCCGTTGGACCAGTGGGGCCAGTGGGGCCAGTGAGCAGACCCGTTGGACCCGCCGCGCCAGTGGGGCCAGTACCCAATAGACCCGTTGGACCCGTCAGACCCGTGGCGCCTGTCAGACCAGCTGGACCAATGTAATTTGCGCCACCAGGCGTGCCCTGTGGACCCCTCGCTCCTGTGAGACCCGTAGGACCAGGTGGTCCCGCGGGACCAGGCGGACCCGGTGTTCCAGGATAAATGTTCGGAGCACACGAAACAAGCCCAACTCCTGGTACGTACTGCGAGAGGCTCATGCTTGTCTTTAACTAATGTTTGAAAATGACGAGGCCGTGTATACCGAGCACAACCACGTGTTGCTCCAGACAAACGAGACCTGCACCTGTCCGATTGCAGTCATGTAGTTACTATTCGGTGTCCTGTACAGTACGTTTACGAACGGGTTGTCCGTGACCTGTTCGACGTATGCAAAGTCTCCGACGGCCGTGGGTGTCGGAAGGTCAACAAACCAATTCGTCAGCTCGGGCGTCGCAAACAGAATGCGGGTTGACTGGCCCAGCGGAAGAACTGGAGGTGTCCCCTGCTGCAAGATGTACGTTCTCGCGTAGAACCCATTGCCCGTGGGTCCAGTGGCACCCGTGTTCATAGCCTCCCCGCTGGCGCCTCGAACACCCTGCGGCCCAGGCGGCCCAGCAGGTCCACGTGCACCGATATAGCCAATTGTGCCAGGAGGGCCTGTAGCGCCAGTATTCACGGCAGAACCAGGAATGCCCTGTAGTCCCCGAGGACCCGTACATCCCGTCAGTCCAGTCCACCCCGTCCGCCCCGTCCAGCCCGTCGACCCTGTGTAGTTTGGCCCAGTATCGCCTCGAATGCCCCTGTCGCCAATGGGCCCCTGCGGTCCCTGTGGACCGATAGGCCCCTGTGGCCCTGGCGGGCCTGGCGCCCCATCATTGCCGTTGCCGCCGTCGGCGCCCTGAATTCCCTGAATTCCCTGCAGCCCGCGCGGTCCAGTCCAGCCCGTGAGACCTGTAGCACCCGTTGCTCCCGTTGAGCCTGTATTCAGCGCAGTGCCCATCGGACCTGTACAGCCTGTCCAACCCGTGTAGCCCGTCACGCCAGTGGGGCCAGTGTACCCAACTGAGCCAGTTGGTCCCGTCGCGCCCGAGTACCCAGAGTATCCCTGAGGACCCACGTCTCCGACAGCACCCTTTGCACCCGTCGGTCCCGTCCGTCCCGTCCAGCCCGTTGCGCCCGTATTCAGCGCAGTGCCCATCGGGCCTTGAGAGCCTGACATGCCCGTGTACCCAGTTGCACCGCGCTGTCCCGTGGGTCCGATTGCCTGGGTGCCCCACGTGGAGAGCATGGACTGCGTGCCGCTGCCCGTCGTGTTCGTCATGAGGCCGTAGGCTCCAAGCACACCAATCGTGCCCGAAATCGGCGTCTGGTACCGCAGAGTGCCGTTGATGTAGTAGAACACATTGATGCTGTCGGTCAGCACGTAGAAGAGCGTACTCGTGGTCACGGCAATCGTGATGGTCGAGGCCACACTGTTCGACACAATCACATTGACCGCGGTGCCGCTGCTCGTGACGGCCAACCCATACGCGTTACCGCCGCGTGTTTGCACCGAACCAGGCTGGAGGTTCACATCGAGACCTCCCTCGGTCGGCAGCGTCGGGTTCGCGCATGTGAACTGGATGAATGCAGGTGTCGCTCCGAGTGGTGACGTGAAGCCTCCGCCGTATCCGCCAATCGGAATAGCAAAGACGATTCCGCTGGATGTCGGGGTCGAGGTCGTAACACTTGCGCCGCCACCCGTATTCGGTTCGACCGCGTATGCGGGAATGAGAATGGACCCCGTGTCGCCCTGAGGTCCTCGAGGACCCGTGTACCCCGTGTAGCCCTGAGGGCCCGTTACACCGATGGGGCCTGGGACCTGACTCTGCCACGAGAAGTTCGTGACGGGCCCGTATTGGTCCAGTGAATTGTATGGGTACACGTAGGCCCATGCACGAATGCCACCATGTCCAGGGTACGTAACAGACTTTACAAGCGAGCCATTCTGGTAGTAGCTTACCGTAGTCCCGTCGTAGTAGACTCCGAACGTGTCAGACGGAGAGTAGGGATAGGCTACGAACAGGTTGGACTCGCCGCCCGCGACCAAGAATCGATAATACCCACTGCCGAAATCGTCGCGGGCGCCCGTCGTCTCGAACCCATACGTGTTGGTTAGGTCGTCACCGAGACCCAGCTGCGTTAAATTCCCAAGGTTTGCGGTCACGTAGCCAATCGAGTTCGGGAGCAGTGAACTGATACCTCCTCCAGCTCCGAAGGCGCCGCCGTTTCCAGTGATCGCAAGACCGTTTGGAGTGGATGCGACGCTGACCGCGCCAATGGCGGTATACGGAAGCACGAACACGGGTCCAGTGGGTCCCGTCGAACCCGTGGGTCCAACGACCTGATTGCCCCACTGGAACCCCGTAATCGGTAGGCCCACGCCGAACACGTACGCACCTGCATAGAGTGTCGTCAGGGTCGCAGCCTGAGTGTAGACGAGCGCGCCGTTGATGTAGTACAGCACGTTGATTCCGTCGTAGCGCACCGCGTACACATCGGTTGCACTACGGTTCACGATGAGACCGAATCCCGATCCATTGACAACTGCAATCTGAGTTCCGACGTTGACCACCTGGAATCCGTAGTAGTCCAGAGGTGTGGGCGCGAGTGACTGCGTTGTCGTGAACGCAATGAGCCCATTGTACTGCGACGTTGTACTACCGAGTACGCCCGTAACGTATGCGTTCGTAGCCGACAGGACAGACCCGAAGAAAGTTCCGTTCGTGCCATCTGACGTCAGTGTGCTTCCACTCGCAGTGGGGGCAACGATCACGTGAGTCGACGTGTACGGGAGCGAGAAGTACGAGATTGAACCCGTACTGCCCGTGAAACCTCTCGGACCTGTGGCTCCCGTGGCTCCCGTGTTCAGCGCTGTGCCCATCGGGCCCGTGAAGCCCGTGAAACCTCTCGGTCCCGTGGCGCCCGTAGCGCCTGTATTCAGCGCAGTGCCCATCGGGCCCGTTGCACCCGTCCATCCGGTGTAGCCAGTAGGACCCGTATAATCCGTCATCTTGTGTTATCCTTGGTTAAAAAAGGCGCGGTTTCTACACAAATGAGCACTGGACCTACTGGACCTACCGATACCACTGTAGACTCTGGGCCCACCGCAGAATACGGACATACCGTAGAGACTGGACTCACGGGACCCATAGGACCCGACCCTTCCGTTCTTGCCCTCTTCCCGTCTGCGCAGACGGGCACAGCACCCCCTCCGTTGGTGGTTGATATTGCGGAACTTTTAGCAAGTCATGCCGCCACTCAAGCACAAGAAGTCGCTGACCGCACAACACTGTCGGTATTGCTGAACGAGACCCGGGATACACTGCGTCCCCAGATGTTTATATGGGCAGCAGCAGGGTTCCCTGCGATATACGTTGTGCAGCAATTCACCGTCTCACCCCCCGCAGTCTGTTCGGACGGGGTGACGCGGGGTGTATATGACTATGTAGTCTACCTTCTGGGTCAAGACATGGGTCCGACCATTGCCGCCATCCAGGCATTATGCGTCGGCGTTCAGATTTCGTATTCGTTCGCTGGAAACACGCTGCGCATTCACGTGAGCAGGGGCTAAATACCGAATCGGCTTCGTGTAGCAGAAAAGATGTTGCTTATTTCAAGACTCGTAAGCGATTTGCTATAGATTCGCACGGTGGCGAGACCTCCACCCCAGTAGTCTGGATTGTCCCACCGTTTCATCAAGTTAATTCCAGATGTGTTGGATGCTGCGGTTGCCGTATTTGCAGTTGATATAGCCAGGGCCCCATTTATGTAGAGATTGATAAGTCCGCCACTTGGACCGCTGTAGGTGCCGACGATATGGTACCATGCGTTCGAGGATGGAAACGCATATGAAGTTGATGTGGAGTTCCATCCAGCATTGTAGAATCCAGTTTGAAGAACGGGTGATGTGATAGTAGTGCTACCCAACGTATACTGGATAGCACTCGTGGATCCTGGATATATCTGAGTGACAATCGAAGGCTGGTTCGTTGCTGCATTGAAGGTAGCTGTGTAGTAATGCCAAACTTCAATAGACCACGCGGGTAGCGTTTGTAGGGCTACTGTAGAGTACGCATATTGGCTGGAACCGGGGACAAAGTTCATGTATCCACCGTTGCTCGAAACATACGTTGGACTGTTCACAAGCGTCATTGCAACACCTGTCACAAGGTCTGTCCACGTTGAACCCGACCCCGGATAACTTTGAGGATTTCCTGCATCCAAGTGAAAAGCTAGTCCGCCCGGTAGCGCAAAGGGCGTGCTTGAAATGGGCATTTTGAACCGCCATGCCCACGCATTGTAGTTCTGTTGAACTTGGGCAGGAGACAGGGCAACGGCATAGTGCTTGTAGCCTCCAATGTAGCCCTGAAAGTAACCAGTCGATTGCGAGTTATAGTTTGTATTAGACCCGAAAACTACATTAACGGGAACCGCTGGCGCCCATCGTACATACGCTGCACTATTTGTTTGAACACCATTGACGTAACTGACCAAACTGCTGTTTGGACCGGGCGAGCCACCCGAAGCGTTTGTACCTCCGGTATTTGTAATAACAATATTGTACCATTGGTTTGACGTGTAGGAGCCTACGCCCATTCCCGGACCAGCCCCGGAGTTGTAATAGTATGGACCCGAGTAAATACCACCGCTTGAAGAAAGATACAATAACGTATAATTGTATGAACTTCCCCCTGTTTCTCCAACAACGCATGCATTCCTTACCGCAGTGGGATATATCCAAATATCAATCGTAAATGCGCTCAGTTGTGTGATAGTCCCGCTGTACACGTACTGATTTGTTCCGTTCAAAGAAAGAGCAACGCTGGGTCCCGTTGAGACAACTGTCGGCGAGCCCGAAAGAGTCCATCCAAGGCCTGTACCCGATCTCCAGCCAGGAGCTACATTGCTTAATGTACCGGCAATGGTCTCATACCATGTTGCAGTGCTGGTGCTAAGACCAACGGTAGGATCTAAGACCGCAATGACAAACTTCTTGTAAATCTCGCCTGCCTGGGTCGACGGCGGAATACTGTAATATGGGTGATTTGTCGTGCTAATTGGAATTCTCCACTTCCCCGCCAAGTAGCCTTCGACGGCCTGGCGCTCTGTTGTTGTGAGAACTGAGCTGTAAAGTATGATTTCACCAATATTTGTAGTTGTATACGATCCATTATCATACGCAATCCACATTAATGTTTCAGTTGAGGCGAAGGCTGACTGTGTACCCGATGTCGGCGTTACCCCATTGATACCAACTCCTGTTGTGGTTTTTGACCACGAATAGGATGTTAGATACGTATTTCCTATGGTTGCAGTATTGGTTGGAGTTCCATTTCCCACAGAAGTTGTGTACGGAGCAATCGTGCTGCCACCAGGAATATAGCCAAATGCCGGGAAATTGGACTGACCTGCATTGTCTCTCCAAGTAAAGAAGGGGTAGTACCCGCTGTTTGCGGCAGTGGCTTTGAACACAACAAAGCTTGTACCTATCAATAAATTATTGACAGCTCCTGATAAATACCCAGCTCCACCAAAATTTAAAGATGGGGTCGTGCCGATTGTTGATGTTGTTACAGTTCCGGTTGCGGTGAATGTAATGCCGTTTGCCTTTTCCCTCACGCTTGTAACACCACCTGTTATTGTAGATGAGTCTGCCCCATCCAACCACAATGTACATCTGGGGATATCTGTTGGCTGAAAGACGCGTGTAAAGGGCTGTAGAGACGCAAAGGGTGCATTCGATGTGTACGTCGACAAAAGAATGCTTGCAACCGCCTGGTTCGCAATCGAGACACTGCCAACTACACTTGTTGGACTTGTTGCGTTTGAAATCAAGGATGCGTTATAATCAATACCCCACTTTGAAATTAGATACGCTTCAACTAGCTGTCGGTTAGCAGCACTTAACTGTGTGTTATATGTGATAAACTCACCAATGCATGCATTGACCGACTGGGCTCCGCCGTTTCCACCCCCAATGTACCACTGAGAAGATCCGGTTGAAGTAGCCGTTCCACTGCCAGGAGATGCAGCACCGTTACCCCACACAAGCGTCGCACCCGACGTTGTGTAGGAGCATTCAATTAAGAAAGGAATATTAGATCCTCTGACCTGAATACCTGGGGTATAGTAGTAGTTACCGGAGTTGGCTTCAAATTCAACCAAGCTGTTGCTATCAAAGTATTTATTCGATAGTCCACCATTGTTAATGAAACACTGGCGCTGTCCCGCATAATTGTCCATGAACAACTGCCCATATCCTCCCGTACCGTAGCCACCGGGTTGAATCGCCGGTTGTCCAGTGAACATTGCAACGCAAAACACAGTTGATGGTCCAACTGTGATACTATTTGTTGTGTAGGCCAAACTAACCGTGTTTGATGCACCTTGATTCGTAAGTCCAAACATCATAGCAGGCAGTCCATTGATGCTTCCCAGTACAGGCCAGTTTGAGGATCCGGCAAGTGAAGAGTTGTTGAGATGATTGTTGGATCCGCTTTTATCCTTTACACTCTGCATGAATCCGTTCGACGCTAACCACGTACTCGGGTCAGATGCGTCATACCACGTTGTGCATCCAGTGATAGACGTGGGTAGAAACGGAGTCGTTGTGAATCCCCACTTCCGTGCAAGATAGCCTTCCACGGCTTGGCGCTGGGTGGTTGTAATCGCATTGGAGTAGATGAGAACCTCGCCGATATACCCATACCAATTTTCGTTATAGAGTCCGGATGTTGTCCACGCATCGCATCCTATTCCGTAGTTACTAGAAAGGAGAGAGCTCGCCTGCGCCGCCGCACCCGACGGTGCTAAGGGGTACGTATATGCCGAAC
>Ga0304728_1000179_pt1 | contig 51086 bp, 37 predicted proteins | sample C_130625_MF_Meta_FD_190476 | JGI IMG/M metagenome (GOLD analysis project Ga0304728, IMG submission 190476) | Freshwater microbial communities from Lake Croche, Canada to study carbon cycling - C_130625_MF_MetaG (v2) (version 2) | ecosystem: Environmental > Aquatic > Freshwater > Lake | place... | reverse complement strand
AAGGATGTAAAATTGCCAAAATTAAATGCAAAAACTAGTGTAGCCTATAAGCCTCATTACACGCCTCTAGAAAAAAGAGAAGAACCTTTAACCCATTCAAATCAAACAATTGTAAAATACAGTGATGCAGATTTGACTGATTTTAGAGAATTGATTGGCAAAAAATTAGAAGCAGCTAAAAAAGAGTTAGCCTACTTACAAGGTCTAATTACGCGCAAAGACGAAATGGGTGGCGATAATGACGATAGCCGTTATATGACCATGGAAGATGGAAGTATGAGTATGGAAAGAGAGCAGTTGAGCCAAATGGCTAGCCGACAAATTACTTATATCGACCACCTCGAAAAAGCCATCATGCGAATTGAAAATAAAACATACGGCATTTGTAGAGTAACTGGAAAGTTAATTGACAAAGCACGTTTAAGAGCTGTACCACATGCAACACTAAGTCTAGAAGCTAAGCTTGGGTTGGTGAAACACAATGGTCACGACTAATAATAACTTAATAATTCTAAATAGGCGCATCATTTAATTGATAGCGCCTATTTTTTTGATCAAATGTACCGTCTTGAAATAATCATACACAAAAAAAATCATTATGCTAGAACAATAAGAAAGTCTGTTTACTCCCCGAATTTTATAGTTGATATGTTCGTGCATGATTTTTTAATCAAATATTCCTAACTAGTATAATCAGAATGCCTCAATTATTTAACCTCTTGCATATCTATTAGTCTACGATAAATTCCATTGCGTTGCAAAAGTTCATTATGACTACCTCTTTCGGCTATTTCGCCTTTTTGCAATACAATAATTTCATCTGCGTGCCTAATGGTAGAAAGTCTGTGTGCAATAACAATAGAAGTTCTGTTTTGCATCATATTATTAATGGCATCTTGCACCAATCTTTCACTTTCGGTATCTAAGGCAGATGTTGCTTCGTCTAATATTAATATTGGTGGGTTCTTTAGTACTGCGCGCGCAATGGTTAATCGCTGGCGCTCTCCACCACTTAGTTTACTACCGCGGTCCCCAATATTGGTATCAAAACCGGCTTCTTTTTGTAGAATGAAATTATAAGCATTTGCCACTTTGGCTGCTTGTTCAATATCAGTTCTAGTTGCATTGTCTATTCCCAACGCAATATTATTGGCAATGCTATCATTGAATAAAATAGGCTCTTGGGTTACAATGCCCATAAGGTTTCTAACCGCATGTAAACTGAATGCTTTAATATTTACACCATCAATTAATAATTCGCCTTCCGACACATCATGAAAGCGCGGAACCAAATCTGCTAAGGTACTTTTACCTGCACCAGAAGAGCCAACAAGGGCAATGGTTTTACCCTTTCTAATAGTTAGGTTAATGTTTTTTAAAATAGCAGTATCGTCATAATAAAAAGAAACATTTTTAAATTCAATACTGTCTGTAAATGCAGGAATTGGTTTTGCAGCAGGATCATCAATTACAGTGATAGGTGCTTTTAAAATTTCCTCTATTCTTTCAATAGCAGCCGCTCCTCTTTGCGCATTATAAAAAGCAGTAGACAATGCTTTTGCAGGATTAATAATTTGCGTAAAAAATAAAATGTAGGTAATAAAATTTTCAGGACTCAAACCCGCTTTGTGGTTCAACACTAAAATTCCGCCAAACCATAGAATGCAAGACAAAACCAAAACTCCTAAAAATTCCGACATAGGAGAAGCTAAATCTCTTCTGAAATTCATTTTATTTCTAATATGGTTGAGTGTGTCATTGGTATCAAAAAATTTATTACGCAGAATTTTTTCGGCATTGAAAGCCTTGATAACCCTAAGCCCACCAAGGGTTTCGTCGAGGATAGACATTAAAGTGCCAAGTTGTTCTTGAGAACTAGTAGATTGTTTTTTTAGAGACCTACTCACTCTTCCAATTATAAATCCAGTAAGTGGTAATAACACCAATAAGAATAATGAAAGTGCGGGGCTCATCATTACCATTATAGTAAGAATAATTAAAATCTGCAAAGGATCTCTAATCAAACCTTCTAATGTGCTCATCACACTCCACTCAATTTCATTGGCATCATTACTCATTCTACTAATAATATCACCTTTGCGTTTTTCAGTAAAAAAGCCAATGGGTAATTCTAAAATTTTTGCATATAAATCAGAACGCAATTTGGTCATTACATAATTGCGCATGGGCGCCAAAACACGATAAGATAGATAGATGAAAATATTTTTAAAGAAAACTGATATGACAATTAAAATACAAACAGCGGCCAGTGCATATGTTTTACTATGCAAAATGATTAACTGGTTCATTTCAAACTTAATAATGTCTTGTACGCCATTTGCAGTGAAACTAAATATTGGTTTTATTATATTCGTTTTGTCTGCAGAAAACAACATTTGCAGAAATGGAGCTAGCAATGCAAGGGAAACTAAGTTGAACAAAACAGACGATAAATTGAACACTATATACAGTCCGATATGCTGTTTTTTGTCCCTTAAATAAAAAAGTATTCTTGAAAATCGCTTCATAAACAGGATAAAACCTTTAATACACGGCAAAGTAACTAATTTTACAGTCAAACAAACGTTAGAAAATGGAGGAAGGAAAGCGTCAACGGCAGGTGGCAAGTGCCCTGCAAGAAGAAATGAACGATATTTTTAGAAGACTCAGCTTAAATATGATAGATGGAGGCATGGTGTCTATCTCAACAATTAAGGTAACGCCCGACTTGCTAGAAGCCCGTATTTACTTGAGTTTGTTTCAAGTAAAAGACGATAAAGCGGTGATGAAAACCATTGAATCCAGGGCTTGGGAAATAAAAAAAGAACTTGCAAACCGGGTAAAACACCAATTACGTCGAATTCCTGTTTTACATTTTTACCTAGACGATACCCTAGATTATGTATTTAAAATGGAGGAAGTGTTTAAGAAGTTAAACGAACAAAAACCACCAAGCACCGAAACGCAGTAAATCAACCCATGAATTTTTTATTTGCCTGGCGCTATTTCAAATCAAAAAAATCTACCAATGCCATCAATATCATTGCATGGATTAGTGTGGTAGCCATAACAGTAGGCACCGCCGCATTAATTGTGGTGTTAAGTGTTTTTAATGGCTTTGAAGGATTGGTTAAAGGCTTATACGCCGATTTTTATGCAGATATTCGAGTGGCTCCAGCAGTAGGCAAAACATTCCATCTTTCTACGGCACAATACCAACAAATAAAACAAACGGTTGGTGTAACTGGAATGAGTGGTGTTGTTGAAGAAAAAGCGGTATTAGTAAACGGAGAATGTACTTCAATTGTATACATTAGAGGGGTAGACGATCAATTTGCTACAGTAATTAAAATAGCCAACCATATCAAGCGTGGGAAATTTGAATTAGGCACTGCCGAAAATCCAACAATGGTTGTTGGTATTGGTATTGAAAATGCTGCTTGCTTAGACGTTGAAAGACCAAGTTCGCCCATTACATTATACATGCCCAATCGGGGCGCTGCTAATTTTAAGTCGGCCGATGCTTTAAATGCTTTTAATGTTCAAGCTATTGGCACATTTATGGTGCAACAAGATTTCGACAATAAGTATGTATTTAGCAACTTGGCATTCATGCGGTTTATGCTAAATCTCCAAGTAGATGAATATTCGGCTATTGACATCAAAGCCAATGACAATGCAGATTTGGTAAAAAAGAAAATACAAGAAATTCTAGGAAACAGCTTTTTAGTGCAAACACGTTACGAGCAAAATCAAAGTTTGTTTACCGTCATGCAAATTGAAAAATGGGTGATATATGCCATCTTATCTTTAATATTAGTGGTGGCTGCTTTTAACATGATTGGGGCACTCACCATGTTGGTATTAGAAAAACAAAAAGACATTGCAGTATTACAAGCAATGGGTGCCAATCAAAATAGAATTAAAGGAATATTTTTAAGCGAAGGATTATTACTAGCAGGATTAGGTGCTGTTTCGGGCATGGTACTCGCTGCCATTATTTGTGGCATACAGGAACGCTTTGAATTAATTAAATTAGGAGGCAACACTTTTATAATTGATTATTATCCAGTAAAAATGCACTTGGCTGATTTTGTTTTAGTTGCAGGAACCGTATTTGTCATAGCAGTACTAGCCGCCTATATTCCTGCTAAAAAAGCAAGTGTACAGTCGTTCTCTTTAAAATCTTAAGACTTCATTAATAATCACCCAATGTTTCGGGTAATTGTGCCAATGCTTTGGCTAATTGGTCGTCATTTGGCGCAATACCATGCCATTCGTGGCTTCCTTCCATAAAATCAACCCCTTTTCCCATGCCAGTTTTCATGAGCATGCAAATTGGTTGCCCTTGTCCTGTAAGTGATTTAGCAAGGTCTATGCCGGCAACTAATTGTGCCATATCATTTCCTTCAATGGTAATTACTTTCCAGTTAAAAGCTTCAAATTTTGCTTGTAAACTATCTAATGAAAGTACTTTATTAGTTGGTCCGTCAATTTGTTGACCATTAAAATCAATAGTTGCAATTAAATTATCTACTTTATTATGGGCAGCAAACATAATGGCCTCCCAGTTTTGTCCTTCTTGTAATTCGCCATCTCCATGTAAAGAAAATACCAAATGAGGATCTTGGTTTAATTTTTTTGTTAGGGCTGCACCAATGGCAACGCTCATTCCTTGTCCTAAAGAACCACTGGCAACACGAATACCAGGTAAGTGCTCGTGTGTGGTAGGATGCCCTTGTAAACGGGTGTTTATTTTTCTAAAGCTTGCCAATTCTTTTACTTCAAAATAGCCAGTACGAGCGAGTGCTGCATAATAAACAGCAGAAAGATGCCCATTAGATAAAAAGAACAAATCTTCATTTTTGCCATCCATTTTAAAATCATTGTGGTGGTGCATGGAATGAAAGAACAAACTAGCAAAATAGTCCGCACAACCCAAAGAAGCACCTGGGTGTCCACTTTGAACGGCATGAACCATTCTTAATACATCTCTTCTAAGTTGTGTTGCTACTTGTTCTAATTCTTGAATGCTTGCCATAAAACTGATTTTCAGAGAGCGAAGATAAAAGCTAAATGGTAAAATCACTAAAAAACTGGTTATTATACCACTTAAAACATAAAATAGTACCATTTTAAGCCCACACTACGATTGTAAATAGGCATTTTTGTTTTGATTTATTAGTTTTGTGCTACTTAAATAAAAATCCATGTCAGAAGCAGTAGCATTAGTAACAGAAGATTCAGAAAATTCCATGAAAAAGGCCATTGGTCATTTAGAACTGGAAATAGCCAAAATAAGGGCAGGAAAAGCAACGCCAGGAATTGTAGATGGCATCAATGTAGATTATTATGGTAGCCCAACCCTAATTAGCCAAGTGGCAAATATTACAGTGTTAGATGCAAGAACAATTAGCATTCAACCTTGGGAAAAAAATATGCTCCAACCCATTGAGCGCGCAATAATGATGGCTAATATTGGTATCACCCCACAAAGCGATGGTATTCAAATTCGGTTATTCATGCCACCACTTACCGAAGAGCGCAGAAGAGAATTATACAAAAGAGCCTGTGGAGAAGGAGAGCAGTCTAAAGTAGCTATTCGAAATATCCGTCGTGATAGCATTGAGCAAGTAAAAAAATTACAAAAAGACGGATTGAGTGAAGATGTTGCTAAAGACTCCGAAAAATTTATCCAAGACCTTACCGATCGTTATATAGCCCTTGTAGAAAAACATTTAGCTGCAAAAGAAAAAGAAATCATGTCTATTTAAATAGCAATAAATTAAAATAACCTAAGCCCATTTGAACTGCAGATGGGCTTATTTTTTGTTTGTAATAAAAACACCTAGCAAAATAATTCCCATACAAATACCTTGTAAAAAATTCAAGTGCTCCCCTCCTAAAATTCCCCAAAACATCGCAACAAAAGGAATGCCATAAGTAACGGTTGAAGCAAATAATCCACTAGCTCTTTTAACCAACATATAATATATGATAGTTGCAATAGCAGTGCCTAATACACCAAGCAAAAATGCTGCAGCAGTGGCTTTTAGAATAATGGGGTTAGTAATTGCCAATGAAAAATAGCCAGTAAAATATAAAATAACAATGCATGGGATGATTAAAAAAACAAATGCTATAGCAGTGATGTGTAAAGATCCAATATTGTGCAAATGCCTAGAAACCATGTTTACATTGATGCCATATAATAAAGTGGCAATTAGCACTAAAGATGCGTAACTAATATTTTCAAAACTTAAATTTTTTTGAGCGGCAAACAAACAACAAAGTCCAACAAATCCTATTAATACCCCAATGGTTTTCTGTTTGGTTGTTTTTAACTGAAAAAATAAAACACCCACTACAATGGTAAACAAAGGGGTCAGAGCGTTAAGAATGCCAGCAATACCACTATCAATTTTTGTTTCGGCAATGCAGAATAAAAAAGCCGGAAAAAAACTACCAATCAAGCCAGAAAAAACAACCAAAAAAAGCTTGTTTTTGGGAATTTTTTTAAAGGAATCTACTGCAAAAGGGGTAAGTACAATTCCTGCACTCAACATACGCAATGCGGCAACCTGGTAGGCAGAAATGGATTCTAAACCCAATTTCATTAAAATAAAGGAACTGCCCCATATTAAACAAAGAGCAACAAATATTCCCCAGTTAATTAATTTGTCTTTCAAAAATTTTTTGGCAAAGTTGCTGATTTTATAGTCATAAATAGCAAAGAATTAGTTGAGTTGTTGTTTTTTTTCTATTTTCAATGCAATAAAAAAACACTAATTATGGGCATCTTAAAAGAATTTAAAGCGTTTGCAATACGCGGAAATTTAGTAGACACAGCAGTGGCATTTGTTATGGGCGCGGCTTTTGGCAAAATAGTTTCTTCTTTTGTAGATGGGATGGTCATGCCTTTAGTTGGCATGTTATCGGGCGAGGTTGATTTTTCAGACAAAAGACTAATCTTAAAAGCAGCAATCCCCGAATTAAAAGACGCAACCGGTAAATTGGTTACCGCAGCTGTTTCAGAAGTGTCGGTTAAATACGGCGCATTTTTAACTAATTTAATTGATTTTGTGATTGTGGCTTTTGCTGTTTTTATTCTAATTAAAGCAATCAATAAAATTCGAATTAAATTAGAAGAAGCCCCGGCTGCAAAGGAATTACCCTCTTCAACCGAGCAATTGTTGATGGAAATAAGAGATTCCTTAAAAAATAAAGCAGAATAGGGGGAGGTAATAGGCACTGTCGGTGGATAACTATTCCACTGAAACCTACATTTTTAGTATTGAATCAGTTTCTTTGCAACTAAAGCATATTCCATTGGCAACTTCCAATTATCAAATAAAATTAGACCAGTTTGAAGGTCCATTCGACCTCTTGCTTTTCTTCATAGAAAGAGATGAGTTAGACATTTATAATATTCCCATTACCAAAATCATCAACGATTTTTTAGACTTTATACACCAAGGCGAAAAACTCAATATTGAATTAAGTAGTGAGTTTATTTTATTTGTGTCTACACTAATGCGCATTAAAGCGCGTTTATTATTGCCACGCAAAGAAATAGATCAACAAGGAAATGAAATAGATCCACGCCAAGAACTTATCAATAAAATATTAGAGTACAAACGCTTTAAAGAAGCGGCTGTTGAAATGGCCGAGATGGAAGCTGTTCGGATGTTGATGGTAAAGCGGGGAAACTTAAACCGCGAAATATCGCAGATTGGCGAAGACGCATCAGAAGGAACTGAAATACAAAACATCACACTTTTCAAGTTGATGAAAGCTTTTGAAAAAGTAATGCTTCGGGTACAAGAACGCCAAAACAAACCCGTACATACCGTAGTGCGTTACAATTATACCATGGAAGGGAGCAGGGACCATATGCTAACTTTTTTACAGAAAGAAAAAACCGTTTCGTTCGAAAGGGTTTTTGAAGAATGTCAAGACAAAATTCATGCAATATTTTTGTTCTTATCTATTTTAGAACTTACACAACAGAAATACATGAAATTGATGATTGGCGACGGTCGTAACAATTTTATTGTAGAGTGGAATGAAAATCGCGAAGAAGATTTATTAGATGCTGGTTTAACAGAAGAAGACCTAACTATTAAAGAAAATGATCCTATTGTTACAAACTAAGTATTCATTGTTTAAAATGAATACTTAGTAATTCTTTTATCCAATAATACTAGTGGTTACAACAGTGGTGTCTTGCATTAGCATTCTTACAGCCGCTGCAATTCCTTGTGCATCATATGCACATTCGCGATGCAATTCTGCAGGGCTACCATGCTCAACCAATCTATCTGGAATACCTAGTATTTCTATACTTGCTTTGTATTGGTGTTGGTTCATGAACTCTAAAACAGCCGAACCAAATCCCCCTACAACTGTGCCGTCTTCTACAGTTACTATCTTATTGTATTTTGCAAAAACTTCGTGTAATAAATCTTCATCAATTGGTTTCACAAATCGCAAGTCGTAATGTGCCGGATCAATGTCTTCCGATCTTAATGTTCTAATGGCAGCTTGCGCAAAATTACCCGGATGCCCGAAACTTAAAATGGCAATACCATTACCGTCTTTTAGTTTGCGACCTTTTCCAATGCTTAATGCTTTGAATGGCGTTCTCCAATTGGTAAGCACGCCTTCACCTCTTGGGTAGCGGATTACAAAAGGATGCTTATTAGTTTCTAGTTGAGCAGTGTACATTAAGTTACGCAATTCTTCTTCATTCATTGGTGCGCTAATAACCATATTGGGTATACAACGCATAAATGGAATATCATAACAACCATGGTGTGTTGGGCCATCTTCGCCCACCAATCCAGCACGGTCTAAACAAAATACAACAGGAAGTTTTTGAATGGCAACATCATGAACAACTTGGTCGTATGCCCTTTGCATGAAAGACGAATAAATATTGCAAAAAACACGCATTCCTTGTGTAGCTAATCCAGCACTAACAGTCACAGCATGTTGTTCGCAAATGCCTACATCAAATGCACGATTAGGCATTTTTTCCATCATGAATTTTAAAGAAGAGCCACTTGGCATAGCGGGCGTTATACCCATGATAGACAAGTTCTTTTCTGCTAACTCAATCATCGTATGTCCAAATACATCTTGGTATTTTGGAGGTTGGGTGGTGCTAATTTTCTTCTTAACAATTTCGCCAGTTACTTTATCAAATAAACCTGGGGCATGCCATTTAGTTTGGTCTTTTTCTGCTAGTGCATATCCCTTGCCTTTTACGGTTACAATATGCAGCAATTTTGGTCCAGGAATATTTTTTAAGTCTTTTAAAGTTTCTACTAGCTTAGTAATATTATGTCCGTCAATAGGGCCAAAATAACGCAAATTTAGTGCTTCAAATAAATTACTGCTTTTAGAAACAACGCCTTTTATGTTCGCTTCAAGTTTAGAAGCCATTTCTCTACTAAAGGTTTTTCCAACCGGCAATTTGCCCAATAAATTCCAAACCTCATCCCGCATTTTATTATAGGTTGGAGAGGTAGTAATATCGGTTAAGTATTCTTTTAGCGCACCTACGTTTGGATCGATGCTCATACAGTTATCGTTCAAAATAATCAATACATCGCTATCGGCTACTCCTGCATGGTTCATTGCTTCAAAAGCCATACCTGCCGTCATTGATCCGTCTCCAATTACCGCAATTGATTTTCTGTTTTCGCCTTTGTATTTAGCCGCCATTGCCATACCCAGAGCAGCTGAAATAGAAGTAGAAGAGTGCCCAACGCCAAAAGTATCATAAGGGCTTTCGCTTCTTTTAGGAAAACCACTTAATCCATTGTACTTACGATTGGTAATAAAACTATCTCTTCTGCCGGTTAATATTTTGTGTCCATATGCTTGATGGCCTACGTCCCAAACTAGTTGGTCGTATGGCGTATTGTAGATATAATGGAGTGCAACGCTAAGTTCTACTACACCAAGGCTTGCGGCAAAATGACCGCCATGCACGCTAACTACATCAATAATATATTGACGCAATTCATCGCAAACTTGGTGCAATTGGTCTCGATTTAACTTTTTAAGGTCATCGGGGCTATCAATTGCTTGTAATAGGGGGCCTGCCAAAATCTCCATGAGCCTAATGTTTAATTGTAAAAATAAGCATTTAGTTAGTAGATATAAACTAAATTACAACTACCAACATCCAATAAAACAGATAGTTCACCGGAACCTACAAATTTTTTACCAAACAGACCCTTATTTTGCCATTAATACCAATCAAACAACCATTTCTCCGTATTCAATTTATATTTGTTTTAACATGAGAACGAAATCGTATGCATATTGGTGGTGTCAAATAGGAGGCTGGTTATTATACAGCATCACCATGGTCTTCTTTGCTTTTTTATTTGAGCAAGAATATACCCATATCTTTTATTCTAGGCTAATCATTTCTATTACTACAGGGTTTCTATTTACCCATTTAATGAGGGAATTGTTTATCAAGCTTGATTTGCGTCCACCTACACAAAAGCATAAATGGATTCCTTTGATATTGATAATATTGGGCATATGTATTTTATATAATTTAACCAATAGTGCTTTAGTGGAGTTGTTTCGACTCTACAATCCGGCTAAAAAAGTATCCGTTCAAAAACGTTTTTTGGGAAACCTAATATTTGATTCGCCTTTGATATTCATTTGGTCTTCTATTTATTTTCTATGGCATTATGTGGTTTTAGGCAGAAAAACCGAAATTCAAAAAGTAAAGCTAGAAACCTTGGTGAAGGAGTTAGAACTCAAAACCATCAAATCGCATATCAATCCGCATTTTATTTTTAACGCACTAAACAGCATTCGTGCTTTAGTTGATGAAAATCCTAGTAGGGCACGTACAGCCATTACTGAGTTGAGTAATATTTTACGAAGTAGTATGCAGGCCGAAAAACTAGAATTGGCATCATTAGAAAAAGAACTCAGTATTGTAAAAGATTATTTAGCATTAGAGTTCATTCGTTTCGAAGACAGGCTTGGCATTGAGTACGATATTAATGAAGATACTTTAGACCAACCTATTCCGCCAATGATGCTCCAAACTTTGGTAGAGAATGCCATCAAACATGGTATTAGTAAACATAAAAAAGGTGGAGTGGTAAGAGTTATTTCGGATTTCAGAAATAATCGTCACGAATTAATCGTACAAAATACAGGACAACTAAACAATGAGCTGTTAGAATCATCCGATGGATTTGGTCTTGATAGCACTAAAAATCGATTAAAATTATTGTATAATGGAAAAGCAAGTTTTAGAATTCACAATATAGATGGGGGCATGGTGGAAGCAATCATTTCAATGCCTATTATAGAAAAATAATTAGTTAATCATTGAAGCTAAAGTTATGGCTATTAGAGCAATTATTATTGATGACGAAAGGTTGGCAAGGAATGAATTAAAAAAACTATTACAAGATCATGCAGATATTGAAGTAATAGAAGAAGCGGCGAATGTAGACGATGGTATAGAAAAAATAGAATTGCTAAACCCAGATTTAATTTTTCTAGATATTCAAATGCCCGGAAAAACCGGGTTTGATTTATTAGCAGAAGTAGAAAAAGCACCCAGGGTTATTTTTACTACAGCTTATGATGAGTATGCTATTAAAGCATTTGAAGTGAATGCACTCGATTATTTACTAAAGCCTGTTGAGCCTAAGCGCTTGGCCGATGCCATTCAAAAATTACATATTGAAATAAGCAAAGAATTGGTTGGCTTACATGGTAATAACCGTGGACCACTGACTGAATTTGATCAGGTATTTGTAAAAGATGGGGAGCGTTGTTGGTTTGTGAAATTAGGGGAGATTCGATTGTTTGAAAGTGTAGGTAATTATGCCAAAGTTTTTTTTGGAACCAATAAGCCATTGATTTTAAAATCACTCAATGCACTAGAAGAACGTTTAGACGATCGGATGTTTTTCAGAGCAAATAGAAAGCATATTATTAATTTACGTTGGATTGAAAAAATAGAGCCTTATTTTAACGGCGGGTTATTAGTGGATTTAAAAGGAGGAGAAAAAGTAGAAGTGAGCAGAAGGCAAACAGTGAAGTTTAAAGAGATGATGAGTTTGTAGTAAATTGCTATTGTAATAAATCTAACTCAATTATAATTATTGAATAGGCGAACCTAAATGCTCGCCTATTTTTTTATCGATTAAAGAAAAATACATAATATGAAAAAATTATTTGTAGTCATTGGATCTATGATGGTGCTATTTGTTGGTGCACAAGACATCAATACAATTGTCAATGCAAAAGAAGTAGAACGCATAGAAAAAACACTCTCTGCCGATGATATGCAAGGCCGAAGAACATTTACACCTGGTATTGAAAAAGCAGCCGCATTTATTAGTGAGGAGTTTAAAAATACCGGATTGCAAACCTGGAAAAATAGCGGCACTTATTTACAAGCGTTTGCGTTGGTTAAACCTAAATTTATTGGGCTTACTTGTAGTTTCAACGATCAAACTATTGACACAAAAGATGTGGTAGTTATCACCTGTCAAGAAGACCTAACAGTTACCGAAAATAGTGGCTACGAAAGAGCAACCATTGCAGCTGGTGCCAATTTATTTTCGGAAGCCGGCAAGTTTATCCAATCAGGTAAAAACTTTTTGGTAATAGTAGATACTGCATTGGCTAAGAATTTTGGCCGACTTACTAGTCTTAAAAGACAGTTGTTTAAATCTAATAATAGTATAGTGTTTGTTTTAGGAACACAACAGCCCAAAACCTTTGCTATTAATGCAAAGCACGAGTTTGTAGAGCAGAAATTAGCCAATGTTATTGGACTTATACCTGGCAAATCAAAACCTGATGAATATGTATTATTCTCTGGCCATTACGACCATTTAGGCATTGGTAAAGCAGTGAATAATGATTCAATTTATAATGGTGCTAATGATGATGCAGCAGGTACTACCGCTATGATGATGCTCGCTAAATATTTTAAAGCCAAAAACGACAATGAACGCACACTAGTATTTGTTGCATTTACAGCAGAAGAAGTAGGAGGTTTTGGTGCACAATATTGTTCTCGTCAGTTTAACCCAGATCAAGTGATGGCGATGTTTAATATTGAAATGATTGGAACAGAAAGCAAATGGGGTAAAAATTCTGCATACATCACTGGATTTGAAAAAACAGATATGGGTAAAATCTTGCAAAATAATTTAGCAGGAACCGGTTTTAATTTTTATCCAGACCCTTATACCGAGCAAAATTTATTTTACCGTTCAGACAACGCAACCCTTGCTAGACTTGGTGTTCCGGCACATACTATCTCTACTTCAAAAATGGATAGCGAACCCAATTATCATAAAGTAAGTGATGAAATTGGCACTTTAGATATGGAAAATATGGCCATGATAATTAAAGCAATTGCTTTAAGTTCTAAAGGAATTGTAAGTGGAAAAGAAACGCCTTCTCGTGTGAATATTGCAGGATTAAAATAAGATAGTTGTGAATAAAAAACTTGCTAGTATTTAGGTATTGGCAAGTTTTTTTATGCAGTAACTGCAATGCTATGAATGGCAGTTGCCATTTCAGTAATTAAAGTAGCGTCTTTTTCAATGGCATTTCCTACTACAATGATATCCGCTCCTGCTTTACAGTTTAAATAGGCTTTCTCAGGCGTTGTAATTCCTCCGCCAACAATCAAAGGGATATCAATGCAGTTTGATACTTTTGAAATCATAGCCTCAGTAATAGGGATTTTAGCACCACTGCCAGCATCCATGTAAATCAATTTCATGCCAAGCATTTCTCCTGCCATAGCAGTACACATAGCAATTTCGTTTTTATCTGCAGGAATAGGAGAAGCATTTGAAATATAAGAAACAGTGGTAGGCGCTCCGCCGTCAATTACCATATAACCGGTAGGCATAATTTCTAACCCAGATTTTCGAACAAAAGGAGCGCTAATAACATGTTGCCCAATTAACAATTCAGGGTTCCTGCCAGAAATTAATGATAAATATAAAAGCGAATCGGCAAAAGGGCTCACTTGAGAGGGTGAACCAGGAAATAAAATCACAGGAATATCGCAACTTGATTTTATTTGTTGAATACACGCATCTAAATGGCTTGAAATTACCAAGCTTCCACCAACAAAAAAATAGTCGACTTTTGCATTAACAGCTAATTCAACAAGTGCCACAATCTTTGCTGCAGTTACTTTATCCGGATCAATTAGCACAGCGAAAGACTTCTTTCCCTGTTTTTTTTTCTCCAGAAATTGTTGAAAAATTATTTGTTTCATGCAGCTGTGAAATAATTGTGTGAATGCAAAAATGCAAAAAACTTTTTGTTAAAAACGATTATTGGCAATATGTTTCTAAAATGTCGTTAATTCTATAAAATTAAGGCCAATTTGTAACGATTTAACTACATTGCTGTAATATAATTTGAGACTTTAACCTTGCTTACACAATTTAGTTGAAATGGCAAGTTTTTTTTACTAATAATCTTTTCTACACCTGTGGAAATTTCCTCAAATTCAACCCTGATTGGGGGTATAGGATTTTGCACAATCCTTATCCACAACCTGTTAATATTTCACATCTTGAACTTTGATTCCGTTAAGATATTTTCGTCTACCGCTTAAGAATTTTCTTTGCGAGGTTTAACAAGCATCAATAAATTTTATAACACAGCAATATGGCTACTCTTCCAAAAAAAGGCTTACAGTTTGATCGTCGTTTCACCAAAAAAGGTGTCAGCCCATACGACATGTTTGAATATGACTACCGCGATAGTGTCATTAAAAATCCTAATGGAGAAAAGGTTTTTGAAATGAACAATGTTGAGGTGCCTAAACAGTGGAGCCAAATTGCAACAGATATCATTGCACAAAAATATTTTCGTAAAGCAGGTGTACCTCAAGCCGATGGATCTCTTGGAAGAGAAACTAGTGTTAAACAAGTGGCGCATCGTATGGCCAATTGCTGGCGCGTATGGGGCGAGCGTTATGGCTATTTTGCTACTAAAAATGATGCGCAAATATTTTACGATGAGTTAGCGTATAGCATCTTAAACCAGTCTTGTGTACCCAACTCTCCACAATGGTTCAATACTGGGCTACACGAGAGTTATGGCATTACTGGAAAGCCACAAGGACACTACTATGTAGATCCCAAAGACGGTCAATTAAAAAAATCAACCAATGCGTACGAGCGTCCTCAGCCGCATGCTTGTTTCATTTTAAGTGTAACAGATGAATTAGTAAACGATGGCGGTATCATGGATCTTTGGGTACGTGAAGCCAGAATTTTTAAATATGGTTCAGGAGTTGGAACGAATTTTTCTCAAATTCGTGGTGGTGGCGAAAAACTAAGTGGTGGTGGAACTTCAAGTGGATTAATGAGTTTCTTGAAAATTGGAGACCGTGCTGCTGGAGCAATTAAAAGTGGCGGAACTACACGTCGTGCTGCCAAAATGGTTTGCTTAGATTTAGACCATCCTGAAATCATGGAATTCATCAACTGGAAAGTTGGCGAAGAGAAAAAAGTTGCGGCGCTAGTTGCTGCAGGATACGACAATAGCTACGAAGGTGAAGCATACATGACGGTTGCAGGACAAAACTCTAACAACTCTATTCGTATTCCAAACGAATTCTTTAAAGTGTTGGAAGAAGGTGGAGACTGGGAATTAAAAGCGCGTACCGACGGACGTGTGATGAAAAAAATTCCTGCAAAAGATGTTTGGGATCAAATTGCTTATGCAGCTTGGAGTTGTGCAGATCCAGGAACACAATATGATACTACTATTAACGAATGGCATACCTGTCCACAAGGAGGTCGCATCAACGCATCGAATCCTTGCTCGGAATATATGTTCTTAGACAATACTGCTTGTAATTTGGCATCAGCCAATTTGATGAAGTTCTTCGATACAGAAACCAACATTTTTGATGTTGCTGGTTTCGAATATACTTGTCGTTTATGGACCACAGTATTAGAGATTTCTGTATTGATGGCGCAGTTCCCTTCAAAAGAAGTAGCTGAATTAAGTTACGAATACCGCACACTTGGTTTAGGATTTGCTAACCTTGGTTCTATGTTAATGGTGAGTGGCATTCCTTATGATAGCGAAGAAGCACGTGGTATTGCAGGTGCAATTACTGCAATCATGACAGGTATAGCTTATAAAACATCAGCAGAAATGGCTGAGTTTTTAGGTGCGTTCCCTAAATACGAAGAAAACAAAACCGATATGTTGCGTGTAATGCGTAACCACCGTGCAGCAGCCTACGATGCTAACGAAGCGTATGAGGCGTTAAGTGTAAAACCAGTTGGAATCAATGCAAAATATTGCCCAGATTATTTATTAAAATCAGCTACCAAAGCTTGGGATGATGCAGTTCAAATGGGAGAAAAATATGGTTACCGCAATGCACAAACTACAGTAATTGCTCCAACAGGAACAATTGGATTGGTAATGGACTGCGATACAACCGGAGTAGAACCAGACTTTGCATTAGTGAAGTTTAAAAAATTATCTGGTGGTGGTTATTTCAAAATCATTAACCAATCTGTTCCAGCAGCACTTAAAAATTTAAACTATACCCCAGAAGAAGCATTGGCAATTGAGCAATACGCAGTGGGTGCAGCTAGTTTCGAAAAAGCACCTTTTATCAATAACCAAACATTGGCTGAAAAAGGGTTCACACCTGCTGAAATTGAAAAACTAAATTCAGTAGCACCAGCAGCTTTTGAAATTGGATTTATATTTAACCGTTTCACCTTAGGCGATGAATGTATGCAACGCTTAGGTTTTAGCGAAGATGTATATAGCGATTGGAGTTTCAATTTATTAGAAGCAATCGGATTCACCGAAGATCAAATTGCTGCTGCTAACGATTATGTTTGTGGAACAATGACCATTGAAGGTGCACCATTATTGAATCCTGCGCATTTACCAGTATTTGATTGCGCTAATAAATGTGGTAAAAAAGGAGAGCGTTATATCCATGCACACGGACACATTAAAATGATGGCTGCTTGTCAACCATTCTTGAGTGGCGCTATTTCTAAAACCATCAACTTACCTCACGAGGCAAAAGTGGAAGAAATTGCAGACTGTTATCTTTTGAGTTGGAGCCTTGGATTAAAAGCCAATGCATTGTATCGTGATGGATCTAAATTGAGCCAACCTTTAAGTACCAAATCAGATAAAAAAGAAAAAACTGAAGATGCAGCAACTGCAATAATCGAAGAAACAGCTTCTGCAGAAAGCAATATTGTAGACCTTGGTAAGTTAACGGTTGAAGAATTGTTAGACGAAGTAACCAAGCGCATGCAAGCTTCTTCCGATACCCAATTAAAGCGTGCATTGTCTAGAATTGTGGAAAGAAAAGCACTGCCGGCTAAACGCAGAGGCTTTACGCAAAAAGCAAAAATCAACGGACAAGTCTTGTTCCTAAGAACAGGAGAATACCAAGATGGAACCTTAGGTGAAATCTTTATTGACCTTGCCAAAGAAGGATCTACCCTTCGCAGTTTAATGAACTGTTTTGCTATTGCCATTTCTGTAGGACTACAATATGGTGTACCATTAGAAGAGTTCGTAGAGAAATTTGTGTTTACCAAGTTCGAACCAGCAGGAATGGTGGATCATCCAAATATTAAAACCACTACATCTCTAGTTGATTTTGTATTTAGAGCCTTAGCTTATGAATATTTAAACAGAACAGATTTAGTACATGTACTAGATAAACCACAAGTAGGTAATACTGGTGAAGAGGAGGGGGAAACCACTTTTTTGGGAAAGCCTGAATTGAGTAGTATTCGTGTAACAGCACCCACTGCTGTAGCACAAACTACTCCTGCTGCAACACCAGTTGCTGCTGCAAAAAGTGAAAGATTGGTTTCTAAAGGAGAGTATGGAATGGACGCCGTAAATCAAGCTGCAAAAAATATGCAGAGTGATGCGCCATCATGTAATACTTGTGGACACATTACCATTCGTAGTGGTACTTGCTACAAATGTTTGAATTGTGGAAACAGCATGGGTTGTAGTTAATACACGCCAATTTAAATCGGGTTCATAACAGCAATGTTTTAACCATAGTTTTTAAACCGTACCAGGTTACAGACCGCTCCATTAATCCGGGGCGGTTTTCTTTTTTTATTCATCAAATATTTTTATAGAATTTCTGTAAAAATGGTACATTTATTATCGTTTATGAATTAATAAAATTCAATTGAATTATGGGAGATCTTCAAATTAAAAAACAGCCCAAAAAATATGATGCTGTAATAGTAGGTTCAGGCGCGGGTGGTGGTATGGCCGCTTATACTTTATCACGTGCAGGATTAAAAGTTTGTTTAATTGAAGCAGGTCCTAGTTATGATCCTGCTATCAATTCGTCTCAACTAAAAAATCCGTGGGATTCTCCAAGAAGAGGAGCTAGTACTAAGTTTCGCCCCTTTGGTGAATTTGATGGTTGCTACTGGGGTTGGGAAATTGATGGAGAGCCTTATACCATGAAAGAAGGCAGTGATAAATGGGATTGGTGGCGTGCTAGAATGATTGGAGGAAGAACCAATCACTGGGGTAGAATTTCATTGCGTTTTGGACCTAAAGATTTTAAAAGAAGAAGCATAGATGGATTAGGAGATGACTGGCCAATCAGTTACGATGATATTAAACCTTACTACGATAAAATTGATAAATTAATTGGGGTATTTGGTTCTAATGAAGGTTTGCCCAATGATCCGGATGGTATATTCTTGCCAGCGCCTAAACCGCGTTTACACGAATTGATGATTAAAAAATCGGCAACAGGTTTAGGCGTTCCTGTAATTCCATCGAGGCTGTCTATTTTAACCAAAAAAATTAATGAAGATAGGGGTGCTTGCTTCTTCTGCGCACAGTGTGGCAGAAGTTGTAAAGTATATGCCGATTTTTCTTCTTCCTCTGTTTTAATTAAACCAGCAATTCTTACTGGAAATATTGATGTAATTACCAATGCCATGGCGCGTGAAGTAATTACCAATGCAGAGGGATTGGCAACGGGTGTTTCTTTTATAGACAAGATGGACGGAATGGAATACCAAGTGACTGGGAAAGTAGTAATACTTGCGGCAAGTACTTGCGAAACTGCTCGTTTATTATTGAATTCTAAATCTACCCGTCACCCAAATGGATTGGCAAATGACAGTAATGTAGTGGGTAAATATTTGCATGATTCAACCGGTGCAGCAATGGGTGGTGTATTGCCACAACTCTTTGGTCGTAAGCGTTACAACGAAGATGGTGTAGGCGGAATGCACGTGTACACACCATGGTGGTTAGACAATAAAAAATTAGATTTTCCTCGTGGATACCATATTGAATACTGGGGAGGCATGGGCCAACCAGCTTATGGATTTGGCATGGGTATGCAAGGACAGAACGGAAAATTTGCAGTGAATGGAAAAACCAAAGACGCAGGTGGATATGGTGAATCTTTAAAAGAAGACAATCGCTTTTTCTATGGAGCTGGTGTTGGTATGGCAGGTAGGGGTGAAGCCGTTGCAAACATTGATAATTATTGCGAAATTGATCCGAATGTGGTGGATAAATTTGGTATTCCAGTATTGCGCTTTCATGCCAAACACTCCGACTACGAAATAAAGCAAGCCAAACACATGAAAGAAACCTTTAAAGAAATCATGCATAATATGGGTGCCATTATTACTTGGGGTGGAGACGATACAGAAAAAAACAAATACGGCTTAAATAATCCTGGTAATATTATTCATGAAGCTGGTACCGTAAGAATGGGCAACGATAGAAAATCATCTGCTCTTAATAAATGGAGCCAAGCCCATGATTGTAAAACTTTGTTTTGTGTAGATGGTAGTCAGTTTGTATCTCAAGCCGATAAAAATATCACTTGGACAATTTTAGCATTGTCTATGCGCACTTCAGAATACATTATTGAAGAGTTGAAAAAGCAAAATATTTAAAATACCCTTGATTAAAAAAAGGACAAAATAAATTTTATGGATAGAAGAAATTCAATCAAAGCTTTATTGGTAGGTTCAATGGCAACAGGGGTGTTGGTAGAAGCCTGTAAGCCAAGCGAGAAAAAAGCCATTATTGCTTCTGCAGATGCAACCCTCGATATGGATCGCATGCAAGAAGAAAAAGATGCGGCTAAAAAACTAAGTGCCCTACCTAATTTTTTCAATGCCCACGAAATGGCTACCATTACAGTGTTAGGAGATATTATTATTCCGAAAGATAAAGTTAGTGGCAGTGCCTCCGATGCAAAAGTCCCAGAGTTCATTGAGTTTATTGTAAAAGATATGCCAGAGCACCAAGTGCCTATGCAGGGTGGATTGCGTTGGTTAGATATGCAATGTTTTAAGCGTTTCGACAAAGCTTTTATTAATTGCTCTAAACAACAACAAATTGAAATGGTAGATGCCATTGCTTATCCAGAAAAAGCAAAGCCAGAAGTAAAACAAGGGGTTGCTTTTTTTAACCTAATGCGCGATCTTGTTTCTACAGGATTCTATACTTCTGAAATTGGCGGGAAAGATATTGGCTATATGGGTAATGTGCCCAACCAATGGAATGGCGTTCCTGATGATGTATTAAAACAATATGGTTATGCTTATTCAGAAAGAGAGTTGAAAGAATGTTTGAGTTTCGATAAAGCTTAATTACAATTGAATAAAATAGGCTGTCTCAAAAAAATGAGACAGCCTATTTTATTTTAAATACCTTTTGAATCGCCCGAATTTGTTTTCGGGCTCATTTAATTTAAAATTCTTTTTTTGTTATTAACTAGCTATCAATTAACTCACAGATGCACCCGCACCAATAGCAGTTTCAGGATTAATAAAATGTAATTTTCCAGTAGCATCTTCTGCCATTAAAATCATTCCATTACTTTCTATACCACGCATTTTACGCGGCGCTAAATTCACCACAACGCTTACTTGTTTTCCAACAATATCTGCAGGATTAAAATGCATGGCAATCCCAGATACAATCGTTCTAGTTTCAAATCCTAAATCTACTTCAAGTTTTAAAAGCTTGTCTGCTTTCTCTACTTTTTCGGCACTAACAATGGTGCCAACGCGTAAATCTATTTTTGCAAAATCGTCAAATATAATTTCAGGTTTTAAAGGGGCTGTTATTTTTTCTGTTGCTATTTCTTGTATAGCGGCAGTTTCTTGTTTAGACGTTTCCAAGACTTTTTGTAATTTATCTATTTGGTAAGCAACTTCTGTATCTTCTATTTTTCTAAACAAAAGTTCCGGAGGACGTAGGGTATAGCCTACACGGAGTAAATGTAATTTTCCGGCATTTTCCCATTCCAATATTTTTGGTACCACTTTTAATAAGTAGCAAATTTTAGTGGCAGTGAATGGTAAAAAAGGATGTACTAAAATAGCAAGGTTGGCACAAATTTGTAAACAGATATGCAAGCAATTATTAATTTGCTGTTGCGCTTCTATTGTAATTTGACCATTTGCATCCAATTGTTTGGCAAGAATCCAAGGCTCTTTCTTTTGCATATACTGATTACCAGTTCTTGCCAAATTAATCACTTCAAATAAAGCATCGCGAAACTTATATTGCTCTAATAAACTTTCTACTTTTTTTGTAGCAGTACTAATTTCTGTAATGGTTGCCGTGTCTAATTCATCTAATAAATCAACGTGTAAAGGCGGCACTTTACTTTTGCATAATTTATGCATGAGTACAAGTGCACGATTAATAAAGTTTCCAAAAATATTTACAAGCTCACTATTGTTGGCGTCTTGAAAACCTTTCCAGGTAAATTCACTGTCTTTTGTTTCTGGCGCAATTTGCGTTAAATAATACCGAAGAGCGTCTGCAAGTTGTGGTCCGCCATCTTCTTTGTTGATGAAATCGTCAATATAGTCTTGCATTTCGAGTTTCCAATTTCTACTGGTACTCATTTTGTCGCCTTCTAAATTCATGAACTCATTAGCTGGTACATTATCTGGTAAAATATCGCCGTGCAATTTGAGCATCACAGGAAAAATAATACAATGAAACACAATATTGTCTTTGCCAATAAAATGTACCAATTTGGTATCCTTACTTTGCCAATAAGGCTTCCAGTCTTTATCGTTGTCAAGCGCCCATTGTTTGGTGGCACTGATATAACCAATCGGCGCATCAAACCAAACATACAATACTTTTCCATCGGCTTCTGCTAATGGTACTTTTATTCCCCAGTCTAAATCACGTGTTACAGCCCTTGCTTGCAATCCCCCATCAATCCAACTTTTACACTGGCCCAAAACGGTACTTCGCCAATCTGCAGCATGGTCTTTTAAGATCCATTCTCTCAAAAAATCTTCGTGTCTATCTAATGGCAAGTACCAGTGCTTGGTGGCTTTTTTAATGGGCTTATTACCGCTTAAAGTACTTACCGGGTTAATTAATTCGTCGGGGCTTAAGCTTTTGCCACAGCGCTCACACTGGTCTCCAAAAGCGCTCTCGTAAGCGCAGTTTGGACAGGTTCCTTTTATATAACGATCTGCCAAAAAACTATTGGCCGATTCGTCGAAATATTGCTCGCTTTCCTTGGTTTCTAAATCGGCATTATTATTTAAAATTGTAAAAAATTCTTGTGCAGTTTCGTGGTGCAAAGGATCACTTGTACGGTGATAAATATCAAAAGCAATCCCTAGGTCTTTAAAATTCTGGGCAATGATGGGATGGTATTTATCAATAATAGCTTGCGCAGTTGTACCCTCTTTTGTTGCTTGAATAGGAATGGCTGTACCGTGTTCGTCACTGCCGCAAACAAAAACCACATCGCGTTTTTGTGCTTTTAAATAACGAACATACGTATCGGCAGGCAAATAGGCTCCTGCCAAGTGGCCTATATGTTTGAGACCATTAGCATAAGGTAAGGCTGCGGTAATTAAATATCTTTTTGGATGGTTCATTTCTATCGGGTCTACTTATCAAACAAATGTCTAATTGGTTTGCACACAAAGTGTGTTTACCATACTAGGCTTGCAAAAGTAAGCATTCCCTGTTAAAGCTATTTACACATTGAAAAACTTTGCTATAACTCCTGTATTTTTACAAAATGGTAAAGCAACCGCCGTATTTGAAAAAAGGAGACCGCATGGGCATTGTATGTCCTGCAGGCTATATGCCTAAAAAAAACGCGGTAACCTGTATTGAAACCCTACAAAACTGGGGGTATAGTGTTGTTATTGGAAAAACCTTGGGTAGTCAATTCCATTATTTTTCAGGAACCGATCAAGAGCGTTTGGCCGATTTGCAAGCCATGTTAGACGATCCAACTATTCAAGCAATTCTTTGCGGCAGAGGTGGATATGGCCTGAGTAGAATTATTGACCAGCTAAACTTTACAAAATTCAAAAAACATCCAAAATGGTTAATTGGGTTTAGTGATATTACTGTTTTGCATAGCCATTTATATCAGCAAATTAAATTTGCTTCTTTGCACGCACCAATGGCAGCCGCATTTAATGGTAGTGGCGCTAATAATGTATATGTGCAATCCTTAAAAAAAGCACTAAAGGGCTATAAAGCTAATTACGTTTGTGCGCCACATGCTTTTAATACAATCGGAAAAGCAACCGGAGAACTAATAGGGGGAAATCTTTCTTTAATAGCGCATTTAATAGGCACTAAGTCTTCTTTAAAAACAGTCGGAAAAATTTTGTTTATAGAAGATGTTGGCGAGTATCTCTATAATATTGATCGCATGTTTATTCAATTAAAACGCGCTGGATTATTAAACAATTTAGCCGGATTAATTATTGGTGGATTTACTGAAATGAAAGACACTGTTACGCCTTTTGGAACAGATGTTCTATCAATCATCAATGTGCATTTACAAGAATACAACTATCCAATTTGTTTTGATTTTCCTGTGAGCCATGCAACAGAAAATTACGCGTTAAAAATAGGGATGGTGCACCAATTAACAGTGGCTAAAAATAAAACTAGTTTAAAAGAGATCCGTTAATTATTAGCGCTTCAATAAACTGTCTAACTTCAATTGCATTAATGGAAACTCATTTAAATTATGATGCGTTCCTTTTTCAATCACAACAAACTCATCTGTCTTTTTTAAACTTGACTGCAGCTTAAGCGCATTGCTTAATGGAATTAAACCATCATTGCTGCCATGAAAAATAGTGATTGGTGCAGTTACTTTCGAAAGCCATTCATTAGTAGGCAACTTGTATTTAAGTAGTCGATTTAATGGTAGAATCCAAGTGTAGTGGTTGATTAAAGAAGCAATGCTAAAATAAGGTGTTTCTAAAATTAATTGTTTACAGTCTCTGATACTAGCCAACTTTGCTGCAATACCTGTTCCTAATGATTTTCCGTAAATAATAATATTAGTATTGGCATAATCAACCCTTGCTCTTTTATATACTTGCAAGGCTTCTTCATATAAAATAGTTTCTGTTAAATCTCCTGTTGATTTTCCGAATGTAGGATAATCGGGCATCCATACTTCGTAGCCGTTTTTTGTAAAATTCTTTGCGAATTTTGCATAATGATTTACGTTTTCTTTATTGCCATGAAAATATATAACAAGGCCTTTTTTTAAAGAATCAGGAACAGTAAATGCAATAATATTAAAATGAGCTGTTGCGTCTACATCAATTGTAAATTCTTTGAATGGCTGGTTAAATTGAAATACACTTGATTGACTTAAAGCAATTGGATGAAACAATATTTTTTCTTGCAAGTAATAGAAAGCAATACCAATTAAACAATAAATAGCAATTGCAATTTTAATCCAGCGAAAAACGGGTTTGGGTATTTGTTTCATTTGTTTACAACTAATCAAATTCACTTGCATCGTAAAAAACACGTTTCAAGTTCAGTTTTGATACAGGCGCAACAATTAACGGAAATTTCTCAACACTTACATTGCTAGGATCTAGTCCAAAACCACGTTCTTCACCCAAACTAATTTCTTTGAGCCAGAAGTATAATTTCATAACAATTCTTTCAAAGATGGGTAATTCATTATTTTGGCTCAAGTATTTTTCCAACACAATAAATTGAAAATCTCCCACCACTTTATTTCTTTCCAAACTTTCGTAACGGCTAGTAATATTCACTTCTTTGTTTTTCACTAATTCCTCCACTACATAGCGCAACATTAAGTCTATTTTGTGTTCCATACGGAAGCCCAGCCTGAATTCTACCCTAATAATATCGTTTGGAATGATGTGTTCTACAGAGTATTCGTTAGTATAAGGGTCGTCTAATACATCTACGTGAACAAACCAATAAATATCAGCCCTCTTGGGCTTTTTATTCATAATAGAATAAATGATTTTATGCTCAATTTCTTTGGGGTTATTGGCACTTGTCATGTAAATCAAGTGCGTAGAATATTTTGGAATAGATTTATCATTACTCAATTCCTGTATCATAGGAATATAGTGCTCCATTCTTACAAATTCAACATAGCGGTTTTTGATTTTTCTACTTCTAAACCAAACATACATGACTGCAAATAAGCCACCACCTACAATTAGTGTTACATAACCACCGTGCATGAATTTCTCAAGATTCGCTACTAAAAAAGAAAGTTCAATGGCTAAGTAAACGCCTAAGTACAAATAAATCCAAACCGGAAAAACCCTTCTGCTCACCAAGAAATTAGCAAACAAAATAGAGGTACTAATCATACACAAGGTGATGGCTAAACCATAAGCAGCACCCATATTAGCAGATTTTTGAAAATACAAAACCACACCAATACAACCTGTATACAATAACAAACTGATGCCTGGAATATATAGCTGTCCTTTTTCTTCAGTTGGATAATGGATTTTCATTTTTGGCCACAAGTTCAAACGCATGGCTTCACTAATTAAAGTAAAGGATCCAGAAATTAATGCTTGACTGGCAATAATTGCGGCAACTGTAGAAATGACAATGCCTATTAATTTAAACCATTGTGGCATGACACTAATAAACGGATTAAATCCATCCGCCATTACTTGTGCAGGTATGATTTGGTTTTTGTGGTTGGCTAATAACCAAGCGCCTTGTCCTAGATAATTTAAAATCAAGCAGATTTTAACGAATAACCAAGAGTAACGAATATTGGCTCTGCCGCAGTGCCCCAAGTCACTGTAAAGCGCTTCGGCACCAGTTGTACAAAGAAATACAGCACCCAATAACCAGAAGCCTTTGGGATATTTGGTTAGGAGGTCAAAAGCATACTGCGGGCTTAAACATTTTAATATGCTTATATCATCTAATAAGTGCGCACTACCTAAAATGGCTAACATAGTAAACCAAATGGCCATTATGGGGCCAAAAAGTTTTCCGATCGACGCTGTTCCAAATTGTTGTACAAAAAACAACAATGAAATTATCCCAATTACAATACCAATGATACTTGTTTGAGTAATGTCTTTTAAGGCGGGTAATTGTCTTAATCCCTCAATTGCAGATGTTACAGTGATAGGCGGTGTTATAATTCCATCGGCCAGTAATGCAGCACCGCCAATCATTGCAGGAAGCACCAACCATTTTTTTCGCCTTCTTACTAATGCGTATAAACTGAAAATCCCTCCTTCTCCTTTGTTGTCGGCTTTTAGGGTTAGGATAACATATTTAACAGTTGTTTGAAGGGTTAGCGTCCAAATGATACACGATAAGGATCCTAGAATCAATTCCTCCGAAATGACTCTGCCAGTAATGATTTCGTTTAAAACATAGAGCGGAGAGGTTCCGATATCACCGTAAATGATTCCCAGCGCAATGATTAAACCTGCGGAGGAGACCTTGTTGAATTTATTGCTCACGAATAGGTGGGTTAAATCTTGAATTGCTTTTCAGCATCAAATGTAATTGTAAATTCAATCTCTTTTAGGAATTTTCCTTTTTCTCTTTTCACAATCTTTTTACCTTTTATTTACAGGTTAATAAATGGTACAAACCGTACATTTGAACTTAAATATTTTTGAACATGCAAAAGTCGTTGACCATATTCGTATTTAGCCTGTTTCTGATGTGTTTAGGAGCCGTAGCACAAAAAGTAACCTATTCAGAGCCAGACCCTGATGATGCCCGTACCCTTAACTTCGAAATAGTGGGTAAAATGAATGGGAATATTCTCATCTATAAAAACTATAGGGACTTGCATTATATGGCTATTTATGATGCAGAAATGAGAATGACTGTAAAAAATCGCTTAGATTTTTTACCAGAAAAACTCATTAATGTAGCGTTTATACAATACCCAGATTGTGTCTATTTCTTCTATCAATACCAGAAAAAAAGTGTGTACTATGCAATGGTGGCCAAACTAGATCCTACAGGAAAAAAAATTGGCCAGCCAATACAACTAGATACTACAGCTGAAGTAAATTATGCTTCAACTTCAAAAATTTATACCATCCTCAATAGCGAAAACAAGCAACAAATTTTATTATTTAAAATAGGCACTAAAAACGATCGGGCACATGTTGTTACTACCTGTTTGTTTAATAAAGACCTCCAACTGCAAAAACGCTCAAAGATGCTGGTACCAATGCCTGAGCGCAATGATTTCTTAACAGAATTTGCAGTAGATAATGAAGGAGACTTGGTGTGTATTAAAGGTTCTGGCACTGCTCAAAACGACAATATCAACAAAGTTTCTTTACTAACTAAAGCCTCAAATGCCGATGTTTTTATAAGTAAAGACTTGAATATTTCAGGGCTTTACCTCGATGATATTCGCCTTAAAGTAGACAATGTCAATAAACATTATTTGGTTACTTCTTTTTACAGTAAAGCAAGAAGAGGCAATATTGACGGATTGTATTATGCGTTATGGGATAAAGTTCAAGGCAAAGAAACTTCAACATTAAAGACAACCTTTTCTGAAGAATTTAGGGCAGATGCCAAGAACGATGGTAATACTAAAGCGGCTTTCAATGATTTTTTTCTAAAAAACATTGTTCTAAAAAGGGATGGCGGATTTTTCATTACAGCAGAAGCTGCCTATAGTACAAGTAGGGGAAATACTTTGAATCGTTGGGATTATTTGTATGGCTCTCCCTATTTTGCTTCACCTTTAGACTATTATTCTTATAATTCGCAGTTGGGTTATTATCCTTGGGGTAGGTACAACCAGTTTAACAATAACAATGTAACGCGCTATTTTGCAGACAATGTGGTGTTGCTTTCTTACGATGCTGCAGGTAAATTAGAATGGAGTAATGTCATTCGAAAAACACAGTACGACGACAACACAGACAATTTTATTGGGTACACGATTTTAAATACAGGCGATAAAGCACATTTTATTTTTAATGTACAAGACAAACGCTCCATGATATTGTCAGACCAAAGTATTTCACCAGAAGGACAATTAGATCGTAACCCAACTTTTAAAAATCTAGACAAAGGATATGACTTCATGCCGCGCCACGCCAAACAAGTTGGGGCGAGGCAAACCATTATTCCATGTCAGTACAGAGGTGCTACCTGTTTTGCAAAAGTTGAATTTAATTAATAAGCCGTGGTATTTTTATTTAGAGACAAATCAATTATCAATATTTTTTTTCTCATTGTTTTGAGTGTAGTCGTTCATGCACATTTATTTGTATTGCCACCCCAAGTATTCATAGGCGAAAATGACGGTGTGATTTCTGTGTTGTTGAATAAATATTTAATTGGTCAGTCTGCTACTGTCTTAACGTTAATTTACCAATCTATTATTATATTACAGGCCATCAGGTTGAATATGGTAATGAGTTATTTTAGAATGTTTCAGTCAACCAATTACACCACCGCAATGACCTATGTTTTGTTGTCGGGATTTATTACACAATGGTGCGGTATTTCAGCCGCATTAATTTGTAATTCATTGGTGTTATGGGTATTTATTAAATTAAGTCGGTTGTATAATAATCCATCACCTAGAACGCTATTATTTAATATTGGATTATTGGTAGCATTAATGACTATGGCCTATCATCCAACTGCAATTTTAGTATTAGTAGTATTATTTGCACTGGCAGTGGTAAGGCCCTTTCAAATTGCCGAATGGCTAGTGTTATTAATGGGTATTATCATTCCTTTTTATTTTTTATCTGCCTATCTTTTTTTAAATGATAGCCTAGGTAATTTAGTCCGATACCTGCCAATGATGAAACTTCATTTACCAATTTTGCAAATAGATGAATGGCTGCTTGCTGGATTGATTTATCTTTTACTAGCGATAATTTTTGGATTGTTTTACTGGCAGAAATACAATAATCGAATCGTGATTCAAATTAGAAAGAACTGGTCTGTAATGATGGTGCTTTTGTTAATACTCTTACCAGTGCCTTTTATATTCTTTGGCGCAGGTATAGAATCGGCCATTCTTAGTCTGATTCCATTAACTGCATTTATTACAAATGCTTATGGCTATCCTAAACGTTTTTTAATTCCCAATTTGCTTTTTTGGTTGGGTATTGTATTAATCGTTCACAATAATTGGATATTCTTAAAAAAATAGCCAAACCTTAACAGGCCAAGCTTTACCTTTGAAGGGGATAGACAAACCGATTTATCAGATAAATAAATAATATATATGAAGTTTGGAGTAGTTGTTTTTCCGGGTTCTAACTGCGACAGAGATATGCAAGATGCCTTGCAACAAGATTTAGGTAAAGAAGTGATTATGTTGTGGCACAAAGACCAAGACCTCAGTATGTTTAATACAGACGACTGTATTATATTGCCTGGAGGGTTCTCTTATGGAGATTATTTGCGTTGCGGCGCTATTGCTCGATTTAGTCCGATGATGCAAAGTGTAATTGAATTTGCAAATAAGGGTGGAAAAGTATTAGGTGTTTGTAATGGGTTTCAAATTTTGTGTGAAAGTGGCTTATTACCTGGTGTATTATTACAAAATGCCAACCAACAATTTATTTGCAAAAACGTATTTATAAAAAACAACAATACAGGTGCATTGAAAATCCCTATAGCGCATGGCGAAGGTAGGTTCCATGCCGATGAAAATACCTTGAATGAATTAGAAGCAAACGGACAAGTTATTTTTCGTTATTGCGATGAAAATGGCAATATAGACACTGCACACAATCCAAATGGGGCTATTAGAAATATTGCAGGAATTAGCAATAAAAATAAAAATGTTTTTGGTATGATGCCACATCCAGAAAGAGCCACATCAAATGCACTCAGTAATATTGATGGCAAAAAAGTATTTGAAATTCTAGGATTAAATTAATTTATCAATTTACAATTGTTATATGAAAAAAATTAGCATACTATTATTTTTAGTTGTTCTTGGTGTAGGTGCATTTGCACAAATCAAGGACCCTGTAAGTTTTAAATACGAAGCAGTAAAAAAAGCAGGTAATACTTACGAGTTAATTATCACGGCAACTGTTCCTGCTCCATGGCATATCTATTCTCAAAACACCGGCAAGAATGGACCAGTACCTACTACCATCTCTTTCAAAAAAAATCCTTTATTAACCCTTGTTGGAAAGCCAAAAGAGTTGGGTAAATTAGAAAAAATGTTTGATAAAAATTTTAATACAAATGTGTTGTATTATGCCGATCAAGTTCAATTTGTTCAAACGATTACTGTAAAAGGAAATATAAAAACCAATATAAGCGGATCTGTAAATTATATGGTTTGCGACGATAGTCAGTGCTTACCGCCTACTACTAAATCATTCGACATTAAGCTGCTATAATGAAAAAAATACTAATCTGCCTTCTTATTATTGCAAGTGGTTTATTTTTCAATACATTAAATGCACAGGACGCAAAGCCCGTGCATTTTGCTTTCAAGGCACAAAGAATGAATGATTCGCTTGTACAGCTATTCATCAAAGCGAATATTGAAAAAAACAACCAATTATTTTCTGTAAAAAAAACCAATGCAGAAGATCCATTTGTAAGTAGTTTAGAAATTGATACAGCATTTACTAAAGCAAATGCAAAAGATAGTATAGTTGAATCAGGTAAATTAATGCTAACTAAAGACCCTGCTACAAACTCGCCTTATCGGTTGTTTGCAGACAGTGTTCAGTTTCAATATTTATTAGTAATTCGTGATACTGCTAATAAACCACTAAAAGGAAGTTTTACTTGGTTAGCAAAATCGGGTGCAGATTTTCCTAGTGGAGAAGAAAAGTTTTCACTTAAAATTCAACCAAGTATTTCTGAGGCATCTACACCTGTTTCAAGTGCAACAACAGTTTCATTGTGGCGTATTTTTTTAATTTGTTTTGGAACAGGCTTATTGGCAATCATTACACCTTGTGTGTTTCCATTGATTCCAGTTACTGTTAGTTTCTTTTTAAAAAGAAGTAAATCAAGGGCGGAAGGTATTAGAAACGCAGTTTGGTATTCTATTTCAATCATTGCTATCTATACTATTCCTACACTATTGTTAACGCTAATTTTTGGCGATAAAATTTTGTATACTATTTCAACACATGCCATTTCTAATATTGTATTCTTTTTGATTTTTATTGTATTTGCAATTTCTTTCTTTGGTGCTTTTGAATTGGTATTACCTAACAGCTGGGCCAATAAAGCCGATCAAAAAGCAGGCAAAGGTGGATTGATGGGAATTTTTTTTATGGCACTAACCTTGGTGATTGTTTCTTTTTCATGTACAGGTCCATTAGTTGGAACCCTTTTAGGACAAACAAGTTCTAATGGCGTAAGTTCGGCCCCCATTATTGGGATGCTAGGGTTCGGCGCTGGATTAGCCTTGCCATTCTCTTTGTTTGCCTTTTTTCCATCCATGCTACAATCATTGCCTAAAAGTGGTGGTTGGTTAAATTCTGTAAAAGTGAGTTTTGGTTTTATTGAATTAGCGCTGGCCTTGAAATTTTTATCCAATGTAGATTTGGCTTACCATTGGCGCCTGTTAGATAGAGATGTGTTTTTAGTAATATGGATTGTAGTCTTTACTTTAATGGGGCTTTACTTATTGGGTAAACTAAAGTTCTCGCACGATAGCGATTTAAAATACATTAGTGTGCCTCGATTGTTCTTTGCCATTTTTGCATTCTGCTTTTCTTTATACATGGTGCCGGGTCTTTGGGGTGCACCACTTAAATTATTGAGTGGATTTATTCCACCAGCTACTACTCAGGAATTCAATTTAGAAAATATCGAATATAAAATTGATAACCTGAAAATTGCTGCGCCAACAAGCGCAACAACTATTGCAACAGCTTTGCCACCTAATAAATACACCAATAAATTGCACGTGCCATTTGGCCTTATAGCCTACTTTGATTTAAAGGAAGGTTTAGCCGCAGCAAAGATGTTAAATAAGCCCGTAATGCTTGATTTTACTGGTCATTCCTGCGCTAATTGCCGAAAAATGGAAGAGCAGGTTTGGAAAAATCCAGCAGTCTTACAACGCATAAAGGATAATTTTGTGCTGATCAGTTTGTATGTCGACGAATCTACCGAATTGCCAGAATCGGAGCAAATAACCAATTCAAAAGGCGAAAAAATACGCACTGTTGGCGAATTAAATTTAGAGTATGAAGTAGCTAAATTCGGGTTCAATGCACAGCCCTTGTATAAATTCATTGATCTAAATGAAAATCCTTTGAGTACCATTAATTATGGCTATGATCAAGACGTTCAAAAATTCATCCAGCATTTAGATGCCATGAAAGAAGCATTTGATCGAAAAAAATAAATGGCTAAGAGGGTGCTTTTCAAAACTAAGTTTACTGAAAATAGTATCTGTAAAATACAAATATCCATCAGGTATGTAAACTAAAAGAGGCTATCTTAAAATTATGGAGATAGCCTCTTTTAGTAAGGATTATTTTGGAAGCTAAAAATTACAAGGCAATTTGTTTTTCAACCATCATCTTCCTCAAATTAATTAAACCATAACGCATTCTACCCAAAGCAGTATTAATGCTGCAATTGGTTATTTGAGCAATTTCTTTAAAACTCAAATTGGCGTAGTGGCGTAATACAATTATTTCTCTTTGTTCGTCTGGCAGCAATTCTAGCATGGAGCGAACCCTAGCATGGCTTTGGCCTTGCATAATTTTTTGATCAGCTCCTTCTTCGTACACATTAATTACATCAAATATATCTTTGTCGTCGCTGGTTTTAATGGCTGGTGTTCTCTTTACTTTTCTAAAATGGTCTACGCATAAATTATGTGCAATTCTTAAAGCCCAAGGTAAAAACTTGCCTTCGTCGGTATAGCGTTTGTTTTTTAGGGTATCAATAACTTTAATAAATACGTCTTGAAAAAGGTCTTCTGCCAGATAATTATCCTTTACAAAAAATAAGATGGAAGAAAAAATTTTGTCTTTATGTCGATAGATTAATGCCTCAAACGCACTAGTGTCTCCGTCTTGGAAGGCGCGTATTAGGTCGGTATCTGAAACTTGTTCCAATGTTCTCATAACTAGGGCTTTTATGGGCTTTCGCAAAGCATAACTCTACGGATGAGTTTAATTCTAGTGTTAAATTAGATTTTTTTTAATGCGACAAATCGTTTGTGAAAAACATTGTTTTAGGTGTTTGGGTTATTCACATTTAACTTATTCAATTTTTATTAAAATTTATAGCATGGTTTTAAACTTAAGCAGCGCTAAACTGTTTAAATTGCCAACGTATGGCCAGTCAAACAAAAACTAGTTCTTCAAAGTCAGTTGCTAAAAATCAAAATGATATTTTGGTTAAGGGAGCAAGGGTGCACAATCTTAAAAATGTAACTGTCACATTTCCTAGAAATCAATTAATAGTTGTTACTGGTGTATCTGGTAGTGGAAAGTCTTCACTAACTATAGACACTTTGTTTGCCGAAGGCCAACGTAGGTATGCAGAGAGTTTGAGCGCCTATGCACGTCAGTTCATGGCAAGAATGGTAAAGCCCGATGTAGACTATATTAAGGGTCTTTGTCCTGCAATTGCTATAGAGCAAAAAGTTGTAACCCGTACGCCAAGAAGTACGGTAGGCAGCATGACAGAGATTTACGATTATTTGAGATTATTATATGCACGTGCGGGTAAAACAATTTCTCCAATAAGTGGTAACGAAGTAAAAAAGCACGAAGTTGTAGATGTTGTAAAATATGTAAAAGCATTAGCGAGCGGCGTTAAATTGGTGGTGTTGGTTTCGTTTAAACAACATGCCAATCGAGAAACTAAAGAAGAATTGCAAATTCTTATGCAAAAAGGATTTGCTAGAATTTATCACAAGCCATCCGCTGCAAAATCTACCGACAAAGCAAGCATCTATCGCATTGAAGAATTGCTTGAAATGACTGATGCTGCATTGAAAAAAATCATCAAACCCAAAGTTTTAGAAACTTTTGTTTTAATAGATCGAATCGTTTGTAAAGATTTTACAGAAGAAGACCTACATCGTTTATCAGATTCAATTGGCACTGCTTTTTATGAGGGCGAAGGCGAAATGTATTTAGAAATTGATGGTAACCAATTGGCACATTTTAGCAGCAAATTTGAGCTCGATGGCATTCAGTTCGAAGAGCCCGTTCCTAATTTATTTTCATTCAACAATCCTTATGGAGCCTGCCCTACCTGTGAAGGATTTAGCCAAGTATTAGGGATTGATGCAAATCTAGTTATCCCAAATGATCGATTGAGTGTATACGAAGGTGCTGTTGCACCATGGAAAGGAGATAAATTAGGATGGTGGAGAGAGCAGTTTATAAAAGCTGCCGCAAAATTTAATTTCCCCATTCACAAGCCCATTAAAGATTTAACCAAAGAACAATACCAACAACTATGGCAAGGTGCAGGTATGGCCCAGGGCATCAATGATTTTTTTAAAGAAGTAGAACAAAATTTATACAAAGTACAATACCGCGTTTTATTAAGTAGGTACCGCGGCCGAACCAATTGTCCAGACTGTAATGGTTATCGACTTAGGCCAGAAGCGCTCTATATTCAAGTAGGAGGAAAGCATATTGGCGAACTTTGTGAATGGCAAGTAAAAGACCTCAAACAATGGTTCAATGATTTGCAATTGTCCGAAAGCGATGCCGCACTTACCAAAAGAATTTTATTAGAATTACACCAACGATTACAAACTTTATTGGATGTAGGGTTGGGCTATTTAACGCTCAGTAGGTTGGCCAATTCCTTAAGTGGGGGCGAGAGTCAGCGCATACAATTAACCAGAAGCCTAGGTAGTAATTTAACCAATTCACTATATATTTTAGACGAACCATCTATTGGCTTGCATTCAAGAGATACTATTAAACTAATTGGGGTACTTAAATCATTAAGAGACCTAGGCAATACCGTAGTAGTAGTAGAGCACGACGAACTTATCATGCGTGAAGCCGATTATATTATTGATATGGGGCCATTCGCCTCACACCTAGGTGGAGAAGTGGTAGCAGTTGGTAATTATCAAGAATTAATTGCCAACCCAAAAAGCCTTACTGGAAAATATTTAAAAGGAGAACTGAGCATAGATCCTCCAGCCAAACTCCGCAAATGGAATAATAGTATTACCGTTAATGGTGCGCGACAAAATAATTTAAAAGATATTACTGTTGAATTTCCATTAAACGTTTTATGTGTAGTAACAGGGGTAAGTGGAAGTGGTAAAACAACACTGGTAAAACAAGTATTGGCACCTGCACTCAATAAATTAAAAGGAGAATTTGCCGATAAAGTGGGTTTACATGATTCACTTTCTGGAGATATCAATGCCATCACGGCCATTGAACTCATCGACCAAAATCCCATTGGAAAATCTTCGCGAAGTAATCCAATCACTTATATCAAAGCATACGATGCAATTAGAGAATTGTATTCGAAACAGCCCGTATCAAAAATGCGTGGATTTTTACCCAAACATTTTTCATTCAATGTAGATGGTGGCAGGTGCGATACCTGCAAAGGCGAAGGAGAACAAGTAGTTGAAATGCAGTTTTTAGCAGACGTACATTTAACCTGCGAATCTTGTGGCGGAAAAAGATTTAAAGAAGAAGTATTAGATGTTCAATTCAATGGCAAAAATATTTTTGAATTACTCGAAATGAGTGTAGACGAAGCCATTGAATTTTTTGTAGACGAAAAGCAAATAAAAAATTCCATACAACCATTACAAGATGTTGGTTTAGGATATATTAAACTAGGTCAAAGTAGTGATACGCTTAGCGGTGGAGAAGCACAGCGAGTAAAATTAGCTAGCTTTTTGGGCAAGGGTAAAGGGATAGGACAACTACTATTTATTTTCGATGAGCCCACCACCGGATTACATTTTCACGACATCAAAAAATTATTAACTTCTTTTAATGCACTTGTAGAGCAAGGCCATTCTTTAATTATTATTGAACACAATACCGATGTAATTAAATCTGCCGATTGGATCATAGACCTAGGGCCAGAAGCAGGCGATGCAGGTGGAAATCTAGTGTATGCGGGTGTTCCAAAGAAATAGCATATTTATAATTTATCTTAAACGGTCTAAACTTTTTACCAGTTTATCGTCTTTGTAAATACCAGATCCTGCTAAAATTAAAAAAATAGGAATGGCAAAACTGGCCATACTGCCAAGCGCAATTCCACCGGTTGTGTATTTTTTGAATGCTAAAAAATAGAGTACTAGAACTGTTGCATTTAATATAAATGCAGCCAAAATCATTTTTAATTGCATGGATCTTGTCATGTATAAAAAAATGGCAATAAAGGCAACGGTTGCAGCAACAATCGTTAGAATCATAATTAGTAAATCATTCATGCCAGTAAAATTACTAGCTGCTTCGGTGCTAATACTCCCAATAAAAAAACTAGCTTTTAAAGAAAGCAATCCACAAGCCGATGCGGCTAGTAACCAAACTGTTTGAATGCGTTGTAACATGGTATTAATTTTAAAATCAATTTATTAGAGCTCAGGATACAAAACAAATTGCTCCATAAATTCATTCACTTGTTTTTTAATAGTACCTAATAATGCTTCGTCGTCTGCATTCATCAATGATTTGTCTATGCAGTCTACTACAAACTGCATGTCTTTTTCAAGCATGCCACGTGTAGTAACAGCGGCAACACCAAAACGAATACCAGAGGTTACAAAAGCCGATTTATCGTCGTAAGGAACCATGTTTTTGTTAGCAGTAATATCTGCATGACCCAATACGATTTCTGCTTTTTTTCCACTAATATTTTTATTGCGAAGGTCAATTAACATTAAATGATTATCAGTGCCGCCACTAATAATTTCATAACCTTTAGACGTAAATGCTTGGGCCATAGCTTGTGCATTTTTTTGAACTTGTTGTTGGTAAACCAAAAACTCATCGGTTAATATTTCGCCAAAGGCAATTGCTTTTGCAGCAATTATATGTTCCAAAGGTCCGCCTTGTGTTCCTGGGAAAACAGCCATATCAATCAAATTGCTCATCATGCGCAAATTGCCTTTCATATCTTTTAAACCCAAACTGTTTTCTACATCTTTATGCATCATAATAACGCCGCCTCTAGGTCCACGAAGTGTTTTGTGGGTGGTAGAAGTAACAAAATGACAGTGTTCGAAGGGAGAGCTCAATAATCCTTTGGCAATTAAACCTGCTGGATGAGCGATGTCCGCCAAAACAAAAGCACCAACTTCATCGGCCACTTTTCTAATACGCGCATAATCCCAATCACGGCTATAGGCACTTGCACCACATATAATCAATTTTGGTTTTGCAGCTCTTGCTTGGGCTTCTAGCATTTCATAATCCACCAAGCCGTCTTCTTTTTTTACACCATAAAAATGAGGCTTGTAAGTTTTTCCGCTAAAATTTACAGCAGAACCATGGGTTAAATGGCCTCCCATACTAAGGTCTAAGCCTAAAATAGCATCGCCAGGTTGTAAAATAGCCAGCATCACAGCCGCATTTGCTTGGGCGCCACTATGTGGTTGTACATTAGCGTATTCAATATTAAAAATGGCTTTAAGTCGGTCAATAGCCAATTGTTCGGTTTGGTCAACAATCTCACATCCACCATAATAACGGCGTCCTGGATATCCTTCAGCATACTTATTAGTCATCACGCAACCAGAAGCTTGCATTACTTGTAAACTTGTAAAATTTTCTGAGGCTATTAGTTCAATTCCACGGCGTTGACGGGCTAATTCCTGATTAATAATGTCAAAAACTTGGGTATCTCTTTGCATGAGTAGATTAATTTTGCGCAAATTTAATTCTTAACAAAGAGTTCTGCGCAAATTTATTAGATAGATTTGTGCAGAATATCCACAAAATCATTAGCTCTAGATAGTTTTTTATAATTTTACCACCTTGATGGCGCCAAAAAGGTTACAAAATTGTAGGTTTTGTTTGATATGTGTTGTTGATCTGCCATCTAAAAAAGAACAAAATGAAAGCAATTATACCAGTAGCAGGAGCAGGTGCAAAGCTACGTCCTCATACCTATACACAACCCAAAGCACTAATTCCAATAGCAGGAAAAACAATCTTAAGTTTTATTGTCGACCAATTACAAGACGCAGGCATCACTGAATTTATTTTTATAGTGGGATATCTTGGAGAAAAAATTCAAGATTATGTAATCGAAAACTATCCGCATTTAACTACGCATTTTGTTTTCCAAAATGAAAGACATGGCATTGGACATGCAATAGAATTAACTAAAAATATTGTTGGCAACGATGAAGTTTTTATTGTACTAGGTGATACTGTTTGCGAATACGATATTCAATTAGTGTTAGATAGTCCTTACAGCATGTTAGGCATTAAAAAAGTAGAAGATCCAAGAATGTTTGGAGTTGCTTCTATTGCAGAAGATGGATTTATAGAACAACTCGTTGAAAAACCAGCCATCCCAAAAAGTAATATGGCATTGGTAGGATTGTATAAAATAAAAGAAACTGATTTTTTATTTACGTGTTTGAATAGTTTGTATTTAAACAATGATAGCCCAACACCAGATTACAATTTAACAGATGCATTAGATTGTATGATAAAAAAAGGTGCAAAGTTTCAAGCATTTAAAGTAAAACATTGGTTTGACTGTGGTAAAAAAGAAACACTATTAGAAAGTAATGCCACACTACTAAAAAAAATCGGAGGCAATACAGATAGTAACCACGAATACCCAAATACTATTATTATCCCACCTGTAAGTATTGCAGCAGGTTGCAATATTTCGAATGCTATTATTGGCCCACATGTGGCTGTAGGAGCACATACAACTATCAAACACTCCATTGTACGCGATAGTATTATTGGGTCTTACACTACTTTAGATGAAGTGGTAATTGACAATTCATTAATTGGCAGTGATGCTTCTGTAAAAGGGCTAAGCAGAAGTTTAAATATTGGAGACAATACAGAAATTGATTTCGGGTAATTTAAACCGACTTTTTACCCGCAACAAATGCCTTTAACAAAGCCTAAGATTTATAAATAACCACCAATTATTTCTGCAAATAAAAAGAGTTTGCTTGAGCCAAACAAGTCACTACTATTTCATTAATACAAACATGTGCAGGAAGATTGGCCGAATAAAAACAAATATCAGCCACATCAATTGCTTCTAATGCTTGATATCCTTCATATACTAGTCCTGCCTTGCTTTCATCGCCTTTAAATCGAACTTTTGAAAATTCTGTTAGTGCCGCACCCGGATGAATGACGGTTACTTTTATTTGATAAGGCAATAAGTCAATGCGCATAGATTTACTCAAGGCATCCACTGCATGTTTACTGGCACAATAAGCATTGCCATCTTTATAAACTTCTTTACCAGCGGTCGATCCAATATTAATAATATGACCTTTTTTTCTTTCAATTAAAAAAGGAAGAATTGCTTTTGTAACAAACATCACCCCTTTTACATTTGTATCAATCATGGTTTCCCAATCGGCTAAATCTGCTTTTTCAAAACTATCTCTGCCTAATGCAAGCCCAGCATTATTTACCAATAAATCTATATCCTGCCATTCTTCAGGTAAATTGCTTAAGGTATCAAAAACTTGTATTTTATTTTGAACATCAAACACCAATGGCAATATTTTTACGCCATATTTTTCTGTGAGTTCAGATGCTAGTGCAATAATTTTTTCTGATCTTCTTCCAGTAATAATACAGTTCCATTTAGCAGCTGCAAACTTTTCTGCAATGGCTTTTCCAAATCCAGAACTAGCACCAGTAATCAACGCTATTTTATCCATAAAAAATTTGTGTTTTAATTGCTAGGGCAAGATACCTAATACTATTAGCATTATCGGATCAAAACTATTGTTCCTTTTCTGAAAATTTTATTTCCCAAATAATCTGTGCCTTCGGTAATAAAAACAAAAGTTCCAGCAGATTGTTGTGCACCATTAAAGTTTCCATCCCACCCTTTGCCCAATTCAGTGGTGGTAAAAACTTGTTGCCCCCATCTATTGTAAATGCTAAAATAATGTAATTGTACTATGCCAACAGTAATGGGTTTTAAAATATCATTTTTGCCATCATTATCAGGCGTAAAAGCGGTAGGAACAAATATGTCTGGTTGAGATTTATAAATACGAACTTTTATATCGTCAATCGCTGTACATCCATTATTATCAAACACATTAACCTTATAAGTGATAGAATCAATATTGGCACCTAATAAAGCAATAGGGTTGGCAATATTCGGGTCACTCAATCCTGTACTTGGGCTCCAAAGGTATCGAGTGCCGCCTGTTGCCAATAGTTGTAATGCTTGGTCGGCAACAATAGAAGTGTCCCTTCCTGCATAAGCAATTATTGGAGGAATTACGGTAATTAAAACAGTATCGCTAACAGGTTTAGGACAACCAATGGTATCTGTTGCCGTTAAAATATATTGGGTAGTTTTACCCGGACCTGCGGTAGGCGTAACACTATTATAATTGATTAATGAATTGGTAGGAGACCATTTGAAATTAGATCCAATGGCAAAGCCTTGTATCAACACCCTGCTGCCATAACAAATAGTAGTATCAGGCATTGTAAAAGCAAATGGATAAGGAGAAACTTTGTAAAAAACAGAATCCAAGGCCTGGCATTTTCCCAAATTAGCAATTACATAATAGCGCGTACTTGTAAGCGGTTGCACCAATGGGAATTTTGTGTTGGTTACAAAAGCACCTGTTGAACTTTTCCATTGATAACTGAGTGCCTGACTAATTGGCTTTAACCGAAAAGTATCGGTTTTGCAAATGGCGGAATCTAGTCCTGCATCTACCGAAATATATTGTAACACATTTACGGTAACAGTATCATAATTCATACAGCCATTATCATTGAGCGAAACAAAATACCTAGTACTATCTTTTGGATAGACCAATGGATTGGTTGTATTTGCATTAATTATTCTGAATTTGTTTGGCAAATTATCTGGTGTAAAAGAAATCAATCCGCCACTAATAGTTGCTTTTAATGCCAAAGTATCAATACTACAAATCAAAGTGTCTTTGAATCCCAATTTGAGTATCGGCTTGTCTAAAACATTAACAGCTTTAGTAATGGTATCAATACATCCTTTGCTATTGGTTACAATTAAGCGTGCTTGTGCTAATTGTGGGCTTGCATATTTCCAGGCTGAATCTTTAGTTGTGGCAGTATCTGAAATAGTAGAGGCGTCACCAAAATCCCAGCGCCAACTATCAACCTTTCCATATTTTGATGTTGTGTTATCTATGAACTGAAAATTATTTAAAAAGCAATTGCCGATTACTTTAAAATCAGGCACAAAACCAGGATAAATTTTTACCATTGCAGTAGCAGAATCTAAACAACCACCAATACTCGTTACTACTAGTTTTAAAGCAAATGTTCCAGTGTCTTTATAAGTATGAATCGGCGTTGGAAGCGAAGAGGAATTAGTTGCAGGAAATTTTGTTTCACCAAAACTCCATAAATATTTTGCAATAGTTGAATTGGTCGATTCGTTCTGAAAACCTAAAACAAAACCATTACAAGTAATATAAGTCGGTTTTAATTCCGCAGCAGATAATGAACAGTCTGCAACAGTTAAATGAATTTCTTTTTTAGTAATTCCAATGAGTACCCCAGCTTTAAATTCATAGGCACAAACAGCAATTACATAATCGCCAACAATGCTAGGCGCAATGCCTGAAATAATGCCAGTTAGAGGGTCGATCTTTACAGTAGGTCCAAGCGGACTGCCACCAGTAAATCCAGAAGCGCCGCTAGTGTAGGGCACTGGTGCATAAGGAGGATTTGAGGGAGGGTTAGGAGCCGGTGTTTGCATATCGCCACCGGTAAGTCCATCACAAAAAACATAACTCAACGAATCATTGTCTTTATCTGTTGCACTAAAGTCGAAAGTAAAAGCCGTTTTATAACAAACTATTGCCGTATCTTTTTGTGCAAAAACTGGGCTACTATTATGTGAATAATCCACTCCTTGAATAGTACCTGGAATTTTGTTGGTATAACTTATGCCAATTGAATTGGAATTGCCTGCAAGGTTTACAATATCTAAAATCCTACAACAACGTTGCACACAAAGCGTATAGCCATGGGTATTGTCAGGAAGGTCAATGGTAGTAGTATATCTGTCAATGTAATAGCACACTTTTCCAATCGGTGGATTATTTAAACAAACACTGAAATCTGTTTTGTTTGGTTTATCTGTTCCACTTAATAAAATAGTTCGGGTTGAGCCATATTGAATATTCGTCTGGCCATCAAAAATGCCTAAATTAACCGATGCATCTCTTTGTGTAGCGGTAGAACTACAGTCTAAATATTGCTTAACAGTAATGGTGTATTTCGACGTATTTGGTGTAGCGCCTGGTCCAATATATTCATACTGAATCCATCCTCCTTTTAAATGATTGGCAAAGCTTTGTAAAGAAAAAAATAGCACCAATAAAAGCATTATTCCCTTTTTCAAATCTATTTGTAGATTTGTTATAGAGGTAATATTGGATAAACTTAATTGCTTTTTTTTCTGATTCATTTTCCAACCTAAAAGTACCATTTGTTCTGAATGCGATGCAAGTAAAATTTGATTTTAACTTGTTGGCAACATCTCATAAAAAATTACCAAAGATTTTAAAGGCTTAATAGGTATAAAACGATCTATCTAATTAATACGGTTGTTCCTTTTCTGTAAATTGTTTTACCAAGGTAATCAACTCCTTCAGCAATAAAAACATAAGTACCTGTCGCTTCTTTGTTGCCGTTAAGATTACCATCCCAACCTTTGTTAAATTCATTTGTGGTATACACACATTGCCCCCATCTATTAAAAACAGAAAAGTAATTTAGTTTTGAAATTCCAACAGTAATGGGTTTTAAAATATCATTGCGTTGGTCGCTATTGGGCGTAAAAGCAGTAGGAACATATATTTCAGGACCAGATTTAAAAACACGCACTATTATTTCGTCTGTTCCACTACAACCAGCAATACTAGAAACTACTACTTTGTATTTAATGGAGTCAATATCTGATCCTAAAATAGCAATTGGATTGGCGATATTGGGGTCAGATAAACCAGTACTTGGGCTCCATTTATAAATACTACCACCCGTTGCATTTAATTGTAATGGTTGGTCAACAACCACAGATGTATCATTTCCTGCATTCGCTCTAATTATTGGAAAAAGTTCTACCAACACAGTATCACTAACAGGTTTAGGACAACCCAAAGTATCACTCACCGTTAAAATATAGGCAGTTGTTTTGGATGGTCCTGCAATGGGTTGCAGCGAACTTGCATTGATCAAACTATTTGTTGGCGTCCATTTATAACTACTGCCAACAATATTGCCTTGCAGGGTAGTTTTAAATCCCAAACATACCATCACATCAGTTCCTGCTGATGCTTTTGGATAAGGAACTACTCGTATCGTAATTGAATCTTCGGCGGTACATTTACCCAAGTTGGCAAAAACTTTGTAAACAGTATTGTTAAGTGGTTGTACTAATGGAAATTTTGAATTGCTAACGATTTCATTGGTAGAAGTTTTCCATTTAAAACCCAATCCTTCCGAAGTAGCATGCAAATGAAAGGTATCTGTTTTGCAAATAACAGAATCAGCGCCAAGGTTAACTGTAATCGAAGACAATACGTTTACTTTTATGGAGTCTCTGCCAATACAACCATTGTCGATCGTAGATACAAAATAAGTAGTAGTAGTTTTAGGAAACACAAGTGGATTAACAGTATTGGGGTTTAAAATATTTTTATTAGGAAGCCAAGAAAATATTCCTTGTCCACTTACAGATAACATCAGCGTGTCGATACTACAAATTAAAGTGTCTCTGAAAGGAAGTATTAAAATGGGCTCAGCACCAACATCTACAGGGCTTGAAATGGTGCCAATACAACCCTTGCTGCTTTCAACAGTCAGTTGTGCGGTTCTTAAAGCTGGGGTTGGGTATTTGTATTGAGCCGATTTTAAAAGAGAGGTATCTGCTTCTGTTGATTCATCACCAAAATTCCAAAATCTGGCACTAATGGTTCCATATTTAGTGGTACTAATATCTGTAAATTGATAGGGGTTTTGAACACAAGTACCAGTAATTTTTAAGTTAGGATAAAATCCAGGATATACAATTACAATAGTGCTGTCAATGCCAATACAGCCGCGTGGTCCTGTAATTTCAAGCCTTGCTTTATACCTGCCAGTATCGGGGTATTTGTGGTCTACTACTGCGTTCGACGAAAAATTATCTGCTTGATTAGGTGTGCCAAAATCCCATAAATATGAAGTGATGCCAGCACTTGTTGAAAGGTTTTCAAAATGAACGGTAAAACTATCGCACTGAATTGTTTTTTCTGGCAAAGACGCTTCAATCAAATCGCAGTCTTGCACTTTTAAAATAAAATCTTTTCGGTGTTCATTAAAAGCTTTTCCGTTTCGCCATTCAGTAATACAAACATTTACTACATAACTTCCCGATGCAGGTGCAATGCCACTAATAATACCATTAGTAGGATTGATTTTTACATTCGGTCCTAAAGGGCTATAGCCAGAAAATCCACTGCTGTAAAACAACGGATCAAGTGATAATTGATTGGGTGGTGGCGCATTATTGCTGCCACTACTGGCGCCATAAGCCTCACAAAAACTATAAGTTAAATCGTCGTTATCAGGATCTAATGCGCCGAAATCAAGATTGAATTTTTTTCCTGAACATACGAGTGCGGTGTCTTTTACATTGAACTGAGGGCTGTTGTTAATGCCAATAGGTAATGCATTGCTGCCAGGAATTCTAGTCACATAATTGCTACCAATACTTCTAGCACCACCCAAATTGGTAATGCCATCAACCCTGCAACAGCCAAGTCTAGAAAGTGTATAACCTGCCGTATTATTAGGGAGGTCAATAGTGTTATTAAAAACGGCTATCTGATAACATACTACTGGAGATCCAGATAAACATGGAAATGATGCGGTATTTAATGAAATGGTACGAACAGCTCCTTGTATGTTTAAGGGCAACGTATTGCGCAAATTATTCAGTTCATAGATGCCCACTGTAACTTTTTCTACATCTAAAAAAGGTCCTTGAGAATTACAATCTCTGAATAAACGTAAAGTAATTCTATAAGTGCTTGTGTTTACACCAGTACCAGGCTTAACATATTCATAAAATAATTCGCCACCTGCTATGTGCCTAGCCATAACTGGTGAAAAACAAACCAACAATAATGTCAATAGGAAGATTTTCCTCATTGTTTTATTTCTTATTGTAAGCAGATAAAATTTAATAGGCAGGTATTCAATTTTTCAGTTGCTTCCCACATACCCATATGTCCTACTGCTTCAAGAATTTGAATGTACGAATTAATGGGCATTTTAGATTGTGGTAAAACGTCAATCATTGGTGCAGCAATATCATCGGTTCCTATCACAAATAAAACAGGCAGTACTGTATTTTTTAAGATAGCAGTTCTGTCAGGCCGATGCATCATTGCTAAATAATAATTTTGGCAGGTTTTGGTATTAATAGTAGTACTAGATTGAATGAAAGTTTCTAGCATGTCAGGATGCAATAATTTAAAATTGCTGGCAAATAAATTAGGGATAGTATTTTTTAAGAAAGCTGCAGCGCCAAATTTCTCCATCAATTCAATGCCTCTTTGTCGCATAGTTTTTTTATCGGTTGAATCTGCTAATGCCGATGAATGAATCAAACCCAAAGCAGTTAAATAATTAGGATATTTTTCGGCAAAAGCCAGAGTAATATAACCACCCATACTATGACCGAGTAAAATACAAGCATCAATTTTTTCAGTAACTAAAATTGCATAAATACAATCGGCATAATCTGTTAGTGAAATAGAATCTGCAGATCGATCATTTAGTATAAGTGGTTCCGATTTTCCAGAGCCAGGTATATCAGGAACAATCAATAAGCAATAGTCTTTTAAAAAATCAATTTGCTTATTCCATATTTGGCTGTCTTCGCCAAAGCCATGCAATAAAACAACAGGTTTACCACTGCCTATTAACCGATAGCTAAGTAAGCAGTTTTCATGTACAATAGTTTGATACATCTTGTGGCATTATTTTATTTTCATTCGAATAATGCTGTAACCACGCCATCCAATAAATAAGAGCGCTAGTAATGAAGTTATTTTGTAAAGCCAGTCTCCATATTGTACATAAAAACTAATTTCGGTACTTGTTGGGATGGCATATTTAATAATTGTAGGCGTGTCCCAATCACGTGTTTCCAAAATTTTTCCTGTAGGATCAATTACCGCTGAAATACCAGTATTTGCCGACCTCGCAACCCATCTTCTTGTTTCAATTGCCCTTAAACTTGCATAGGCCAAATGTTGTTTATGACCTGGTGTGTTCCCCCACCAACCATCATTGGTAATAATGCACAAAAGGTTGGCGCCTTTTGCAACATAGCTAGCAACATATTCGCCATAAATACTTTCATAACAAATAATAGGAGCTGCAACATAGGGATTGTCTTTTACTTGAAAAATACTAGACGAATCAGACTTACCATAACCACCAGCGGTACCACCAAATTTTTCAAAAACAGGGCCCATGAAATTTAAAAAGCTAGGTAAAGACTCAACGCCAGGAACTAATTTTCCTTTATTATAAAACTGTAAAGCCTCGTTCGATTTTATGTAAACTGATGCATTGAAAGCGTCGTAATAATTACCATCAGGCGTTTTGCGTGCAGTATTCGTTGCCTTAATAGTTTGATAATTTACATACGTTTCAATACCCGACAACAAAGTAATAGATGGGTGTCTATGTAGGAATTTAAATATTGGTTGGTAGTAAAGATTGTTTTGAATATTATTTTGCAATTCAGCAACACTCATGGCTGTTTCTGGCCAAATAATTAAGCGTGTACTACTATCAATTTGTTTTTCAGATAAGTTAATCAATAATTGAATTTGCGCGGCCGCATTGTTCTCGTTAAACTTTCCATAAGGATCAATATTTGGCTGAACAATAATCAGATTTGTAGAAGTAGTGGCTATTTTTTTTGATGCTAGTTTTTGTGTAATAAAATAGGAAATGATTAGAGGGGTTGCAATGGCTAAAACGAAAATACTTAGTGATTTTTTATAGGGGTTACCTAAACGAAAATCTTGAATTAGTTCATACAATAAAATATTGCTAAGTAATATCCAAATGGTTCCGCCACTCACGCCAGTATACTCATACCATTGCACCCAATTAGGATGTGTGGCAAAAACATTGCCTAGTGTTAACCAAGGCCAACTCAATTGCCAGTTCAAGTGAATATATTCAAATAACATCCAAAATACCACCAATGAAAAATAGCCCAATCGTTTGCCCTGTTTTTGTTGGATACTAAAAAATCCTAGCCATGGCAAACACATCAATAAACTATTGGCAACAATGGCTGCAATACTTCCCACATCGGTAGAGTTCCATATCCACCAGGTACTGCCAATATTCCAAATAAAAATTGCCGCAAAACAATACCAGAAGAAATGTATTTTCTTGGTACTGTTTTCAGCAATAAAAAATAGCGGACAAATTGCAATAAAAATTAAAAAACTTAGCGGAGAAACTGGCCAAGCTGCAAACAGCATTATCCCCGATAAAAAACTGAATACTACAAAATATTTATTTTTCAAAGAAGTCAATTTTATTGGATGAATCAATTATTTCTTAGTATAATTTATTACTTCTTTTAAAATATTTATTCTTCAAAGAAGTTATTTTAATTCTGTGAGTCAATTATTTTTTACTATAATTTGGGGCTTCTTTTGTAACATCTACATCATGCGCATGACTTTCTTTCATACCTGCATTGGTAATTTTTACAAACTGTGCTTTCTGTAAATCTTTAATAGTAGCTGCGCCGCAATAACCCATACCAGCCCGCAATCCACCAACATATTGGTATATAATTTCACTCAAACTTCCTTTATACGCTACACGGCCTTCAATCCCTTCTGGCACATATTTTTTTATATCTTCTTCCATGTCTTGAAAGTACCTATCTCCACTACCTTGGCTCATAGCACCCAAGCTACCCATACCTCGATATTCTTTAAACTTTCTTCCTTCATAAATAATGGTTTCTCCTGGACTTTCTTCTACGCCAGCAAACACACTTCCCATCATCACCATATTTGCACCTGCTGCTAAAGCTTTTACCATATCACCGGTGTAGCGAATGCCACCATCAGCAATAATAGGAATGCCTTTTGAACGCAAAGCTTTGCTTGCTTCCATAACGGCAGTTAGTTGCGGAACACCTGCGCCAGCAACAATTCTAGTTGTACAAATAGAACCAGGTCCAATACCTACTTTCACACAATCAGCACCTGCAGCAGCTAATGCCAATGCACCTTCTGCTGTACCTACATTACCTGCAATAATTTGTAAATGTTTAAAGTTTTTTCGCAAACTTTTTAATGCATCAATAACACCCTTGCTGTGTCCGTGTGCACTATCTAGTGTAACAACGTCTACGCCTACCATTTGCAAAGCAGCAGCTCGGTCCATTAGGTCTTTGGTAATACCTAAAGCTGCACCAACTAATAAACGGCCCAAAGAATCTTTGCCCGCATTAGGGTAGTTGCGTATTTGTAAAATATCTCTGTAAGTAATTAAGCCAATTAATTTGCCTTGCTTGTTTACAACAGGCAATTTTTCAATCTTATAATTACGTAAAATAATTTCTGCTTTTTTTAAGTCGGTTCCTTCAGGAGCAGTGATTAACTTTTCTTTGGTCATCACTTCCGAAACCTTTCTTTTTTTGTTGGTTTCAAAACGCAAATCGCGGTTGGTTAAAATACCAACTAATTTTTGTCCTGCATCAACAATTGGAATACCACCAATCCTGTTCTCTTTCATCAAACGAAGCGCATCGCCAATAGTTGCGTCAACCAAAAGTGTGATGGGGTCAATGATCATACCACTTTCACTTCTTTTTACTTTACGTACTTGTTCTGCTTGGCGTTCAATACTCATGTTTTTATGAAGGATACCCAAACCGCCTTCACGTGCTAGGGCTATGGCCAAACTAGCTTCTGTAACGGTATCCATTGCTGCAGAGAGAATGGGAACATTTAGTATAATACTCTTGGTTAAATTAGCGCGTGTATCAACATCGCGAGGTAGAACCTGACTGTAAGCCGGCATTAACAATACATCATCAAAAGTAAGACCTTCGCCAAAGATTCTTGATTTTGTAGAGCCGGTGCTTGGGGAACTGTTTCTTATTGCCATGTGCAAAGATACAAAAACAGTGTTTTTATTGCCAAATCATTTTCTTTGGCCAAATCGATTCAGTAGTTTTGCGTTAATGTCTCAATCATCACCTGCTATCAACGCACCATTATTTACGGTACAATTTAGTTTGCTTTGCGTTAGTAATTTTTTGTTTTCGGCCAGTTTTACCATGATGATTCCAGAGTTGCCAGCGTATATCACCCATCTTGGAGGCGCACAGTATAAAGGGTTAATCATTGCATTATTTACATTAATGGCAGGTATTTCACGTCCATTCAGCGGAAAACTAACCGACAAAGTTGGTAGGGTGCCAGTAATGATATTTGGATCTATTATTTGCGTTGTATGTAGTTTACTCTATCCTGTACTCACTTCAGTAGCTGGATTTTTATTTCTTCGTTTTTTACATGGGTTTTCTACAGGGTTCAAACCAACGGCCACTTCGGCTTATGCGGCAGACGTAGTGCACGAATCTAGAAGGGGAGAAGCCTTGGGTGCTTTATCGGTAGGATACACTTTAGGCATGTCGGTAGGCCCAATGATGGGTAGTTATTTAGTGGAATTGTTTTCTTACAATACAATGTTTTATGTATCCGCAGTACTGGCAATGGGCTCAGTAATAATATTGTATAATGTAAAAGAAACACTAGCTACACCACAAAAATTTTCAATGTCCATTTTAAAAATTCAAAAACATGAAATTTTTGAAAGAACCGCCATCAAGCCGGCAATCATTATGTTATTATTGTCGTTCTCTAATGGTTGTGTCATTATATTGGCACCAGATGTAAGTGTTTCTTTAGGCATACACAATAAAGGATTTTTCTTTGCAACATATACTGTTACCTCTTTATTGGTTCGATTAGTAGCCAATAAAGCTTCAGACAAGCATGGCAGAGTAATTGTATTAATTTATAGTGCAATCAGCCTTGGAATTGCATTGGCAGTGCTTTCTATGGCACATAGTGTTTTGTTGCTACTAATTGGGGCTGCTATTTTTGGCGCCAGTTGGGGAACCATCGGGCCAACAATTGCAGCATGGACAGTAGACCTATGTAGCGAAGAAAATAGGGGACGCGCAATTGGCTCAATGTATATAGCACTCGAAGCTGGAATTGGCTTAGGCGCATTAATTTCTGCAACAATATATCAAAATCAAACAATCAATTTTAGTAAAGCATTTTTAGTATCTTCTTTTTTATCAGTCCTTGCTTTTGTACTATTATATACTTGGCGCAAACAACAAATTAGAAAAATCACTACACCAAATTTTGAATTGATTAGCGAGTAATTATTCAGTACTAATAAAGTTCGTATGCCTTACCTGGCAATGCCGTAATAATATTTTGAAATTCTAAATTTAATAAA
>Ga0304728_1000178_pt1 | contig 51324 bp, 79 predicted proteins | sample C_130625_MF_Meta_FD_190476 | JGI IMG/M metagenome (GOLD analysis project Ga0304728, IMG submission 190476) | Freshwater microbial communities from Lake Croche, Canada to study carbon cycling - C_130625_MF_MetaG (v2) (version 2) | ecosystem: Environmental > Aquatic > Freshwater > Lake | place... | reverse complement strand
AGTACACACTTCGCACGAAAAAAAAGAATTGTCGATACCTTAAAAAACATGCTCTAGAATCCATCAAAACAGCGTATAAACCTTTTATTTTGTCTGTATAGGTTACCCTACGTGCTTAAAAAAAACGGCTTAAAACGCATTTAAATCGATCGCTTTGATGTAAGCACTCACACACAAAACAGTTTCAAAAAAACCCTGGAATTTAACCAGGGAATTTATAAAATTATTCTAATTTAAGGCATTGAATCAAGTATTGGCCACACGTGATTTTCAAAGCAAATACGGAAAACCAGCGGCCCATCGATTGATCGCAAATAAACTATTCCATTTTGAATAGAATCAATTCGATACAATCGGCCATCATTATCAATATTAATTGCAGCTATATTGCCTGGCTTGATTTTACTCATTATTTAACCTCCATTAATTTAATTACTTTCAACATTTTACGGCCATGGGCTGGATAACAAATCAAATCAATCGATTTATTCCAACATGCACGGCATCCGCTGCATTTTCCATCATTTTCATATGCACGGCATAAGCTGGACCCTGGTTGATCCATATAAGTGGCGGCATCAGGTCCAATCACTGATCCATGCAAACCAGGGATATATTCACCAATTATAGAATCGCTGGAAAATCTCACCGATACGTTATCAAGCTGCTTCATTTGATCGAATATTATTTGGAATTTGGGGAATTTATGCATCCTGGTAGGCAGCCAGTGTTTGCACCATGGTGTGCGAGACATAATCTCAAATATTTTCTCTGCCAGGGCCAAATTATAAACATCACCTGAATCAAACCAACGAAAATATCGATCTTTTTCTAGCTCCGCCACCATATCGTCAACCCATTCAATTCGCTGCCAATCGGTGCGATTGAAAATTCTAGGTTGTTTAACATTAGGATAATGATAATTGCCCGTGGTGGCATAACAACCTTTACAGGCATCAACCAGTACACCAGGCGAGGCAATTGATCCAGGGCAAGTATCAATAGCTTGCAATGACCAGGACCTGATCCCGTCTAATTTTGATGTAATTGAAATTTTAACCATAATCAGCCCCTATAAAAAAGAAAAAAGGCCAGCATTAAACCGATTAATACGGCCGCCAAATGATCTAAAAAAGTGGTTTTCAATTAAATCTCCAGCTTTTTAGGGGCCTTGATACCAATTGAATCGCTGCTTTTTAGTGTGTGGGCGCGGATTAATTGATCGGACGGTGAAAAAGATAAATTATTGATCTCGCAAAATCGAATAGCTATAGAATGCCAATCGGTTGATTCACGGCCAGCGATATCGTAAACAGTGGCTGCAAATAGTTGGCCCGAATACTGGCCAGCCCCGTGAAGCTTAATAAATGATTTTGCATCATCCAATTGACGTTCCAGCCGCTTAATTTGGTAATAAACATCACCATATACGTCTATGTTGTTTGATAGCTCAATACTTGTTTCAATTTGGTTATCCATGATAGTCCTTTGCTTTGCAATTGCCAGGCAAGCCAATCTTGCCTAGTGCTGCTTATTTGATACCTATTAAACTTAAAGACAATACGGGATAACCCTTAGTTTATGTAAATAAATGTAAATAAATTGAAAATAATTGTAACCAGGTAAAATTGACTTGAAAAAAAAGAAAATCAAGTATCCCGATAAAGCATTAGAGGATTAATAAATAGTAAGAGGATATATAAGGTATCTAGAATGAATTAAAACAACCCTAGAATCCGCATAAAAGAAAAGAAACCCCTAAACCTTATTTCACTCTCATAACGTCTCAAATATCCATATATAAGATAAGAAACAAGAGATAGGTTTTCACTAGGTTTTATAAATACTGAAAACCCTAAAATGATAGGGCCTCCGATAAGATTATTCGTATACCCCCCCCACTACACAAAAGTACTCACTATTGATAACCGATATTTAATAGGTTTTCCCTATTGATATACCCCATGTAGTATCTATACCCCTACCCCTATGAGTATCCATACTGATACCCCTATAAGTATATTGTCATACCCCTAGCAGTATGTTGCCAAACCCCCTACGACTAATAGCTTGAGGGGGTAGTGCTGGTGACGGAAAAAATAGGGGGGGCCCACTCCCCCAATCCCGAAATTATTCTAAAAATAATCACTATACCCCACGACAACACTCCTATATCTTTTCAGATAACACTTTCCTGTATAAAATTTTTTGCTTAGAATGTTTGTACATGTAAAGGAATTGATATGGAATGGTCATTAGCGCATCCACTGCATGATGTGGACGATATTGTTGAGTTAGCCGATACTCAGTATGGGTATGAGGTTGATGGGATATTGAAGAGGTCTAGGGACGTTTTTCGGCATCGGGTTACTGTTGCCTGTACGGAGCAGTTGTTTAACAAGGGGCGGGAGCTTATTGCTGTTTGTAGAGATGGGGCTTCCCTCCTTGCTTTTTGTTGGTTTGATCGTGGTGGGTATACGACCTATTCCAATGAGGAGATTACGAATTCAAAGTTTCATTCTGTTCAACTTGACTTATCGCCTCGCTTGCGTGTTAAGCTGATTAATGCGATGATTGACCAACATATCTTGTGGGCGCAAAGATGGGGTGTACCGATTGTTTGCTCGACTTCGATTAGAGCGCAACATGATGGGTTTATGAGAATTCACAAGAAACGTGGGTTTTCTGTTAATGGGTCCTATGCTTGGATTAGAACGGATGAGGGAGTGAAATGCTTAACGAAATAGATAAGAAGAAAGCTGGATATGCTACCAAGAAGGCCATGAAATTGGCTACTGGTGAGATGCTTCCTAAAGAGCCTAAACCTATGGGTCGGCCTAAATCTGTTGTTAACCGTGTTACTGAGTATGGTGCTTTGTTTAACAAAATGAATGAAGAGCAATTGGCTAAAGGGTTGCCTCCACTGATGACGGCAATGGAAGTGTTGATTCATGCCATGCAGTCTCCGAGTTTGGATATTAAGGATAAGGCTCGTATTGCTGATAAACTTGCACCGTTTGAGTCTAGCCGTGCTCCTATTATTTCGATAGAGCATGTACAAAACATCAATAGAGAAGAAGAAGTTGATGCAACAGAGTCACTAGATGATTTTCTACAATCCCTCAGAAAGGTGTAATATATGATCTTAAAGAAATCTGCTTCTAAAGAAGCTTTTTCCAAGAACGTCAAGGCAGAGATGAAGGTTGGAAAACCCCAAGATCAAGCCGTGGCGATTGCCTATCAAATTAAAAGTGACGCTCAAAACAAGCGGAAAGGTAAAAAATGAACTACAACTCTGATAACTCTGCCCCAGGTACTCAGGCTCAAATGCCTAACCGCAAAGGCAATATCTCTAAAAAACCACCACAAAGCAATGTTGGCGTAACTGCTATTACAAAACCACAAGGTGGATTGTCTCAACCCAAAGGTGCTCAAGGTTGTGTTTATGGCAATGGTAATATTGCAACTCGTAACCAAAAAGTTATGGTGTCTCGTCCTGCTGACAAATATGGCAACAATGACGGGTACAAGAATTCTGACCGCAACAACTATTTAAAGTGAGGCAATCATGTACGGAAAAGTAATCAATGGTGGCGCACAAATGCGTAAAGGCCTTACTAAAGGAATCAACGATAAGTTGTCCTCTAGAAGTGCAGAAGATGATCGTAGAGATGTAGTGGCTGGCGCAGTGCTTAAAGCCTACTCTGTTAATACTTTGTCTACCCAACACACAAACAATGTGTCTAAAGGTGGCAAGTTTCAAAAACCCTTAGTACCCAAAAAGGTGTAATGATGATTATTGATAACTTTATAAGAGATGAAAACAATGAAGTTCAAGCCATTTGTGGAGGCATTAAAATTCACTTAAATGCTGAATATATTGCTTTAAACAAACCTCAAATTGGTGATGATATTATTGAAGAACCACCTGCTGACGATATTGTTGAAGAACTTGTTATTGAAGAACCTGTTGTTGAAGAACTTATTGTTAAAGAACCTGTTCAAGAAATTGTTGAAGAAATTATTGAGCAAGAAATTATTGAAGAACCCCCTGTAACTGAATAAAGGAATTGGCATGGCAACGTATGACATTGAAGCTTTAAAGCTAGACTTACCCAACGCTCGTGATTTAGCACAGTTTGTGTACGATAAGACACAGATTGCGCTAGACCTTATTGGCAAACCTAAAGACGAGCAATACCAGGTTGCCAAAAATGCTTTGGAAGGAAAAAAGATTCCTGAAGCGTTTCTTACGTCAGAAAATCCGTATGTAGACAAAAAGGATTTAATTCCTTTTGACGAACTTAAAGTTTTACCTCCTAGAAATCCTGACCTTCCCCCTGAAGATTCACAAGTCCATTTCTTTGGTGCTACTAACATGCCCCACCCTTTGGACCCACAATCAGACAAAAAGGTTAGCATTGACTTTAAGAAGTATGAGAATGGCGTGATCACCTTTACTATTACCGCCCCTGTAGAACAAATTGCAGTAGGTTCAAGAATTAATAAGTATGGTCAAACAGTTCCTGAAAAATACACATGGCTAGACCCCCGCACCCCCGAACAAATACTTAGACGTTCTGATGGCACTTTTACTAAAGAAGGCCGTGGTTTATATACTTATTGTGTTGGAGAAAAAGGAAGCGGAATTTGGTCATTGATTGACCGAGAATTTGTTTCCATTTCTGCCAAAAATATTGCCGATCCTTGGGCTTAAATGGAAGATTATTCGGAAGTTTTCCGAACCCGTCTTGCATCCCAAGCTGAAGCATGTGCTAGAAAAACCTTGGAGCGTTTACAAAAAGACCTTCAGGGTAATTTTCAATTTTCTCCCGATGAGGTGTACTACCTTGCTAATGCTGCCGAAACTCTATTGAGAATTAGAGATTTATATGGCAAAAAGTGAAGCCAGTGATTACATACTTCCCATATATAAAGAACGGGCATTAAAGCATTTGGTTGACCTTGCTGGTGGCAAAAAATACGTTAAGTTTCTTGACGTTGAACAATTAAAAAAAATGAAAATTGCTCGGCAAAAAATAGCCGAAGATATGCAATTTAATCAATTGAAATGGTTTAAACCTTTTAAATACCAATCCAAGTTTTTTGAACTTGGCAAAGGATTCTCTAGAAGGGGCATGATCGCAGCCAACCGTGCTGGCAAAACTATTGCTTCTACTTTTGAAACCGCTTACCATCTTACTGGGGTTTACCCTGATAACTGGAAAGGTATGAAATGGGACAAACCCATTATCTGTATGTGTGCAGGCGAGTCATGGGAACAAGTTGCAAAAACGCTACAGTCCAAATTGATGGGTTGTGATGATATTAAGCAGTCCTACAAACTGGGATCAGGTTCTATTCCACGGGAGAGCATCGATGCAAAATCAATCCGAACAGATGGCGCAAACGTGTTGGCTGTTGAAGTCTGGCACATCAGCGGAGGAAAATCCAAGCTGTACTTCTCCAACTACACCCAACAAGTCAGACACTTACAAGGATTCGAGCTTGACCTCGTTGTCCTTGATGAGCAACCACCTGACGAAATCTTTTCAGAACTTGTTGTGCGTACAGCGTCTAGAAACGGACAGGTTATCTGTTCTTTTACGCCCCTCAAAGGAATGTCAGGATTAGTCAGAAAATTTTGGGATCAGGTAGACGGATACGCTCATGTGCGGGTAACTTGGGATGATGTGCCCTACGTTAACGAATGGGGTGAAAAATTCTTTTCCAAAGAGGAACGGGAACAGCTTTTTAAAGATTTTATGCCTTGGGAAAGAGATTGCCGTATTAAGGGTATCCCCATGATTGGCAAGGGTGTAGTATTCCCCATCCTTGATTGGCCTACCTACAAATCAATTGATTTTGACTTGCGAGACAATCCAAAGTTGGAAAGACTTATTAGCTTTGATTTAGGAATTAAAAATGACCCAACGGTTATATCGTTTTTCTTTAGAGACCCTATTACGGAAATTATCTACTTACACAGGCAAATCACCATTGCTTCGGGAGAAACTCCTGATGAATACATACATTATCTTATGGACAAAGAATCCCGTGGTGTCCCGATTGCGTTACCGCATGACGCAGCAACTGCGGGGCGGTATACGCTCACGGAACAATCAGTTCGTGAAGTCTTTGAAGACTCATACGGACTAAACTGTATATCAGGGGCTATTTTGAACCCTGTTAATGATCAAGGCAAAGTTACCAACCACAAAGCCTACGGAATCAATATAATGCGATTAGGAATGGAACGTAAAAGCTTTATGATTAACGAATCATGCAAAGCGTTCTTAGATGAGGCAAGAAACTATGCTATTGACGATGCTGGAAGATTTTCTGATCCTGATGACCATATTGACTCTGCGAGGATTGGCATTTTGGCGTTAATTCAAGGTCATGGGGAATCTGTTGTTAGCAGAGCCAACGCATTTCAATTTAAACGGTTCGAACCTTTAGAAGGCAAAATTCAAAGGATTTAAAATGCTAGACAAACAAAACATAGTTGTTGAGAGCTTAGAAACTCCACCTGCAAATAAAGGTATCGAATACCAAGTTGCCCATGAAGCCTATTTAAAAATGGTGGATTATTTGAGATTGACTCAAGGCAAAAATACGCTTAATCGTTTAAGCGATTACCATTATTTAAACATTGCCGTATCTAACTCTACTGAGCCAATTAGAGGTATTGACTACATAGCTCCTATTGTTAGCCCTGGCATTGACTACTCTACCGCTGTCATAACCAAAGCTTTGATGCCTGATGGCAAGGTTAACTTTGAATTTGAGCGTTTGTCCGAGGAAGATGCGCCAGCAGCTATGCAAGCACAACAAATGGTTTCTTACTTTATAAACAGTAAGAACGATTCTTATCAAATCATTCGTGATTGGGCACAAGATTCCCTCCTCCACAAAAATGGCATCATCATGGTGTCACCCGTGCGTGAGCCAATTACCCAATACAAAGAAGTAGAAGGAACAAAAGACCAATTGCGTTCTTTTGAAATAATGGCAGGCGAAAAAGGTCTAATTGCAAAAAAACAACAGATGCGAAGAATAGATGTGGACTTACAAGGAGCCATGCAAGAAACCATGATGCCTGATGAATCGGAGCCTCAACAAGAAGTAGATAAAAGTGCTGAATTAGACGAGGCCATTAGAAACCATACAATTTATCGTGCTAAATATAAGTTAACTGGTTACTCAACCAACATTCGTATCAAGCACGTTGCTCAACATTATTTTGTTTGCAACCCTACAATTGTTGGAATTAAAGATCAAGATTTTTGCGGGTTTTATGACCCAATGACAATCCATGAAGTTAAACAACAATATCCCTACATTGATATTGAAGAGTTTTCTAAACATGCTGCATACGGTCCTGCTGGCGCCTATCAAGCAGGCGCATTAGAGAATGATCTTGCCTTACACGCAAGGGATTCAACTCCAGTGCCAGGACAAGGCGTTATTGCTTCTGCTGGCGCAGATAAATTTAGCCGTGTGGTTATGCTTACAACCGCATGGATTAGAAAAGACGTAGACAAAGATGGCGAAGAAGAAACCATTGAGATTTGTTATTCAGGTGGTTACATTCTTTACATCAAGGAAGTAGATTTCATTCCATTGGCAAGCATGTGTCCGAAACCTATTGTTGGCAATTTCTTTGGCTATTCACAAGCCGAAAGACTTGTTCCATTACAAGAATACAAAACGGCTATTAACAGAGCTGAGATTGCTTTTGCTTTGCAAGCATCCACCCCACGCATGGGTGTAAACCCTGAATTTATAGATGCTGAAGAAATTCAACGTGGTGTTTCTGCCCTCTTTATTTTGGACAGAAAGTTTGACCCTAATAAGCACGTTTTTGAGTTTCAACCAATGCAAGGAAATTTGGCTTATATCCAAGACGCAATGCAACGCTTTGATGCTGACAAAATGGCTATGTTGGGAATGACAAACCCCAATGACACCATGAATCCTGAAGTAATGAAAGACGGAAACAGCGGGTACAAATTGCAATTGGCTATGGGGCCAAACCAGCTTATCCAAGACGAGATGATTAAAAATTGCGCTATTGGCTTAAGAGACGCAATCTACATTGTTTGGAAGACAATGATTCAATATGCTGATGACTTTAACATTCAACAATTGGCAGGCGTAATGAGCAAAGGCCAACCTTTCCTAGATGCTAAATCTATGGAAAACTATGATTTTATTGATAGAGCCATGATTAACATTGATTTGGCTTTGGGTTTCTTGTCTGATGAAAACAGACTTACCCGACAGCAATTAATCATGCAAGTGCAACAACAATTTGCCCAAGCATTAATGCAAATGCCTCCTGAGATGCCTGAAATGTTTGCTAAATTACGCAGACCTTACGAGGATACACTATATACATTGGGCGTTAAGCATTGTGATGCTTATTTGCCAACTTTGGAAGAAGCGGCAAAACTGGCTCAAGTTAAAGCAAAACAACCACCTAGCCCTGATTCACAAGAAACTCAATCTAAGGTTGAATTAAACAAAGCTAAAACTCAAGAGTCACAAACTGTGTCTGCCTTGAATATCAAGAAAGCTGAAGACATTGACACAGACAACATGTTCGAGATGATGGCTGCTAAACGAGGAAAGTTGAGTGCGGTAGAAATTGATTGAAAGGAAAAGTAATGAAAAGCTTGGTAGAAGACGAAAGAGGAAATTTTAACAAAAGGACTCGAAGTAATGATGCGAAAAAAGATTCGGATGTTTCTCGCAAAGCTTTGGTAATAGAGAATGGAGAAATAGCTTCTCGACTCTTGAAAAACAAAGATTTTGCGTTAATGTTTAATCTTTATAGATTTGAAATGTTGGAGCGTTTGGAAGATAGTTCAGACGATTCCGAAAGAATTAGCAACGCACAGTATGTCGCTGGGGTACGAGATTTTGTTGTATTTATTGAAAAACAAGAATTTCTTGCTAAAGTTGCTAACAAAAGTGTTGAAACTTTAACAAAAGAGGATTAATATATGTCAGACGTTATCGAAAACCCGACCGTCACCGAGCAAACTGGTACGCCAGTTGATGCCATTGCTAACATGATTGCCGCCAACAGGCGCAACAATCCAGCACCAAATGGTTCTCAACCGCCACCAGCAGGACAAGTTGAAGCAGAAGCTGATTCCCCTGAGGCAGATTTAAAATCTGAACCTGAAAATGTTGATAGTGAATCCGAAACTGTAGAGGCAGAGGAAACTGAGGAACCCTCCGATGGAGTTAGTGATCCAGTCAACTTCTTTGAATTTGCAGATGAGAACCCGAACTTAAAGCTGAGAATACCCAATAAGAACGCTGATGGCGGTTTTGTTGAGATTACTGCTAAAAAGGCGGCTACCCTCCTCGGTCAAACTAGCGACATCGATGAAAACGCTCGCAAACTTAAAGTTGAAAGAGCTGATTTTGAAGAGTACGAAACAAAGCGCAGAAATGAACTTGATGGTTTACAGATTGGTTTAGAGTTAACGATTGTCCCGCAACTGCAAGGTGCTGCAGACGAGTTAATAACCCTACAACAATACAACCAAAAATGGGCACAGATTCGGGATCAATCTACGAATGAAATAGATCGTAGTGAAGCAGAGGCGGCTATCCGTCAAAACACTTCTTTGATTCAGGAAAAGTCTCAGTTCATCCAAGCGAACCGACCAAAGGTGGAACAATTCCTCCAGCAAAGGTCTGCTTATGTTCAAGAACAACTTGAGCGTTCTAGGCAGAGTTTTAATGACAAAGAATTGGCTAACAAGGTTGTGTTTACTGAGATTCGTGACAAGCTTTCGAGAGATTGGAAGGGTGCTAATGGCTCGTTTGTTCCTGGCGTTAAAAACATTGATTTGTTGTCCAGTGACGAACATATTTTTGGGTTGATTCGAGACGGTATGAAATTTCGAGAAGGCCCTAAAGTAAAAAATGCTGGAGGTTCGTTGGCTGCTGCTAATAGACCTGTTGCAAAAGCCAAAACCACACCATCCAATAAAACGGAAGAACTTCAAAAGAAAGCATCTCAAGGCGATAAGGGAGCACAGCGTGACCTTTTGGCAACCATGCTGATGGCTAACAAAAACCGCCCTCGGTAACTTTTTGGAGAATTTAAATGTCAACGATTACCTCTGCAAACTTAGGTAACGGTAACGGTTCGTATACAACCGATATTGTTGTCAAAGACTTGGACTTAACAGTGTCTAACTATGTTAAAGACCGCACCCCCGTCACAAACATGGCGATGTCTAAAAAACGCAAAATCAATTCGACTTTGCACATTTGGCCTAATGATTATTTCCGCACTCCCGCTTTAAATGCAAAGTTGGAAGGTGCAGGAGTAGCAGCATCTGATGCCGCCTCTAATACCCGTGCTAACTTGGGCAACTACACACAGATTTTTACAACTGTGATTGGTGCTACAGGTACAGCCCGTGCTGTTGAGCAAGCTGGTGGTGACCCACAAGCATATCAAGAAGTTAAGCAATTAACTGAAATTATGTTTGACGTTGAGTTGCAAATGGTCCGTGCCGATGGTGCTTCCATCAAGTACTCAGGCCAAGCTGCTACTCAAGGAGCTTCCCCCAACAATGGTCGTAGATTTGGTTCTTTGTTTGCATTTGCTGGTACACGTTCAGGCAACCCTACAAGCGGTACAGCATCTTTGAACTTAGCAACTTCTGATGGTAACGACACAACTTCTGCCACATCTACCAACACGCCTTTTAACGCATTGTTGTCAAATGCTGGTTTAGGTTATTTCTCGTTTTCTTCAGGCCAAACTCTCCAAGCTTTCAGCCCTGTGTTGTACAAGCAATTGGTGACTGTTGCCGAGCAACGCTTTAATGCCAAGATTACTAACATGGTAGTCCCAACATCATTGCGTACCACTATCTCTGACAACATTCCTCAGAGTCGTTCTATCAACCGTTTTAACCCTGCTGACAAGGGTGACACGATTGGTACATACGAAGGTGACTTTAATTACACCTACCAAATCGATGATAGCTGGGTAATGGATCAAACTGGTTCAGACAACACTTCTATCCTTTTCATGAATCCTGATGTAATTCAATGGGGTTCTTTGCGTGAACTTGGTCCTAACAATGAAGTGTTTTCTAATGCTGATGCCAGCTTAGATCAATACATCATGGAAGGTACTTTGATTGTTCGCAATCCTGCTGGTGTAGCTGTGTTGGCTGGTATGACTACAGGTACTGTAGTTACAACTGCCCGTGCTTCTGCTCAAGTTCAACGCTATTTGGCGTAATTTTAAGGGGGCTAATAACCCCCTTTTTTCAATTTTTTAAAAGGAAAAATCATGGCTACATTAGCATGGAAAGAGTACAACTCTGCTTTCGTTTCTGACGTTAACACTGGTGACATTACTGGCGTTCTTGGCACACAAGGTCAAGTTCAATATTTCCCACGTACTTTGAGCGAATCTGGTATTCCGGTTATCGTTGCAAACAGTGGCACTATCGCTACTAGCGGTACTGTGACTTTGGGAACTGCTTTGCCAACAACTTACGCTAATGCGTTTGTTTACTTCCCAGCATCTGCTGTGTCTGGCGACTCTACTGGTGGTATCTACTACGTAGTGTTTTCTAGCACTACAGTTGGTGTTGTGTACGCTGGTAAATACGGTGTTGCTAACGGTGTTGGCGCTGTTGCGTTTACTCCAGTTGCTCCAACAACCACATTGACTGCAGTTACTGGCTCTAACGCTTCTTTTACTGGTTCTACCACTGAAACTACGTTAATTAACGTAACTGTTCCTGCTGGTTCTATGGGTAACAATGGTCAACTTGTTGTTATTTCTAACTGGTCTTGCAACAACTCTGCAGGTACTAAAACAGGTACTGTGTACTTGGGTGGAACTGCTATTGGTACTGCATCTTCTTACACAACTTCTACTGGTGGTAGTTCTATGAACTCTATCCGTAATCGTGGTGCTTTGGGTGTTCAGTCTACCCAATTGATTGGTGGAGCATCAGCTAGTGCCCATGTCTATACGGCAATTGACACTTCTGCTTCTGTTGCAGTTACAATTACTGGTGATACGGCTACAGCTACTGATCATTTGATCTTAGAAGGTTTCACTATTACCATGAATCCTAAAGATTAACTTTTGACTAAGTTACTGAAAGGGCTTTGCAAGAGGCTCTTTTGGTAAGGAGTCATTATGCAATTGAATTTAAACAACGAAGAAGCAAGAATCAGCGAAGATTACTTTACAAAAGGCAATTTAGAATCAGGAGTTGATGGAGTTCTTCGTAAAAACGACCAGTTGTATAACGACATTAAGTCAGGGACTTGGTCACAAACTTTTAAGACTAAAAACATTGATTACAAAGTTGGTGCTATTGATGGCACTCGTTATGTTCAATATGACCAAAAAAACGTAGAAGCTGTACGAGATTTTTGCAAAGATCGTAGAGAATTTTACAAAATTCACGGCACTGACAATCCTATGTTTGCAGGTACTGCACACATGATGCAATTACCCAAATGTTTTGCCCATGAAATTAGCTCAAAATGGTTTAACAACCGTCCTTGGGAATTAATTAAACAGGTCAAAAAAGACAAGATATTGTTTTACGCTATTGTTAACGAATATTATGCTGATTTTGTTTGCCACCCTAGCGGAAAGATACCAATACCCTATAATCCTGCAATACCGACTAAGTAAGGAAGATTTATGGCCCTTTTCATTCAATCTGCCAACGCTTTAGTCAGCCGAGTGGCACAATGGGTAGGTGCTATTCCTCAATCTATTGGAATTAACGCTACAGCAGTCAATACTTCGACTGCAGTTATTACTACATCAGCTACACCAGTGGGAACTTTGTTTGTTGGAGACTTTATCTCCCCTACTCAAGTTGGGCCATTTACGCCCGTTATTTCTTTAACCTCTACAACCATCACAACCAATGATCCTGATGGCGTATGGACGGGTTTAACGCTTCCTGTGGCTATTTTAAAGATGCCCACTCAATCTTCTTTGGAGATTCAGTCTTGCATTCAATTTGCTGAACTAAAAATGCGTACCATTGAGTTGCCTGCTCTGCGTACAAACCCTTATGACGGCACTACTCCAACCACTTTAACAACTGATGTAAATGGCATGGCTCCAATTCCATCAGATATGAATTGGCCTATTTTGTTTTTTCAAGAAAGCCAAAGTGGAAGTTCTGCAAGTTACGGCCCTTGGATTATGTATGACCGTGTTGGGGATAGAGAAATTATCCGCAGGCGCATGATTGACCAATTGTATGTACGACCATTTGGTGTTCCAAGGGTTATCCGTGGGTCATTCTCTGAAGTGGGGCCAAATTATGTGTTTACGCCAAACCCTGGTGCAAACGTAGTTATCAAAGCTTATTATCAAAGAACATTTCCTTTTTTGTTTAGTCCAACTACAGATGCCACATATCCTATTGTGCAAAACAATGCGGTTTTAGCGTCTTTTCCTGAAGGCTATTTTTACGGTACTTTAGAGAGTTATTACGACAAAAATAAAAACACTGCTGAAGCCGAAAAATGGAGAGCAAGAATTGAAGAAGCTTATGGTCTTATTGAAGATCAAAACTTCAAAGATAAATGGCGTGGTGGCGATCAACATCTCACAAGCGAATTTCAGCCTAGAGACTATCGTTATTCGTTCAAATAAGGATCATAAATGGCTACAACAGGTCTTTATGGCAATAGCGGGACTGGAGCATTGGTTGCCAATCCAGGCACAGGCACGGGTGGACTTTATGGAAATGGGCCAACAGGTAGCATAGTTGCTCAACCAGGTGCTGAATCTTCGGGGCTATATGGTCCTAATATTAGATTTGGAGTTACTGGTCCAACTGGGCCTACGGGTCCGACTGGGCCTACGGGTGCAGCCTCTACTGTTCAAGGACCAACTGGCGCCACAGGACCTACAGGTGCTACGGGTCCAACAGGAGCAGCATCAACAGTTCAAGGACCAACGGGTCCAACAGGGCCTACAGGCTCTACAGGAGCCGCTTCAACGGTGGCTGGACCTACTGGCCCAACTGGTCCAACTGGCATTACAGGAGCAACTGGCCCAACGGGTGCGGCTTCTTCTGTTGTAGGCCCGACAGGATCAACTGGCCCAACAGGATCAACTGGCCCAACAGGACCGACAGGTGCTCAATCTACAGTAGCAGGTCCGACAGGCCCAACTGGTTCTAATGGAATTAATGGTCCAACTGGTCCAACTGGTACAAACGGTACAAATGGAACTAATGGCCCAACAGGACCTACAGGCCCGACAACATATCCTTCTGCAGGAGTAGCAGTATCTACAGGAACTGCTTGGGGAACCTCATACGGTACAAGCGGGGCTAATTCAGTTGTTTTGCGTGATGCAAGTCAAAACATTAGTTTAAATTCTATTTCTGAGGGGTTTGTTAACGTTGCGGCGTCTGGTACGACCACAACTTTAACGGTTGCTTCAGCGCCTAATTATGTGGTTACAGGCTCAGGTGGTCAAACGTACCAATTGCCTGATGCAACCACGTTGGCTAACGGTGTTAATTTTACTTTTAACAACAACCAAAGTAGTGGGGCAATTACAGTTAACAACAATTCAGGCACGCTTATTGTGTCTGTACCGTCAGGCGGTTTTGTTGATTTAAGCTTGTTATCCAACGCAACGTCAGCGGGGTCATGGGATAGGCATTTTCAAGCGCCAGCCAACGTCACTTGGTCAACCAATACGTTTGACTATGCTGGTTCATTTACTAGCGGTACATGGAACGGTAACGCTGTTGCTTACAATCGCGGGGGAACTGGGCAGTCATCTGCTTTTGTAGCGGGCGGTATAGTTTATGGTTCAACCACATCTGCGTTGGCAGTTACTTCAATTGGTACATCAGGCCAAGTTTTAACTTCTGCGGGCGCAGGAACGCCAACTTGGACTACGCCAACTACAGGCACAGTTACCTCTGTCGGTAGCACAGGTACAGTAAACGGCATCACACTTACAGGCACAGTCACATCAAGTGGTAATCTGACTCTTGGAGGCGCATTAGCAAATGTTGACCTTGCAACACAAGTAACAGGGAACTTGCCTGTAACCAACCTTAATAGTGGTACAAGTGCTTCGGCTACAACATTTTGGAGAGGTGACGGCAGTTGGGCAACTCCAGCAGGAACAGTAACGAGCGTAGCGGCATCAGTTCCATCATTTTTATCCGTTGCTGGCTCACCAATTACGACAAGTGGCACGTTGGCTATTACATATAGTGGCACAGCATTACCTATTCTTAATGGCGGTACAGGTCAAACAACGGCAGGTGCGGCTTTTAACGCTTTATCTCCAATAACCACAACAGGCGATTTGATTATTGGAAACGGAACTAATAGCGCAACAAGATTGGCTATTGGTGCAAGCACTTATGTTTTAACATCTAACGGAACTACGGCTACATGGGCGGCGGCAAGTGGTGGGGGTAGTGGATTAACACAACCCGAAGTTTTAAAAAGAGTTAGTTTGCGTCTATGATTATTGATTCAACCCAAACGCTTGAAATTTTGCTTGGTGGCGCAGTTGCTACTAATCAATCACCCGTTACTGTGGATTATGTTGAGTTTTCAGCAACAACAACAACACCTGCATTAAATGCAACAACTACTAATTCAACAACTGTTGTAACAATTCTTTCTGCACCAGCCGCAAGTACACAACGCAAAGTAAACAATATCACGATATACAACGCTGATACCACTACGATTGTGGTAACTGTTCAGTTCAATGTATCGGGTACAAAGTACGAAACAATTAAATCTATCTCTGTTCTTAGGGGACAAACACTTCAATACACAGACCAAAATGGTTGGGGGATTGTTGGAGTATCGGGTGGTATCGCTGATTTAAGAGCAGGATGGGTTCAAGATTTTAATGCTAATGGCACTTGGTATAAGCCCGGAAACTGTCGTTTCTTCCTTGTTGAAGTTTCAGGCGGTGGCGGAGGCGGTGGTGGCGGTCAAGGCGCAGTAAATGGTGCAATTCTTCAAGGCGGTGGCGGTGGCGGTGGAGGTAAACGCACTCGTCAGTTATTCCTTGCTAAAGATTTACCATCTACTGTAACTGTTACTGTTGGCTCACAAACATCTGCCGCTAGTGGTGCTACTAGTGCCGCAGGTAGCAATGGTTCAGTTGGCAACAATTCATCTTTTGGTACTTATTTAATTGGATATGCTGGTGGTGGAGGAGCAGGTGGGCAGACTTTAGGGGCTGGAGGTGGTGGCGGTTCAGGTGCAGGGGCTACTTCTGCTGGTTCTTCTGCAACAAGTAATTCGGCAGTTGCTGGTGGAAACGCATTTGCCAGTTCTGCTACTTTCTCACCTTATTCCGATAGTCGAGGGGCAGGTAGCGGTAGCCCCGGATTTCCTTCGTTTTTAGGAGGCGCAAGCGGAACACCATCTTCGACAATTGGGTTGAATGGTTCTGTTTCTTACGGCTCATGGTTTAGTGGTGGTGGAGGAGCATCAGGTGCTGGTGTAACTTCCGCAGGTGCGGCATCTGCTGGTGGAGCAGGCGGTACTAATGGCGCATTAGGAGCAATAACATCAGGTGGTGGTGCGGCTGGAGGTATAATTGTTGGTGGAGCAGGTGGTGAAGGTTTAGCAGTTGCTGGTTGGGCTGGTGGAGGAGGCGGCGGAGGTGCTTCTAGTTCTACTGCTTCTGCGACAGGTGGCGCAGGTGGAGATGGCGGTTACCCATGTGGAGGCGGTGGCGGTGGTGGAGCAGGCGGTAATGCGGTAGCAGGAAGTGGTGCAGGCGGTAAAGGTGCGGCAGGTCAAGTCAGAGTGTGGGGCTGGTAATGATACTTAACACAACAACCCAAACACTTGAAATTTTGTTAGGCTCGGCAGTAGCGGCTAATCAATGTCCAGTTACTGTTGACTATGTTGCTTTTGATGCAACGACAACTACTCCATCTGTTCAACTAAGTAATACAAATTCTACAACTGCGGTCACAATTCTTTCTGCGCCTGCTTCTAGTACGCAATACAAAATTAACGGCATTACTGTTGCCAATAAAGATACTTCACCCATAACAGTAACAATTCAGATTAACGACAATTCTGTTATTTACGGAGTTGCTCAATCAATGGTTCTTGCTGTTGGCTCAACTTTGCAATTCACAGATACTAGAGGTTGGTTTGTAATCAACGCATCGGGTCAGATTCTTTCTGCTCAAGGTTCTGCTTATTCTGATGTACAAATATTTACTGCTAACGGCACTTGGACTAAACCCAGTTTTGTTTCTTTGGCTTATGTTGAAGTAACTGGTGGTGGTGGAAGTGGTGGTGGCGCAGAAGGTCGTGCGGTTGGCAATCTCCGTTCAGGAGCTGGTGCTGGTGCTGGTGGAAATAAATTAACTGCACTTTACCAAATATCAGATTTAGCAAGTAGTGTAACTGTTACTGTTGGCGCAACCGCTACTGGTGGTAGTGGTGGTACATCTGCCGCAGGCTCAAATGGTACTCAAGGCAACAATTCATCTTTTGGCGCAATTTTTTATGGGTATGCTGGTGGCGGAGGTGCGGCTTCAAACACAGGTGCAGGTGGAGGTGGTGGCGGCGGAGGTGGTACATCTGCTGGTGCATCTGCTACTACAAGTGCGGCGGCTCTTGGTGGTTCTGCATTTCTTGCTAGTGTTGCATTAACTTTATATGCAACAAATACTGGAGGTTCAGGCGTAGCGGCTGGCACTACAACAGTAGCGGGCAATTCATCATATTTGGGCGGCGGAGGAGGAGGAGGCGGCTCTACATCCACAGTAGCAGGAAACTCAGGTGGCAGTTCATATTATTCTGCGGCTGGAGGTGGTGGTGGAGGTGGTATTAATGCCGCATCACCGGGAACTGCTCAAGCAGGTGGGGCAGGTGGTTCTACTGGTGGCTCTGCAACTGCGGCGGGTGGTGGTGGTGCAGGTGGTGCGGCAACTGGTGTGGCAGGAACTGCTGGAACAACAGGCTCATCCATTGCTTGCGGAACAGGTGGTGGGGGAGGTGGAGCAAGTAACTCGACCACAGGCGGTGCAGGTGGTGCGGGAGGATTTCCCGGAGGCGGTGGTGGTGGCGGAGGTGGTGGTACATCCACAGGTGGTGCTGGTGGCAATGGTGCGGCTGGTCGTGTAGTAGTCTACTGTTGGTAAAAATATGATACTTGATACAACAACTCGAAAACTTCAAATCTTGCTTGGCGCAACAGTCAATGCAAACCAATTACCCGTAACTGTTGACTATGTAGATTTCACATCAACAACGACAACTCCTGCTGTTCAACTATCCACAACAAATAGTGCTACTGCGGTTGATATTCTTAGTGCTCCTGCGGCAAGTACACAAAGAAAAGTAAATTTAATCACAGTAGCCAACAAAGATACAGATTTTGTGAGTGTCACCATTCGTTTAAATGACAATGCAACTTTATACAACTATGTGGCATCAATGGCACTTGCGCCTAACAGTACATTGCAATTCACAGATACAAGGGGTTGGTCAATTATTGATTCCAATGGTAATGTGTTAATTGCTCCTACTGCGGTAACTGATATTCAAGTATTTACGGCTAATGGAATATGGACTCGACCTACTGGTGTAACTTACACATCTGTTGACTGTACAGGCGGTGGAGGCGGTGGAGGCGGTGGAACAGGTGCGGCGGCAGGAACTGTAAGACCCGGAGGCGGAGGTGCAGGGGGAGGTTTACGTTTAGTAATGCAATTTTTGTCTGCTGAATTAACTCCTTTTGTTGGTGTTACTGTTGCGTCATCTCAACCCGGAGGGGGTGGTGGAACTTCTGCTGTTGGTGTAGCGGGATTGGTAGGAAGCACATCACGTTTTGGCAACTTCTTAGTTGCTTATGGTGGAGGTGGAGGTGGTGTTTCTGCAACTATTGGCGGTGGTGGAGGTGGCGGTGCAGGGGGAAGTGCTAATGGTTCTCCAGCAACGACTTCAACAGGTACATCAGGAGGTCTTTGTGCAACTGTAGCAGTATCATTAGCAACAGCATCTGATGACCATAGAGGCGGAGGTGGTTCATCAGCGGGAACGACTCCCGGTGGAACTGGTTCATCATATTTAGGTGGCGGAGGTGGTGGCGGTGCATCAACTTCAACCAATGCAGGTGCGGCTGGAGGTTCTTCATATTTCTCTGCGGCAGGCGGAGGCGGAGGCGGGGGTATTGATGCAGCAACTCCGGGTACTTCACAACTTGGTGGAGCAGGAGGCTTAACAGGTGGTGCGGCTACTACAGCAGGTGGTGGTGCGGCAAGTGCGGCAATAAATACAGGAACTGCATCAGCAAATGGTGCGGCAGGAGATTCAACCAAAGCAGGAGGCGGAGGAGCAGGCGGTGCGGCTAATAACGCAGGAACTGGCTCTAAAGGTGGTGATGGTGGAACTCCGGGCGGAGGTGGTGCTGGTGGGGGTGGAGGCACTCTTATTGGTGGTCGTGGTGGTGTAGGAGCACAAGGAAAGGTAGTGGTAACTTCATGGTAATACGATACGCAATGGTTAAAAATGGTGTGGTTGAGAATGTTTCTTTATGGGATGGAGACACAAATAAGTGGCAACCCCCTGAAGGAATAACTTGTATTCCTGCACCTGATGAAATTGGAATTGGTTGGACATGGGATGGTTCTAATTGGACTGCTCCTGTTATTCCTGAGCCTCCTGTTGAGGAAACTCCAGCATGACACCTGAATTACAAAGATACTATGAAGACCGATTCTCGATGATGGCATCTGAGGGTTGGAAGGAATTATTAATTGATATTGACAACATGATAGTTTCCCTTAATAATATCTCTGTAATTCAAGACGAAAAATCCCTTCAATTCAAAAAAGGGGAACTTTCCATATTAACTTGGCTAAAAACCTTGAAACAGGTCAGCGAAGTGGCTTATGAGGAATTGAATGAAAAGAATGTATGAATTTGTCTGCGAAAGTGGACACCGCATGGATAAACTCACCGATTATGAGTCTGTGGAAGTCCAATGCGTTTGTGGTGCGTTAGCCCATCGTGTAGTAAGTGCTCCTAATTTTAACTTGGAGGGGTGGAGTGGTCATTTCCCGTCAGCACATGGCAGATTTGACAAGCGACACACCGATAAATTGAAAGCGGAGCAAAAAGCCAACTCATAAGCCTAGTGCCGAGTTGATTGTCCAACAACCAAAGTTTTGGCTGGAAAAGGAAATAAGTATGTTAGTTGATGACGAAAACGAGATGCAAGGTGAGTTAGAGGCTGAAGAAGCGAAATTAGACACAACTGTTGATAGTGACAATTCAGGCATCCCTGACAAGTACAGGGATAAAAGGCTTGAAGAAGTCATCAAAATGCACCAAGAGGCTGAAAAGTTGATTGGTAAACAGGCTCAAGAGGTGGGTGAAGTACGCAAATTAGCTGATGAACTTATCAAGCAAAACCTTGTAAGTAAACCGCAACCGACAGAAGTAAAACCTGAAGTTGATTTTTTTGAAGACCCTCAAAGGGCAGTAAGACAGACGATTGATAGTCATCCTGATGTAATGGCGGCTCGACAAGCGGGTCAAGATTTCAAAAGGATGCAGATTCAACAGAAGTTGGCACAGAACCATCCTGATTTTTCACAATTAGTGCAAGATTCGGACTTTGTAAACTGGGTGAAATCTTCACCTGTTCGCATAGGGTTGTATGCCAAGGCTGATGGTGAATTTGACTATGATTCGGCTCACGAACTGCTCAGTACCTACAAAGAGTTGCGTGGAGTTAAATCCAAGCAAGTTGAAGAACAAGGCGAGACACAGAGGAAAACAAACCTTCGTGCGGCTCAAGTTGATTCAGGTGGGTCGGGAGAATCAGGTAAAAGAATTTACAGACGGGCAGACCTAATCAGGCTCAAAATGACAGACCCTAATCGTTATGATGCTTTAAGTGATGAAATCATGCAAGCATATTCCGATGGGCGAGTCAAGTAATTTAACTTTTTGTTTTTTGGAGAATTAACATGGCAACAGGAACAGCATTTTCCCCCGCAAGTAATACAACAACTACTACTGCGGCTAAATTCATCCCCCAAATTTGGTCGGATGAGATTATTGCGGCATATAAAAAGAACCTAGTTTTAGCAAATTTGGTAATGAAGATGAACTTCAAGGGTAAGAAGGGTGACACCATTCACATTCCAGCCCCTGTTCGTGGTTCTGCTACTGCCAAAGCCGCTACAAACGCAGTTACTTTGATTGTCAATACTGAATCAGAAGTGCAAGTAAGCATAAATAAACATTATGAATACTCACGTTTGATTGAAGATATTGTCGAAGCACAAGCATTGAACTCATTGCGCTCTTTCTACACAGCAGATGCAGGTTATGCACTTGCCAAGCAAGTAGATACCGATTTGATTCAATTGGGTCGTTCCTTCAATGGTGCAACAGTTGGAACTGATGACTATTACACTTCATCTGCAACAACTAAAGCCTACATTGGTGGCGATGGTACAACTGCTTATAACTCATCAACTTCCAATGCTTCTGCATTGACTGATGCCGCTATTCGCAGAACTATCCAACGTCTTGATGATAATGACACTCCTATGGATGGTCGTTTCTTCATCATCCCACCCTCAAGCCGTAACACTTTAATGGGTCTTGCCCGTTATACAGAGCAGGCTTTTGTTGGTAATGGAGACACAATCCGCAATGGCGAAATTGGTAACCTATACGGCATCCCCGTATTTGTTACTAGCAACGCTGACGTAGGTTATGGTTCTACTCAAACTGACCGCATTTGCTTGATGGGTCACAAAGAGGCTATGGTATTGGTTGAGCAAGTTGCAGTTCGCTCGCAGACTCAGTACAAACAAGAGTACCTCGGTACATTGTTTACTGCTGACACTCTGTATGGTGTTGCCGCATTGCGTACTGCCGCATCTACGGGATTGGCTAAGTCTTCTTCCGCATTTGCTTTAGCAGTACCTGCCTAATTGCAGTTGCCCCCTCCTTAGTGGGGGGGTCTTTTTTAATCACAATTAGGAGAAATCAAAATGGCAGCAGCAACGTCAATCACCTCACGTAGAGGTAATGACCAGTTCCGAGGAATGTTTAGCGACACTTGGGTGGTCACAGCAACACTTGATGCGGGTTCTTTGGTAGATGCGGCAGGAGAGACAGACACTATTGCAGTACCTGGGGTTGCATTAGGTGACATGGTTTTAGGATGTTCATTTGCAGTATCAGAAGCGGGTTTAACTGTTACAGGTTATGTCTCTGCGGCTGATGTAGTCTCTTTGCGTGTACAAAACGAAAGTGGCTCTACTGTTGACTTAGCATCAACTAAGATTCGTGTAGTCGTTGGGCGTTTAATCGTCTAACAGGGGGAGGGGGTCACAAACCCCCTTTTCTTCATTTAAAGGTTTTTATGGCTCAGTTTCAAGATACAACGACAGGTACTGTTATTACCTTCAATCTTCAACATGACATTGATTCCATGAGAGGTCATCCTAACTATATTCGGTTAGATGATGTAAAAGAAGAACCTTTAAATGAAGTAAAATTTAATCCTCCCATCCCGCAATTTAAGAAGATGGGTAGACCTCGAAAGGTTCAGAATGTCTGATATTGACGCTAGAGACTTTGGCAAGTTAGAGGCTCAAGTAGAGTCTTTACAGACACAGGTTTCTCAATTGGGTACAGATGTTAAGTTACTTTTAGAATTGGCTAATCAATCTAAGGGTGGGTTTTGGATGGGAATGGCAATTGCCTCTGTTTTTAGTGGTGTGATTAGTTTCTTTGCTTCTAGGTGGCTAAAGTGAAAGAAGGCTTACTGTCAGGCACAGTTTGTCCTTTGCCTACTCAAGATGTTTCGGTTAACCTGAAAAACAGAAACCATGCCTTTAAAGAGTATGGATATGGCCCACCAAATCCTAATGATGCTAATGATGCGTTTTGGCTGAAAAAAGCCAAGATGTATAACGCACCAACAGACGTAATTAAAGATATGAGATGTGGCAACTGTGCCGCATTTATTCAGACTCCTAAAATGATGGAGTGCATTAAGTCAGGACTGGAGAAATCTAAGTCTAGTCCCAATGAGTTGGACTATGACCAACAGTTCATTGATGCGGCAGACCTTGGATTTTGCGAGTTATTTCATTTTACCTGTGCGGCACTAAGAACCTGTGACGCATGGAAATCAGGCGGCTCAATAACCAAGGATTAATCATGGCAACTAAACTCAAAACACAAACATATAAAAATGCAAATTCTGCAGTAAAAGGTGCAAAAAAACGTGGTGAAACAAAAGTTACATTTATTCTTGCTGTTGGCAAACCAATGAAAGCATCTATGAAGGGGAATAAAAATGGCAAATAGTGTGGCTGGTAAGTTTGTAGGACTTCTATTCCAAGCAAGGGATACGGCTCACAAAGTTCACTTAAAGACTAAATCCTTTAGTGAGCACGATGCTTTAAATACGTTTTACAACTCTATTATTCCTTTGGCAGATGACTTTGCTCAACAATTTCAAGGCAGATACGCAATGGTATTAGATATTCCTAGCGTACCCAATGAATACAAAGGCACAATATCTGAGGTTTTGAGAGCAGAGATGGAATGGATTGAGGGTAATCGTCAACAAATTTGCCCAAGAACTGAGACTGCTTTGCACAACACAATTGACGAAATCGTGGGTCTTTATCAAAATACCCTTTATATGCTAACCCTTCAGTAAGGAAAAGACATGAGTACCTTTCAACTCGACCCCAACCAAGTGGCTTTTGGAGTTGCTACTAATGGCACAACCCAAGTGGCAACAGTAACCACCAGTAGCGTTCAAATGACGGCTTTTGGTACTACAACTACTATGATTCGCATTGCTTGTGGTCAAGGTCATTGCCACTATTCAATTGGCACTAGCCCAACTGCAAGTCTTACAACATCAGCAATGATTCCACCTAATTGTGTTGAAATAGTACGAGTAAGTCCTTCTCAAAAGATTGCTTTTATCAAAGATGCAACAATTACTACTTCAACTGTTTCAGTTACAGAATTGGTCTAAGGAGTAATCATGATAACAAAGAAAATGGCTAAAGTTGGTAAAGTTATGAAAGAATGGAAATCAGGCACTTTACATTCAGGTTCTAAAACTGGCAAAGTAGTTACATCTCAAAAACAAGCGGTGGCTATTGCTATGTCAGAGGCTGGAATGACTAAACCTAAGAAGAAGAAAAAAATAGGGTATTGAGTTATGAAGACCCCTGCTTGGCAAAGAAAAGAAGGACAAAATGCCAAAGGAGGGTTGAACTCCAAGGGCAGAGCATCTTATAATGCTGAAACTGGTGGCAATCTCAAAGCACCAGTAAAGTCGGGGGATAACCCTCGCAGAGCAAGTTTCTTGGCTCGCATGGGCAATATGGCTGGTGCAGAGTACAAGGATGGAGAACCAACAAGACTGCTTCTTTCGTTGAAGGCATGGGGTGCAAATTCCAAGGCTGACGCAAAGGCAAAAGCGAAAGCGATTTCCTCAAGGAACAAAGGGAAGTAGTCATGGCATTACCTACTTATTTAAGTATTGTTAACGATGTAATGGTTCGCTTGCGTGAACCTATTGTTACTTCTGTTGCTGAAAACACTTTATCTGCTTTAGTTGGCAAGTTTGTCAACGATACTAAGCGTAGTGTTGCAGATGCTTACGATTGGGATGCCTTTAATACTGCTATCACAGTAACGTTAACGGCAGGAACAGCAGGTAATTACAGTCTTACAGGTGCTGGTGTACGCTTCAAAACAATTGATGTGATTAACACAACTAGTTACTATGTTCTGACTCCTATTACCCATGAACTCTACGATACATACTATTACACCATTCAAACACCTCAACAAAACTTACCTGTTAACTATACGTTTGGCACAGTTGACACTAATGGTGATTTGAAGGTTAATTTTTGGCCTGTCCCTGATAAAGCCTATAACATTAGATTTAGCCTAGTTATTCCTGAGAATGACTTTTCAACAGATGCGAGTACAACTTTATTAGCAAAAGAACCTATTATTTTGGGTGCATTTGCTAGGGCATTGGTTGAACGTGGCGAGGATGGTGGTTTAAACAGTTCAGAAGCCTATGGGATATACAAAGCGTCACTCTCTGACTTGATTGCTTTAGAGTTGGCTCGTTCCCCTGAAAACGATGCGTTTACGGCTGTTTAATGGCTCAACAGATACAAACATTTTCCATCACAGCCCCTGGCTTTTATGGGTTGAACACCCAAGACTCGTCTTTAGATTTAGCGAGTGGATTTGCTTTGACTGCGGTGAATTGTGTCATTGACCAATATGGTCGTGTAGGTGCTAGAAAAGGTTGGACAAAAGTTAACTCTGCATTAAACACAGATTTAAGCACAAACAACATTACTGCTATTGGCGAGTTGATTACAAATGATGGAACTTCATACATCATCATGGCTGGTAACAATAAGTTATACAAGTTGTCTAGTTCAACAATTACTACTTTGACCTATGGGGGAGGGGGTACTGCCCCAACCATTACCGCAAGTAATTGGCAAATGGCTAACTTGAATGGTGCAATGTTTTTGTACCAAACAGGGCATGACCCACTTGTATTTGACCCAAGTCTTTCTACAACGGCTTATAGACGGGTTTCTGAGTTAGCGGCATACGCAGGTACTGCCCAGTTAGGAAATACTGTTATAAGTGCGTATGGAAGGCTTTGGAGTGCTGATGTAAGCACAGAGAAGGTCACAGTCCAATGGTGTGATACTAAACTGCCAAACAAATGGAATACTGGAACGGCTGGCACTTTGGATACTACATCTGTATGGCCTAAAGGTGGTGACAATATCATTGCTTTGGGTGCTCATAATGGGTTTTTGTTTATCTTTGGGAAAAACAATATTCTTGTTTATTCAGGGGCTACTACTCCATCCACAATGGTGTTGGCTGATGTAATTACTGGTATTGGATGTATTGCTAGGGATTCTGTGGCATACACAGGTTCAGATATTATCTTTTTATCTGCTTCAGGTGTTAGAAGTGTTCTTAGGACTGTCCAAGAAAAATCTGCTCCATTGAGAGATTTGTCTAAGAATGTTCGTAATGACTTGATTACTTATGTGGCAGGTGAGGCAACAACCGCAATCAAAGCAGTTTATTCTGTCAAAGATGCGTTTTATTTATTAATGCTTCCTGCTCTTAAAGTTGTGTATTGTTTTGACATGAAAGCCGCTTTGCAAGATGGCTCGGCTAGGGTTACAACTTGGGATTCTATTGAACCATACAGTTTTGGCACAACAGTAGGCGGTACTTTATACATTGGTAAAGCAGGGTATTTGGCTACTTATAGCGGATATAACGACAATACATCTTCATACAGATTTCAATATTTTACCAATCACACAGACCTTGGTGCTCCTTCTGTTACTTCTATTTTGAAACGAATCAAAGTAGTGGTTATTGGTGGTTCAAACCAATATGTGATTATGAAATGGGGATATGACTTCAGTTCAAATTACTATCCTTATAGTGCAAAGATTCCAACACAAACTGTTGCGGAATATGGTATTGCTGAATATGGCTCAAATGCTACTGTAATTGCATATTATTCAGGTGGTATCACTATGAGTACATTGAGTGCTTATCCAACAGGTTCGGGTAAAGTTGTTCAAACAGGTTATGAAGCGGATATTAGTGGTTATCCATTAAGCATCCAAAAGATTGAAATTCATGCCAAAAATGGTAAAGTTGTTTAAGGAGAAATCATGGGTGATTATGTAAAGTCAACAAATTTTGCCGCTAAAGATGCGTTGTCATCGGGTGATACAAATAAGATTGTCAAAGGTACTGAAATCAATACCGAGTATGACAATATTGCAACTGCTGTTTCGTCTAAGGCTGATAAGGCAAGTCCTACCTTTACAGGTACTGTTAATGTTGCGGCAATAACCGCATCATCAACGATTACAGGGGCTTTGACGGGCAATGTAACAGGTAACTTAACAGGTGCAGTTACAGGCTCATTGGCAGGTGGTACAGGACTGCCTTTAACTACTGGTGTAACAGGCACTTTGCCAGTTGCTAATGGTGGAACGGGGGCGGCAACTCTTACTGCTAATAGTGTAGTATTAGGCAATGGTACTTCTGCCGTTCAGTTAGTAGCACCTAGTACATCAGGTAATTTACTTACCTCTAATGGAACGAGTTGGACAAGTGCCGCACCTCCTAGTAGTGGAGTGACTTCTCTTAACGGACAAACAGGTTCAATAACCAATACTTCTATTGATGCAATTGGTTCTGTAATTATTGCAGTAAATGGAATTACTGTATCAGATGGAACAATATTAACATCTATTGGAACTACATATTCTGGTTCATCTTTACGATATATAACAAATAGAAGTAGTAGTTTTATTGACCCCATATCAGGCACTGCCGCTTCTGCTTATGCTCCAACTTGTACATATCAAGGTGGAGGAACATCTTTGAGTGGTACTTGGAGAGCAATGTCAGCATCAAAAGCAATATATCAAAGTGATGGATATACATTTTATTGGTATACAGCATTATTTGTTCGTGTTTCATAAGGAAAAATTATGTTTACTATACAAATAGTTGAAAATCTTAAATGGGATAATTTAGAACATACAAGTTTTACTTGCGATGTTAAATATGAAGAATTTGATGAAAAACATCCTACTGGAGTTAACTTAAATGATAAATATTTACATATAAAAAACTTATGGTTAAGAGCAATTAATGGTGAATTTGGTGAAATTAAGGAATTTTCACAATGATTTATCCTAACTCTACACCTGAATTTCGTATATTAAAAAAAGAAAACGGAACACAGGTTATGCAATTGCGTTACATCAACAGACCGATGGGCTACACAGGAAAATGGATGGATGTCAACACGGAAGAAGAAAATGATTCACGCAGTAATGCCAAAGCACCAAGTCACGTATGACGGAGCAGTTCTCAACGTCTTCCATGCAAACAAAGGACAAGGGTTGCCTAGACATGAACACGCATACTCGCACCTCACAATGTGCCATGCAGGGTCTTGTGCGGTACGCAAAGAGGGCAAGGAACTCATAATGACCAAGGACACTCAACCTGTTAACTTGCTTGCTGACGGATGGCATGAGATTGAAGCGTTGGAAGATGAGACTGTGTTTGTGAATGTATTTGCTGAAGGTAAGGCATGAACCTCCCCGACTACATTACCCACCATTTTTCTGATGGACTGTATGCCAAAGAAGCGAGTATTCCTGCGGGAACTATGCTTATGCAACACAAGCATACATATTCCCATTTTGGGATACTTGCCAAAGGTAAGGTTGTAGTGGTCAATGATGGTGATATTAAGATTTACGATGCTCCTGCTTGCATAAATATTGAGGCAGGAAATCATCATGGGATTAAAGCGGTTACTGATTGTGTTTGGTTTTGTATTCATGCCACAGACGAGAAAGACCCGTCTAAGGTGGATGAAATTTTGATTCAAGGAGAATAATCATGGCATTTATGGGCGCACTTATTAGCGGAGGCATTGGGCTACTTGGTAGTTCCATGCAAGCAGATTCTAATGCGTCTGCGGCTAGGGCGGCGGCTGATGCTCAAACAGAATCAGCACGAATTGCGGCAGAACAAGCAAAATTTAGACCTGTTGGAGTTACTACTCGTTTTGGAACTTCTAATTTTGGAATGAGTCCTGAAGGTTATTTGACGAGCGCAGGATACACAGTATCTCCTGAACTTCAAGCCTATCAAAACAGGTTATCAGGTTTGCAAGGTGGTGCTTTAACGCAAGCAGAACAAGCACAAGGTCAGTATGCTCCGTTACAAGGTGCGGCTCAAAACTTGTTTGGTTTGGGGCAACAGTATCTTCAGCAAACCCCCGAACAAGTTGCTCAACAATACATGACTAACCAACAGGCTTTGCTTGCTCCTAGTCGTGATGTAGAAAGTGCTAGATTGGCTAATCAAATGTACAACACAGGCAGAGGTGGTTTGTCTGTGGCTCAAGGTGGCAATCTAGGTGCGGCTAATCCTGAACAACAGGCATTGGCTAATGCCAGAGCAATGCAAGACCTTCAGTTGGCGGCTAATGCACAACAAGCGGGTCAACAACAAACATTGTTTGGAGCAGGATTGTTTGGTCAAGGTGCTAACTTACTTGGTGGTTACCAACAAGGTCAGATTGGTGCATTGTCTCCATTCCAATCGTACTTGGCGGCTAATCAAGGCATTGAGTCATTAGGTCAAGCACCTTTGGATATTGGTGCTCAGTTGGGTGGTCGTGCGGCTACTGCGGGTGCTAATGCAGGCTCATTCCTGTATGGTGGTGGAATGGCGGCGGCAAAGACAATGCAACCTGCTAATCAACAAAACCCATTTGCTAGTGGTTTAACTGGTTTATCTAAAACGACTGGTATTGGTGGTGCTCTTAACCCATACATAAATGCACAACTTGCTAATCTTCAGTATGGTTCTGAAAATGTGTATGGATATGGTGGTGGTGGACAAGTTCCAACCGCAATCACAGACTGGTCAGTTTAAGGAATAATCATGGCAGATACAAACATTGCAGGTTTATTTGGGATTACTCCTGAGTTATACCAACAACAACAGCAACAATTAATTGATGCTGAAGCACAACAATTTGCTAAACTTGACCCTTATCAACAGGTAACTGCTGGTTCTTATGGGGCTGGTAGACAGTTGGGTAGAGGCATTGTAGGTGCTTTGGGTGGTCAAGACCCACAGTTGCAAAAAATAACGGCAATCAATGCTTTGTCTAAACAAATAGATTTTAGTAACCCTGAATCTATTATGCAAGGTGCTAATGCCATATCTCAAATTGACCCAACAACGGCTATGGGTTTGGCACAAAGAGCACAAACATTGGCTAAGTCTATGGCTGACGCAGGTAAAATAACTGAAGAAACTAAAAAAATAAATATTGAAAATTTGTCAAAACAAGGTCAAGTTGAACAATTAATGCAACAATTTAAGATGAGTCAAACAGAAGCATTAGCAGTTGCTTCTAATCCTGATTTGCTTAAATCATATTTAACACCTAAATCTGCACAAGTTATTGATTTGCTCAAAACTGGCAAATATTTACCTGAAAGTGTTATGGCTTGGCAAAATGGTGGAAAACTTGAGCAAATTGATAAATTTACTAAACCTACAGCAGATTTTGCGGCTAAAGCAGTTGAACTTGGGTTTGGTCAAAAGAATAACTTTGGCGATTATGCTCCCGAACAAATTGCTCAAATAAATACTGCTTTATTTAATGAAGATATTAAAAAGAAACAAGCAGGAGCAATGGCGGTCAAAATTCCTCTTGGAGATGTTCTTGAAAAAGTTTATTTATCAAGAGATAGAGAAGAAGCGGCTAAGAATTGGTCTAAAGCAGGTGAAGCATATACAGTTACTGTACCTTTAATTGAAAAACTTAATACTGTTCAAAATACAGTATCTAATGCTTATACAGGAGCAGGTGCAAATGCAAAACTTGCAGTATCTAAAGGATTGTCTGCTGTTGGTGTAAAAATTAGCGATAGAGCAACAGATACAGAAATTGCAGAAGCAATATCGGCTCAAGTTGTACAACAAATTGCTAAAGTTTTCCCTGGTTCTCAGTCAAACAAAGAGTTGGAACAATTACTTAAAAGTAAGTTTAATGTTAATCAAGAGTTGCCAACTATTATTCGTCTTATTGGTCAAATTAAAGATGAAATGTTGTCTCAAAAAGTTACTTATGAACAAGGTGCAAAATTACCTGATTCTGAAAGAACATCATTTAATGCTCATTTAGCACAAGGTAAAAATTACCAAGCAATTCAACAGTATCGGGCTTTAGAAGATAAATATCGTTCAGGAAAAATTACAGACCCTGAAAGAGAACAAGCAAAAACACTTAAACAACAACTTGGACTATAAGGCGGTTGTATGGCAACAGAAATCAATTGGGATGAAGCACCATCAATGACTCAAGGCTTGACAAGAGAGCAAGAGGCATTAAAACGACAAGAGTTAAACAGAACAAGAATGAGTCTTGCTGGAGCATTAAGTCCATTACCTGTTGAATCAACTACTAATTTACCTGAAATGGGTGGATTACTAGGTGGTTTAGCACCATTGGTATTTCCTGAATCTAAGATTGTTGCTCCAATAATGGCATTAACACGCAAAGCACCTGCCATTGCTCAACCATTTTTACCATCATTACTAGGCTCTACCGCAGGAACTTCTGCTGGTGTTTTGGCTGAACAAGGTTTAACTGGAAATATTCTTAGCCCCGAAACAGGACAAAAGTTGCTTGAAAAAAATGTACAAAATGCTATTTTTGATTTAGGTGGTAATTTAGCATTTACTGTCCTTGGTAAAACTATTACTGTTGGTCGTGATGCTTTAGAAAAAATTGGTATTGCTCCAAAACCTAGTGCTTTTGGAACTCCTGAATTAGAAGCAAGACGGGCGGCTCAAGAATGGTTATCTTCTCGTGATGCTACTTTGACAAAAAGTCAATTAACTGGTGAAGGTGGTGCAATAGAGGGTGCTTTAAAATATACAACAGGAGCACCTGCATTTAAAGAACAACAAGTAAATGTTAGAAAAGCCTTAGAACAAGGTGTTAATGATGTTAAATCTACATTAGATACTTCTGATGCTTTTAATTTGGCATTAAAACAAGGTGACCCAACTCAAATGGCTATTGGAGATAGATTCCAAAATGCTATTAAAGTTGCTGATACTGAAATGAAAGCCAAATATAAGCCTATTTACAATCAAATGGAAAAAGAAGGTGATGGTTTATTGGTAGATTTGTCTCCATTAAAAAGTGCCGCAAAAGAAGAATTAGATAGGCTTAATAAAAACAAAGCAATGTCTAGTGCGGCTAATGATAAACGAGCCGTTTTAGAGCAAATACTTCAACAAGAAGATAAAATTTCTTTTAGTACAGCTCATGATTTGAGAAGTGATTTCCTTGCTAGTGCTAGAGATGCTTCTAAAGAAGGTCAACCAGCATCTACTCTTGAAGCATATTACAAACGATATGCACAAGGATTAAGAAATAATATGGATTCTGTTGCTGTTATTACTTTTGGTAATGAAGAACAAAAAGCAAAAGCAAGGCAGTTAGGTTTAGTTGGCGGTATTGACCAACCAGCAGGATTGCGTACAGGCCAATTTCAAACATACAATATTGAATCGTTGTCAAAAATGAATTTGCCTACTACTGAAGCAAACATTAAAAACAATGACCTTCTTAAAAACTATTGGGATGCTCAAAATGCCTATGGTAGCGCAATGGAAGGACTTTATGGTGGAGCAATGAGAACTGCTCTTAAATCTGAGCCTTCTGCTGTTGGAGAATATTTATTTGATATAAATAGACCTGAAAGAATACAAGATGTTGCTAAAGCAGTTAGAGAAATGCAAAAGTATTTGCCTGCTAATCAAAGCAAAGGTCTTATCCAAGAATTGCAATATGGTTACATAAATAAAATGTTTGGTTCTCCTGAAGGTGTAACAAACTTTACTAAAAAAATGGAAGACAAAACATTTAAAGAAGGATTTGATTATTTATTTAGGGATGCAACTACTAAAAAACAATTGACTGATATTGCAAATGCCGCCAAATATGGTCTTGAAGAAGAAGGTGGAACTACTGCTTTAAGAACAAGATTGGTGTCTGCTGGAGCAACCACAGCAACGGCAGTAGGTGCATATTTAACATTGCCTAATTCTGTTCAAAGTCAAATTAATTTACCTGAAAGTATTGCCACAATTGGTGCTTTATATTTAACTCCAAAGTTTATTAGTAAAGCATTGACAAACAAAGATGCAATGGATGCTTTGGCTATGATTTCAAAAGGTCAAAAAAATCCAAAATACATGGGCGCAGTTTCAGGGAAAATTGCAGATATGCTTAACAAGTCAGGCATTATTGACAATGAATATTTAAATGAAGTTAACCAATTTACTACTGGAAAATCACAAGCCTATCAACCATCATCTCAGCCTTCAGTTGCCCCTATCAATTGGGATACAGCACCTCAAGCACAACCTGTACAGTAGGAGTGACCTATTGACCCGCTTACCATCCTTGCAATGGCGAATGGCTGTGTGGCGGCTATTCGAAAAGGTTGTGAACTTTATAAGCAAGTCAAAGGTACTGTTGCCGATGCTCAAAAGACATTTAACGAAGTTAAGACCATCACTAAAGAAGTGGGTGGATTCTTTGGAATGTTCAAGAAAAAGGTTGAAATCCAAGTTGAAGTCCCTGTTGAGCAACCAAAGGGAAAGAAGCATCAGCCTGTTATTGATGAAAATACAGTTTATGCAGAGTTGGCAACAAATCTGTCTAAGTTGTTCCGCCTTCAAGAACAATTGTCTAAGTACATTAGAAACGAAGAAGAAAAGTCTAAAACAGTCTATGACCCTGACCAAAACCTTATGGAGTCAGCACTTCAAAGGGTCTTGGTTCAAGAGCAGATGGACAAGTTGGCAGAGCAAGTTCAATGGGAGATGATTTACAACAGTCCTCCTGAACTGGGAGCATTGTTTAGCAAATGTCACCACATGAAGGTGCAGATTACCCATGAGCAAGACCATGCTAGGGCAAAGATTGAGAAGAAAAGACGGGAGGCCAAACGCAAGCAAGACGAGATGACATCAAAGATTCAAGATAACTTGATATATTTTGTTGCTGTTTTCTTTGTATTTTCAGCTTTGGCGTTTACTTGGTGGGTTATCGTGTTAGACAGAAAGGTTCGATATGGGTGGTAAGAATGAATTTAGTAATAATTATCATCTGTGCGTTTGTTTTTGTAATCATATTGCCGTTGATTACGAGTGTGTATTTGGATGTTAAACAGACTCAAAAAGAGGTTCAGGCAGAGATGAAAAAGGTTGAAGTTCTGAGACGTAAAGTTGATAGAAAGGTTGAGAAAGATGAGTAAATATCTGTTGATTTTGTTATTGCTAGTGGCCTGCGAAGACACATAATGTCAGCATTTGAGTTAAAATTCGAGACACCAAACGGCTGTAACCGATTGGCATCTCTAACCAATATGATGAAAGGACATCAAATGGCTGAAAAAATTTTAACACGGGATAGATTGTGTGAGTTGCTAGATATTGATACTGAAAAAGGAATTTTTATTTGGAAACACACAATGGGCGGTAAGGCTAAAAAAGGTCAACAGGCTGGTAATATTAATTTACAAGGTTATTTAATAACTGGAATTGACCAAAAAGATTACTTAGGTCATAGATTAATGTGGCTTTATGTTTACGGAGCATTACCTTTATTACAAATAGACCATATAAATCGAATAAGACACGATAATCGACCTGTTAATTTGAGATTGGCAACTCAAAAACAAAATAGTGAAAATATGTATAGGTTAAAAAACAATACATCAGGTTATCGTGGCGTTAGATGTGAAAATAGATTAAAAGAAAAACCTTGGTCTGCAACTATTACACATAATTATCAAACTAAACATTTGGGTTATTATTCAACAGCAGAAGAAGCGGTTGAGGCTAGAAAAAAGGCTGAAGATTTATATTTCACACACCATGTATAACTATGAATAAACTCAAACTTACTCTAATTTTTGCATCATTTGTAATTTCAGGATGTCACGATTCTTACAGATATACTTGCCAAAACCCTGACAATTTCAATCTTGCAGAGTGTCAGAAACCCAAATGTTTATTCACTCAAACTTGTCCTGAATACCTTGTAGCACCTATTGCTTTGGAGAAGAAAATTGAACCTGAACAACCAAAACCGCTTGTCAAATGAAGACATAGAAACCCGTATATGGGCTTTTGTGGTCATCATGGTTACTCTCATTCTTGCAGGGATTGTGTTTGCACTCCTGTATAGCGTTACTTTTGTAGTTCAGCCTATCAAGAGCATGGCTCCGATAGACCAAGCCTATACTAAGATGCTCAACGACATTGTGTTATTGATTGTTGGCGGCATCGGTGGAGTCATTGGTAAAAAGGGCGTAGGAGCAGTTGTTCAATCATTGGCTACTCCTAGTACCCCTACACCTCCTGTCGTTCATCTTAGCCCTGTTTCTGCCCCTTCTGTGGCTACTGGTGCATTGCCAGTATGGGTCAATCCTCCTTTGGATGAATCTTGGACACCTCCACCACCTCCTACAACGCCTCCAAGCCTTGAGGCTGACCATGAACGTGAGTTGTTGGCTGAAGCAAGAGAGAGTGTCAAATGATTGCGTTACCTAATCCTTGGTTTATTTTGGGGGCAATTTCTGTTGCCACTTCTGCTTACTTTTGGGGTCATCACAAGGGATGGGATGCCCGTGACCAAGAAATGCAAGCACAGATTGCCAAGTTGAATGAGGAATCTAGGACAAAAGAGCAAGAACTGAGTAAGTCGGTTAACGAGAAAAGTTATGCACTAAGGAAAGCAAATGATGAGATTACTAAAAAGCAGTCTGATATTTCTAAACTTGTTGATGCTGGTAGCCTGCGCCTCCCGACCCCAAGTTGCGTATCAACCCCCACAGATGCCACCCCTACCCCCCGAAATAGGGAAGAAGCAAGACCCGACCCTTACGGAGAGACTATTAAAGCTATTGTCGCCCTCGCCATCGAAGGAGACAGGAACACCACCCAACTCAACGCCTGTATCGACACCTACGAGCAAGTAAGAGGAGTAATCAATGTCAATAAACGCTGAACAATTAAAGAGACTTCACATAGACGCTAAGTGGGTTGACCCATTGAACGAGACATTCGAGCGTTTTGGTATATCTTCTGTTAATCAACAAGCCTGTTTTATTGCTCAATGTGGGCATGAGAGTGGTAGTTTTAGATTACTTGAAGAAAACTTGAACTACAAGGCAGTTACTTTGACTAAGTTATGGCCTAAAAGATTTCCCACGATTGAGTTTGCTAACCAGTTTGCTGGTAATGCAAAGGCTATTGCCAACAAGGTTTACTCTAGTCGCATGGGAAACAGGGATGAAGCATCAGGAGACGGCTATCGTTTCAGAGGCAGAGGTTGTATTCAACTTACTGGACACGATAATTACTACCATGCAGGAAAAGCATTAGGGGTTGATTTTGTTATGCAACCTGATTGGGTTTCTACTCCTAAATATGCGGCACTAACTGCTGGATGGTTTTGGAGCACCCACAAATGTAATTTACCTGCGGATGCCCTAGACCATGTTAAGTTAACTAAGATTATTAATGGTGGAACAATTGGTATTGATGACAGAATCAAACACACTAACGAAGCATTGACAGTTTTAACATAAATAACCCTGTCATATTGCTATGACTAAATATCAATATGCCTAAAAATCATTCTGATGACGAATTTATTGCAATTTGGGGAATTCACAAATCACCCGCTAAAGTTGCTAAAGCATTAGACGTGGATATACGTCAGATTTACAGAAGACGTAAATCAATAGAAATTAAACACAAAATTAAACTTGAAACTGAACTTGAAGATATTACAAAAAATGTCATTCAATACGTTTCTACTGCTCATACACATAATGCTAGGAAAAATCTTGGTATCTTAAATGGTACTGTTATTGTCTTTTCTGACGCTCACTTTTGGCCTAATGAGAGAACAACTGCTTACAAGGGATTGCTTTGGGCTATTGAGAATTTACAACCCAATGCTGTTATCAACAATGGGGATGCCTTTGATGGTGCTTCAATTAGCAGGTATCCAAGGATAGGATGGGACTCTAAGCCTACTGTACGAGAGGAATTAAGAGCCTGTGAGACTGCTTTAGGTGAGATTGAGGAGTATGCCAAGATTGCTAGGCATAACGTCAAACTGGTGTGGCCTTTGGGAAACCACGATTCTAGGTTTGAAAATATGTTGGCTCAACACGCAGGACAATTTGAAGGTGTCCAAGGATTTAGCCTGAAAGACCATTTCCCTGCATGGATTCCATGTTGGTCATGTTGGGTAAATGAGACTGTTGTTGTTAAACATCGGTGGAAAGGTGGAGTTCATGCTACCCATAACAATACTGTTAATTCAGGCACTTCATTTGTAACTGGTCATTTACACAGCTTAAAAGTTACCCCATTTACGGATTACAACGGCACAAGATACGGAGTGGATACGGGTACTTTGGCGGATATTGATGGCAAACAATTCGTAGATTATTTGGAAGATTCACCCGTCAACTGGCGTTCAGGTTTTGTTATTTTGACTATAAAAGACGGAAAATTAATAATTCCCGAATTGGTGCAAAAGTGGTCGGAAAATAATATTGAATTTAGAGGCGAAGTAATAAATGTTAAGGCATATTAAAAAAGGGGGTTATTAGCCCCCTTTAGATTAGTCTTCTTCGCACTCGTCTTCTTCTTCGTCATCCTCGAATTCTACCCATTCTTCATTGAGTTCATCATAGATGTACCATACTTCGTCTTCGTCATCAAACCACCAAGCATAACCTTCTTCGTCATACTCAACGTCTGACCAATCGTCTTCATCGTCAAACTCGTCTTGTTCAAAGTCTTCGTCTTGGTCATCAAAGTCAAATAACTCATCTTCTTCCTCTTGCATTGTTTCTACAAATTCTTGAATTTCTGCAAGTTTGTAAAACTGGTTGCTTGATGCAGTTAATGTTAAACCAAAAAAGTCAATCTCAATTGTGTAATCCATATTGTTCCCCTGTTTATAAAGCCTAAATCCCTTGTAGCAATGCGCCACAAATGAATCCTAGACCTACTTGATGATACAAATATGGCATTTTTGGGCAAGACAGAACTAAGTTCTCAGTCCTGAATTGCCAATAAAGACACAACAAAAAGTAGTATAACAAGCATACCAATAGCACAACCTATGCCAAGGACTGTCACTAACATGACAACATTACTCATGGTTAACTCCTTTAAAAAGACTTGTCCTATTAATATGAAGAAATCCACTCTCTTTCGCTTTTACCTGACTTAGACCTTACAAGTCTCCCAGTCTGAACAATTAGACCTTGTTTCTCAAGTTCGTTTAAACGCCTTGAGACCTGACTTTTATCTAACCCAGTATGTTCGGCTATCCCATCCTTTCCAAGTGCTCCAAAGGTCTGTAAACACTCCAAAATCTGCGTTTGATGGTGCTTGGAAAAGTCTTTGACTGACTGTGCCGCTTCATGTGAGGTTTGTGGGTCGTTTTTACGAGCCAATTTAAAAGGTGGTGAGTTTAAGAATTTCTCAACTGCACCGCCAAACCATGTTTTATCCAAAGAACTCATTATTAACTCCTGTTTGTTAAATGGGTGGGGCTACTCGCTACGTCTATTCAGCATCCGCTTTCACCCCGTTATATCAAAATGGGATTGAATCGTCTGATTCTTGTTTAGGGTAACTCTTGGCTTTGTAATCCTCATCCTTTGGAGAGACTGCCAAACCCATGAATTTGCCTGTTTTACCCTCTTTTATCCATGCTGACAACCAATATTCTTGATTACCAACTCGGATATTGCCTTTGTAATCAGGTTGATTGCCTGTTTCTTTCTTGTCATTCTTAAACAAAACGCCTGAATTGTCCCGTTTTTCTTCCATCATTTATTCCTTTAATTTCATCAATTTATCAACTTTTATGCTAACTTCATCTAAGAATTTAGTCACCTCTTTCTCCAGTTCATCAATGTAAGAATTGTCCCTTGGGATTCTCTTGATAAACAACTGAAGTCCATTAGGCATACGATTGTCATAACTCACGAAATAACAAAACTGTCTACCTGTACAAGCCATTTGCCATTGCATTTGGTCTATGTAATCCTTTGAAATATTGCCATCAACCAATGTTTCAATGTGCGTATGCGTCATTGGACACTTGATTTCGATTAAAGAATCATCACCTACAAGGCCATCAGGACTGGCAGAAGACATTGCAATAGTTGGATGGTCAATAGAACCTACCTCATCAACCAAAACCCCTACCTTTGCCTCAAAAGCCGCCCTTGCCAAAGGCTCAGTCTCGATTCCATACAACATTGCTGAGTTTTGATAGGATTCTGCCACTTGACCTGTGATTCTTTCAACCACCAATTGAGCCATGTATTTAGCCCTTGATGTTGAATAACCTGTCTTTGTTTTGGCAACAATGTCAGAGATACGGGAAGCAGTTGCTTTACCACATCTACTCTGCATCCATTCAGGAGTGCCTTGTTGAATATCGCTCATTTCAAGCCACCCTTCTTAGCATCTTTAGCCGCAATAATCTTCTTCTGAGCAGAAATATCCCCACCAGTAGCCTTAATAGCGTCTGTGTGAGCCTTTTTTAACTCGTCAAGGGTAGTGCAAGCATCAATAGCCGCCAAGTGGTCTGCGAGTTCCTGTGCATCCATTGTTGGCTGAGAACCAGTTGTGGCATCCAAGGCGTCATGCTCAACAATATGAAGCACCGACACCCACAAATAGCGTGTTAGATAGGTCTGAACCGCACCCAAATTCTGCACTTCATGGCAACCTTTTAGGGCGGCTGAAGACATGGGGCTAGTGAAGACAATAATTTCTTCAGGCTTATCAACATTAACAACAATCAGTTCTGCTTGTTCTTTGTTAAATCTAACAATAGAAGTAAGACCAACCTCGTTAAATATCTCTATTGCTGGAACAACAAAATCTGCCAACTCAAAATAGTTGTATCCTGCAAACTTATTGTGACCTGATTTCTTGAGGGATTTTTTGTGAAACTTGGCTCGTGCATCATTTAATTTTTGATATACATTCATTTTTGACTCCTTTTATTTTCTGACACCCGTTGCTGTTCTTGTACTATCCACATTGCTAACAAAGTTAAATCAAAGTGTAAACTAGCGATTTCGCTACTAAACCCTTCGTACTTTCCTTCCAAGCATCGGTCGGACAACATTTTCGTTTTTGATTCTATTTGTATCAGAATCGTTGAATAATCCATTAGCATCATTAACTCCTGTCTTTGTTGAAAACTTTTGAAATGTTTTAGCCACATTAGTTTGGGCTGAATTTGTGTAGATAAACTCTTTATCAGTAATGCTGATACTGGGTTTAACAACACGCTGAACCTTTAACTTCACCCCTTTCTTTGATTTGTTGCTGAACGATTTTAAACTGGGTTGATACGGCAAAATCTCGTAGTTGTAGTCTATGGTTTTGCTCCACCACATCACAAAATCCTGTCCCATTTTCCTGAGTGCCATTTTGATTGAAATAGTCATTAGAATTTTCCAGTTCATTAAGAAAATAGTCTTTGAGTTTCATACAACCGCCTTTTTTTGACGTATAGAATCCTCAAAACGCTCAAGGCGAACTAACCTATATTCATCTAATTCCTCTGAACTGTCAACCCATTTTGTAGTTATTTTTCCATCAACACGCAACTCTGCTATACGTTTGGCATAGGTGTTTAAACGCTGTGTAATAATGTCTGCCATGCTTGTGAAGTCATTGGCTTGATAGGCTTCTACCATTGCCTTTGAGTCCCGCAGTTGGTCGCACATTTCGTTGGCTGTCAACTCTTGTTTAACTGCATACATCTCGTCTTGAATCTTTAAGTTTTTCATCATTTACTCCTGTTAAAAATGTATCTTCTCAGATTTATTGATTAAGGGAATCGGTGTTTACCCTATGTGCCATGTTTTTAATAAAGACTGCTAATGATGCTGTTGTGTCACCACCATTTTTCATCTTTGCAACCTCATTGGCACAGTTAATCAAGGCTGAAGTCCAACCCTGTAAAAAGATGTGCCATGCCGCATCTTCTGTAAACTCATATTCACCAAATATTCTGATAAATTCTGATTGTGCTTTATTCATACACTTTCCTCCACATATTTTTCCAATCTTCTAATATCTTTCATTGTCAAATAATCTTCAATGTCTACCAATTCGTCATCAACTAAGATGAATGTAAAAACATCAACTCGAAACTCAACACCATTCTCAGGGTCTGATTCCTGAACTTCAAATGTCATCACCACCTTGTCAACATTGGGATACTTCTCGTTAAACTCCACGTTTTCGCAAAGGTTTGGCAACATTGCAATTTCATACTCAAAGTCATAGTAGTTGGGACTCATTTTCAACACCTTTTAAGAAACGGAACATACCGCAATAAGGACTTTGCCATAAAATCTCAAATTGTTTTACAGGGTTTTCCCTAGTTGACTTAAAATAAATCCAAGGCATATTTACATCTTTCACAATCTGCGATAAACTGTTTGGAAACTGGCTACCTTTAGCGGGGGAAAAGTCGATTCATCACCGACCTGCCTATGTTTCCTTCGTGATGACAACCAATGATGTAAGGTTAGTATGCACTACTATAATTTTCATATAGGCGATTACAAAAGCCACACCCACCACCTTTCTTTAATGGAAGATTTGGCTTACAGGAGATTGTTAGATTTCTACTATCTTCATGAATCACCGATAAAACAACGAGATATTGCTAGACAAATAGGCATGAAAGACCTTGAACAAGAGGTTTTAACAATATTGGATGAGTTTTTTATTTCTACAGAAAATGGATACATTCATACTAGAGCAGATGATGAAATTAGTAAATATCGTAAATTTACTGAGGATGGAAAGAAAGGTGCGGCTATAAGGTGGGCAAAGGGAGGCTATAGCCCCCCTAATGCTACCCCAATAGCAACCAATAACCATAAACCAATAACCAATAACCATATAGATACACCTATCGGTGTTTCTGATTCTGTTTTTCAGGAATTCAAATCTTTAAGAAAAGCCAAGAAAGCCCCTATAACTGAGCGAGCCATTGATGGAATTAGGACTGAGGCTGAAAAGGCAGGCTGGACTTTAGAGCAGGCAATGACAGAATGTTTGGTTCGTGGTTGGACAGGGTTTAAGGCTGATTGGGTTGTCAAGCCTAATATTTCCGACAAGGTGCATCAGACTGTGCCAAGCACATTTGAACGTGACCCTACCTTGGTTGCATTGGATGAGAGTATTAAAAATGCAAAGACTAATCCTGAGATGATTGCCATGATTCGTGAAAAACTTAAAGGCAAAACAATATGATTCCACTTCAAACTATTGATGGCAAAGTGTACATAGAGTCTAATTTTGTTGCGAAAGCGTTTAAACAGGCTCTAAACAGGGAAAGAATAGAATGTGTTAAGTTAGTAGATGCTTACTCAGGAGACAGCGCAAAGACTATTTTTGAGATTATGAAAAGAAAAGAATTGGAGTGGGAAGATGAATTATGAAGACGCAAAACGAATTCTTGACAAACACAAAGAAGGAAGCCACGACTACTCTATGCTCACAATCAATCGAGCCTTATATCTCACAGGAGACATCGTATCGGACTCAGTTAGATTGGCTTGTGAAGTTGGCAAATACGAAAGGTTGGAAAGAGTACACATGGAACAGAACGAAGGAACTGAACGAGATTCAGTTATTCAATGGAATCAAAGACGATTTGGTAAAGATAATGAGGTCACAGAATGACAAGACCAAAGAGTGAAATAACGAATGTTCAATGTACAGTTTGCATTAGGCTGACACCACCACTCAGAGACGAATATAGACGATTGGGTAATGCAAACTGGTTGCGTAAACTACTGGCTCAAAGCATTGAGCAAGAGCGTTTAAACAAGGTTAAACAATGACTATTTGGATTGGCATAGACCCTGCCGCAGTAACTGGTGCATTAGGGGCAATTGACTCAAAAGGTGGGTATATCGACTCGTTTATGATTGAACACAAGGACAAGCACATATTAGCCCTTGCGTTTAAATCTCGCATATTGGGAGTTATTCCACCTGATGAGGATGCCCAAATATGCTGTGAATCAGTCCATGCAATGCCCAAGCAAGGGGTTTCTAGTACATGGGTTTTCGCACGTGCAGTAGGTGTCATATCGGCTGTTTGTGAGTTAACAAGATACCCGTTTCACTTGGTGACACCTCAGAAGTGGAAGGGATACTACGGGCTAACGGCTGATAAAAATGAATCATTAGACATGGCAAGGATGTATTGGCCTGAAGCCAAATTGAAGCTAAAAAAGGATTCACACAGGGCAGAATCGTTACTTATTGCAAACTGGTTAAGGCATCAAATAAATGGCAAAGATTGAGCAAAAACAGAGGATTTTTTATCTTACTGATGCAGAGGTTGAAATATTTAAAAGGGTCGGTGATGGCAACATGAGCGAAGGCGTAAGGGTATCGGCAAGATGGGCAACCCACTTTTTTAATATTGGATTGACAACTGATATTGACTTGAATTATGTTGGGCTGATAACCATAGCAGACAATGAACATGAATAATATGCCACTAGAATCGATTTTAAGGCACTTTAGAGACGTTTTTTTTGGGTTTACTTGATACCCTACATTGAAATAAAATAATCGCTTAAAAGTGGTTTAATTTTAGGCAATAAAAAACCCACCGAAGTGGGTTGTAAGTAAGTGTTTACTAATTTAATTAAATGATCGCATTCTGACAAAATAAGGCGCATAAAAACTGCGGTCTTCATTTCGACCCCTGCCGCTCATGTCGATCACTGACAAAACGACTTGACTAAAGCAATATTTTTGCGCTGTTTCTTTTTTTATATGACCAGCAAATACTCGCATTTTTGAGCCGTTTGGGGTATTTGAAAAACAATATGATTTTTTGATATAACTCATTTTGAAACCTTTCGAAGGATGATTTTTAAGAGTAGGGCAATGGCGGCATAAAGCATGTTTAAACACTTTCAATGTTGGCGATAAACAATGGAATCATCGGTTTCACCGATTAAAACCCCCTCATCTGCCAAATAGTCCAGAACCTTTGACTTATGGTCTTGTGACTCATCGTCAAGGGTTTTATCGTGAAGCAAATAATCGTTGGCTATTTCTTGCCATGTGGCCTCTGCGAACTCGCAACAAATAGCGATAACATCTAACTCGAATTCCTCGCCATCTTGTTCACAATCTTCAAAGTAATCAAATAAGACGGCTAAACCCTCATAAGTAAAATTATCGGGTCTTAATTGTGAAAATGCGGTTCTAAAATCGTGAATTGATACAGTTGTTTTCATGTTTACACCTATAAGAAAATTAAACTATGCTAAACATAGCCCCTGCGAATTGCAGGCCATAAACCCCTCTTTTGAAGGGTTTACAGTCTGAAATTAAGCCTCTACTGGTTGATTTTCTACTGGTTTTACAGTAGGTCTATTGCACCATGCAGGGATATTAGGGTTTATACAGTTGTCACGCATGGGCATGATGATTCCAATAAATAAATCGGTGCAGTCCAAGGCAACTAACCCGCTATCGTTGCCTCTTTGTTTAAAAGATACTGCTACACCATTTGGATTTTTATTGCCCGATAAATCCGCCGCACAATCGTGAAATGCCATAACATAATTAGGATTGTATGTGCTTGGTGCAATTTGGGAATCATCTAGGTTTTTTGGCATTACTTGGTCGCATTTGGGGAAATTACCCTCTAACACCCCAAATGTATAAGTAGTGCTATCCATGCCAATAACTGTAATTTTTGCCCCGTCTACTGTAAAGAATAGGGTTTCCTCACCTTTTTTACCCGTTGCCGCTAATGTCTTAATTGCATCATTAGGGATAATGACACTACATTGTGTCTCGCATGGTGTTTCATCTATCAATAATCGGCCTAATATATGACCATTTGTAGCCTCTAAGTAAGTACCCCGATTATTTTGCACTACATGGATACCCTGCAAATAATAACGTATATCTTTAATTGCAGAAAATCTAGATAATGCTTTTAATTGTTTGCGTTGAATTGTGAATTTCATTTTTTACACCTTTTAAACCCTGCAAAAGTACAGGCCAAAGGGTACGTTATACCCTTCAGTCTAAACTCTTTCAGTTGTAAATAGTTAAAATGATGCCAAGTGCAAGCGAAGCCAGCAGGCAAGCCAAAAGAGTGATTTTATCGGTTTTATCCATGATGTTTAAACGCCTATTTAGTTGATTGATTGATACTGATTATTGTTAACCAGTACAGATAATATAACGTCACTACTATTTAAAAGATACTAGGATAAACCCTATGTTTTCCCATTATTTATACTATGATAAACCCTAGTAGATTAAAGTATTAAGTAATTGATTAAATAATTTATATATCTAAAAGTAATAAGGACTATAGATAAGGGTGCATCAATCATATATAGACTCAAATGCGAATGATTCTCATTTGCAATAACCTACTGTTGCATAAATACAACTGTATATTCTTACAGTAGTAGTAACCCTATGAGTGTTAACCCTGTCAGGGTAAACCCTATGAGGGTAAACCATTAAGGGTTTGTATGGGGGGAGGGGGTGGTCAAGGCGTGAAATATTTGTGGGAGCCTCCTACCCACACGAGAAGGTAAAATTAGACTTTTACCCAAACAAGCCAATCCTGATTTAGAAAAGAAGATGAAACTGGTGTTTCAGACAGATGTAAGACATTACCCGTATGTGGGTGTATCTCAAAAAAGAGATGAGCCTCTTGTTTATCCCCTAAGATTAGGGTAACTCGTTAGAGTTCTAAGTTACTATTAGTTTGTCAGACTAAGAGTTCAGACTACTTTGCCCCGTTTGTTTGTTAACTACTAGAGACTCGTCTGATTCACTACGTTTATCCCAATTGGTCGGCTCTACCGCATGGAGGGGTGGGTGATGCCCCCAGTTGTTTAATATTATAGGGGTTTACCATTATTGTCAAACAATGTATATTACGTCTACTTCCCTATTGGATAAAAGTATGAACGCCTACGATGCACTCCCTGAAAAAATAAAGAAAAAAAGTGGTAGACCAAAGGGTTCTGTTGACTTCAATAAGATGACGATGAGTAAACTGGCAAACCATCCTATCGTCTCTTTACCCAAGACTGAGATACAAAGAGTCAGAGAACTGAAAGACCTTTTGTTAAATAGCGCAGGTAGTGGAGTGGTTCAAAAGGCAGTTGACATTGCCTTGAATGACGAACACCCCTCTCAGATGGCGGCAATCAAACTCTGTATGGATAGGATGCTTCCCGTTTCACTATTTGAAAAAGAAGGTAAACAGAGAAATGCCGTGACTATTAATATTACTGGGATAGGTGGCTCACCCATTGAGCCTGTCATTGTTGATGAAGTAGAAGATGTAGAGGATAAGAATGTCTGATTTAAACTTCTCACTCCTTCCTTGGCAACAAGAAGTCTTTGCTGATAACACAAGGTTTAAAGTGGTTGCCGCAGGGCGTAGATGCGGTAAATCAAGGTTAGCGGCTACTGCACTCATCATTGAGGCACTTAAATGCCCTGCTGGTTCTGCCGTTCTCTATGTTGCTCCTACCAATGGTCAGGCTCGACAGATTATTTGGGATGTATTGCTCGACATTGGGCGAGATGTGATTCAGTCTAGCCATATCAATAACATGGATATAACGACAATCAATGGGGCTAAAATCTATGTCAGGGGTGCTGATAGACCCGATACCCTTCGTGGTGTGTCCCTAACCTATGCGGTTTTGGATGAGGTAGCAGACATTAAACCTGAAGCATGGGAACAGGTAATTCGTGCTTCATTGTCCGACAAAAAAGGTCGGGCATTATTTATTGGGACTCCAAAAGGGAGAAACTGGTTTTATGACCTGTTTAAATTGGGTCAGACAGAAGAAGATGATGATTGGAAAAGTTGGCACTTTACAACAAAGGATAATCCCCTGATTGACCCAACTGAGATAGATGGGGCAAAGAAAACCTTGAGTTCCTTTGCGTTTAAGCAAGAGTATATGGCTTCCTTTGATAACGCAGGGAGCAACATCTTTAAAGAAGAATGGATTAAATATGGCGAAGAACCTGAACACGGCAGTTACTTTATTGCAATCGACTTGGCTGGCTTTGAAGAAGTGGCTAAACAAGCGGCTAACTCGAAGAAAAGACTAGATGAGTCTGCCATTGCTGTGGTTAAGGTCACAGAGGATGGCAAATGGTTTATCAAAGAGATTGTGCATGGGCGGTGGGATATTCGGGAGACTGCCGCCAAGATACTGATGAAGATGCGAGATTACCGCCCAATTAGTATAGGAATTGAGCGTGGAGCGTTAAAAAACGCAGTTTTACCATATTTATCTGACCTAATGCGTAAAAATAATGTATATTCGCATATAGTTGACTTGACTCATGGCAATAGGAAGAAGGCTGACCGAATCATTTGGTCACTTCAAGGGCGGTTTGAACACGGGCGTATTGTGTTGAATAAAGAAGAAGACTTTGATGACTTCAAAGACCAACTTCTAATGTTCCCCTCACAAGGCGTACACGATGATTTGCCCGATGCCCTGTCCTACATAGACCAGTTAGCCGTCACTTCTTACTACGAAGGTGAAGAAGATGAAGATTGGCAACCAATGGACATAATTAGTGGGGTTTAAATGGCTACCAAAAAAGAACCGAAACTAGAACAAAACGAGTTTTACGAACCAACTGATGCTGACAAAGACTTAGTTCAGTTTGTTGTTGACCATTGCGACAGATGGCGTGAATATCGTGACTCTAACTACCTACCCGATTGGGAGGAATATGAGCGTATCTTTCGTGGTCAATGGGCTGAAGAAGACAAATCTAGGGAGTCTGAGCGTTCACGCATCGTAACCCCTGCCACACAACAGGCAGTTGAGACTCGTCATGCTGAAATTATGGAAGCCATCTTTGGACAAGGTGACTTCTTTGACATTGAAGACAATATCCAAGATGTAAATGGAACTCCTATTGATGTGGGTATGCTTAAAAAGCAACTCATGGAAGACTTCAAGAAAGACAAGATTAGAAAGTCTATTGACCAAATTGAATTGATGGCTGAAATCTACGGAACAGGCATTGGAGAAGTTGTTGTTAATACTGAGAAAGAGTATGTCCCTGCAACTCAACCGATTGCTGGTCAACAAGGACAAGCCGCTATCGGTGTAATGGAAAGAGATAGGATTTCTGTCAAGATTAATCCCATTAATCCTAAGAATTTCATATTTGACCCTAATGGGACAAGTATTGAAGACTGTATGGGCGTGGCTATCGAAACTTTTGTATCAATCCACAAGGTTGTGGCTGGCATTGAGTCAGGAATGTATCGCAAGGTTGATATTGGCTCGACTCCTGATGACGAAGATTTAGAAGCAACCCAAGAGATTAGTCAGTTTAAAGACCAAAAAGTTAAACTAATGAAGTATTTTGGGCTTGTCCCCCGTGAATACTTGGACAACCTAGAAGACAACAAAGATGTTGCCGACTTATTCCCCGAAGATTCACAAGCAGATGACTATTCTGACCTTGTAGAGGCAATTATTGTCATTGGTAACGACAATCTGTTACTCAAGGCTGAAGAAAATCCTTACATGATGAAGGATAGACCGATTCTGTCCTATCAAGATGATACTGTTCCTAATAGACTGCTTGGCAGAGGCACAGTTGAGAAAGCATACAATATGCAAAAGGCTATGGATGCTCAAATTCGTAGTCATTTAGATTCTCTTGCGTTGACCACTTCACCTATGATTGCAATGGATGCGACAAGGCTCCCAAGAGGTGCAAAATTTGAGGTGAAACCCGGAAAAGCCATTATGACCAATGGTGCTCCTAGTGAAATTCTGTATCCTTTTAAGTTTGGACAGACAGATGGAAACAATCTTGCAACTTCTAAAGAGTTTGAGAGAATGTTACTTCAAGCTACGGGTACGCTTGACTCAAATGGGATGGTATCTCAAGTCAGTCGTGATGCTGGTCAAGGCGGTATGTCGATGGCGGTGGCTTCTATTATTAAGAAGTACAAACGCACTTTGGTCAACTTTCAAGAAGATTTTTTAATTCCGTTTATCAAAAAAGCGGCCTTCCGCTATATGCAGTTTGACCCCAACAGATACCCTTCTGTTGACATGAACTTCATTCCAACTGCAACCCTTGGAATTATTGCTAGAGAGTACGAACAACAGCAATTTATTGCGTTGTTACAGACCCTCGGTCCAAATACTCCTGTGTTGCCATTGATACTCAAAGGTATTTTGGCTAATTCATCAATGACTAACCGCTATGAGATGATGGCGGCATTGGATGAGATGAGTAAACCTGACCCACAGGCTCAACAGATGCAACAAGCTCAACAACAGTTGGCAATGCAAGCGGCACAGGCTCAAATTGCTGTACAAACTACTCAAGCAGAGCAAAATAGAGCAGAAGCCACTAAATTGATGACTGAAGTTCAGATGATGCCAATGGAAATACAAGCCAAAGCAATGGCAGCAAACACTAAGAACTTGCCCAACCAAGATGACTTGGCTTCCCGTGAGTTTGACAAACGAGTTAAGATTGCAGACTTGATGCTGAAAGAAGCAGACATCAAGAACAAATCTAAAATTGTTGAACTACAAATGGCAGATAAAGTTAATGCTCAATCCAAGGTGAAACAAGATTTCTTGACTAAACTTACCGATGGACTAAAGCAAAATGGCTAACATCAAAGACCTCATTCAAAGCATTGAGGCGGCAGACTCATCCTTTGATGAGAAGTTAGCCGCTATCAATCAGATGGAGGAAACTCTTGTTGCGATGAGAGCACAAGAGGAGCAAGCAGTTCAAGACAATGTAGACCTGATTGTTGAAGCCATCAAAGTGATGGAAAAGAAGGTTTCTGAGCAACTAGAAGTTGCCAAATCCATTGTTCCTGAAAAGGGTGACAAAGGTGACAAGGGCGATAAAGGACTAGATGGTAAAGCAGGTCAAAATGGTCGTGATGGTCGTGACGGCATTAATGGGAAAGATGGAGTAGATGGGTCTGATGGGGTATCTGTAACAGATGCTCACATTGATTTTGATGGTTCACTCGTTATTACCTTGTCCACAGGAAAAGAATTAAATGTGGGTGAGGTTGTTGCCCCTGAGTTGGCTGAAAAGATTAAGTTAGTGACTTCAGGTGGTGCAGGTACTGTACTTCCTGCTCAAACTGGCAATGCTAATAAGTATCTAAAGACTGATGGAACTAATTTATCTTGGTCAACTGTAACTGGTGGTGGTTCAGGAACTGTTACAAGCGTTGCAGCTTCTGTTCCAACGGGTTTGACAGTTAGTGGCTCTCCAATAACTACAAACGGAACTTTGGCTATTGGTTATACGGCTGGTTACGCAATACCTACAACTTCTAGTCAAAGTAATTGGGATACTGCTTACACAGACAGATTAAAGTGGGATGGTGGTGCAACTGGATTGGTTGCGGCAACGGGTCGAACTTCTTTAGGTTTAATTATTGGTACTGATGTACTTGCACCAACAGGTTCAGCCGCATCACTTACATCGTTTCCTACATTAAATCAAAACACAACGGGTTCAGCCGCAACTCTTACAACTGGCAGAACAATAGCAGTTACGGGAGATTTGGCATACACAAGCCCAAGTTTTGATGGCTCGGCAAATGTGACTGCCGCAGGCACATTGGCAACTGTAAACACCAATGTTGGTTCATTTACAAATGCAACTCTTACAGTTAACGGCAAAGGTTTAATAACTGCCGCATCAAGTGGAACAGCACCAGTTACCGATGTAACTGCAACAAGTCCTGTTGCATCCACAGGTGGTGCAACACCAGTTATATCTATGCCTGCCGCTACTACTTCTGTAAGCGGTTACTTAACTTCTACTGACTGGACTACGTTTAATAACAAGGGTAGCGGGACTGTAACATCCGTAGGCGGCACAGGAACAGTTAACGGCATCACGCTCACAGGCACAGTCACATCAAGTGGTAATCTGACTCTTGGCGGTACATTAGCAAACGTCAGCCTTGCAACACAAGTAACAGGAAATTTGCCCGTAACCAACCTTAATAGTGGTACAAGTGCTTCGGCTACAACATTTTGGAGAGGTGATGGCAGTTGGGCAACTCCAGCAGGGTCAGGAACAGTAACAAGCGTAGCGGCAACAGTACCTTCGCTTTTATCTATTAGTGGCTCACCTATAACATCATCAGGAACTCTAGCTATTACATATAGCGGAACTGCTTTGCCAATTTTAAATGGCGGTACAGGTCAAACAACGGCAGGTGCGGCTTTTAACGCTTTGTCTCCAATAACAACAACAGGCGATTTGATTATTGGAAACGGAACTAATAGTGCAACTAGGCTTGCTATTGGTGCAAGCACTTATGTTTTAACATCTAACGGAACTACGGCTACATGGGCGGCGGCAAGTGGTGGGGGTAGTGGATTAACACAACCCGAAGTTTTAAAAAGAGTTAGTTTGCGTCTATGAT